>Ga0209035_10000593_pt1 | contig 14241 bp, 22 predicted proteins | sample MarorgKNORR_S2LV_6_FD_188220 | JGI IMG/M metagenome (GOLD analysis project Ga0209035, IMG submission 188220) | Marine microbial communities from the Southern Atlantic Ocean, analyzing organic carbon cycling - AAIW_A/KNORR_S2/LV (SPAdes) (version 2) | ecosystem: Environmental > Aquatic > Marine...
AAACGCAATGAAAAAATAACCAATTGTTTGTATTCCTAAACCTAAAGCTTGTAATCCTCTATTGATTTTCCCTTCTTGAAGGTATATGTCATCTATTACATACCCTGCCCAAATTATTCCAAAACCAATCCCAATTGCTATAAATGCAATTGTTAGTCTGAATAAAACTGGACTCCCTGTATTCTTATAACCTGCATATGCAAAACCACCTATAATTATTCCAACGATAAATCCTATAAGATTTAAAATATTCTCAAGTAAGAATTCCATTTAATTAACTGCCAATTCCTAAATTAATTAAGTCTTGTAGAAAATTGATTCATAAAATGATTAATTTCATTCAGTCTTTCCATTCGTCCAACGTCCCTGCAGTTTCTCCTTCAGTGCTTCCAGTATAATCTCCTAAGATATCTGAATATTTTGCTTCATTATGTGCTACAAATCTTACATATTCTCCATAACTCATATCCAAATCACATTTCTCACATTTTACATATGAAAAATCCGGAGCTAATTCTGCATTCTCTCGACATTTTGGACATTTGATTTTCATATTCTAATTTCATTCATTGAGTATTATTGTTTTTATCAATAAGAGATAAATTGAAATAAAATTTCCATATTTTGTTGAGTAAAATCTGTACAAAATGCAAACAAGAAATTCCTGAAAATCAAGAACTGGAATCTCAGGCAGAAAAATACCCTGTTTGTCCAAAATGTTGGGATGAATGGAAAGAGATGAAAGTCATGGTGATTAATGAAATGCATCTTGATCTATCTCTATCAGATCATCGCAAGGTCCTTCGAAAACATGAAAAAATATTTGCAGGCATCATGACTCCTGAGGGAGATTATGTTGATTTTACAAATGAAGATAATAGAAATCCGGAAGAAAAATCAGCCTAGAAATTAAAAAGAATTTTAGCAGAATCAGGTGTTAACAAAATCATCTTTCTTTTTGATTCTTCATCCAATTTATCAAAAACTGTCTTTATGGATGATATCAAAATTTTCTGTTTTTCCTTATCGATCTGTAAAAATATCTCAAAAATAGCATCTAAATTAAAAAGAATAATCTTCTCTGGTGATATCAAAATATGCCTAAAATAATTTGAAAACATATCTTCTCTATTTTCATTATTAATGGTTGCAAGTACTTCCAGCCATGTTTTGAATAATTTTGAAAAATTAGGAAATGGAATGGTTGGACCTGCATTCAGTGCATTAACTATAATTTCAGATTTATCATCTTGATTTCTTGAAAAAAATTCTGTCATTCTTTTTTTAAGAATGGGTGTTCTAAGGAAATCTGGTAAACTAGCAAGATTTACAATAATATTTCCTGCAAAATTAGGTTCTGACATATTGAGATCTTTAAAGACTTGATATTAACCGTAATGCACTTTAGCTTAAATACGTGATTTGAAAAAATGTGTTATGGGTGCTACAATAGTCATTGGTGGTTTTTTTGGAGATGAAGGTAAAGGAAAAATCATATCTTATTTGGCACAAAAAGATAATCCTACAATAGTTGTTAGAGGTGGTGCTGGCCCAAATGCAGGTCATACTATCAAAGATGGTGATAAAACTTTCAAAGTTAGAATGCTTCCAAGTGGATTTTTAAACAAAAATTCTCGAGTAATGATTGGTCCTGGGGTAGTTGTAAACCCTGATATTTTTCTTAAAGAGATTAACGATTTTGGAACTGATGGAAGGTCTTTTCTTGATAATAATTGTGGAATAATTGAACAACATCATATTGATGCAGACTCTAAAGGACATTTAAAAGAAAAAATTGGTAGTACTGGTTCAGGTACTGGACCTGCAAATGCTGAACGTGCAATGAGAACTCTCAAGATGGCTAAAGAAATTGAATCATTACAAAAATATCTTGTTGATGTTCCTCTAGAAATTAACACTGCTTTAGATAAAAATGAAAATGTTCTGATAGAAGGAACTCAAGGCACACATCTATCACTTTGGCATGGAACATATCCATTTGTTACAACCAAGGATGTTACTGCATCAGGAATTTGTGCTGACGTAGGTGTTGGCCCAAAAAGAATTGATGATATTATTGTTGTTTTTAAATCATATTTGACTAGAGTTGGTACTGGACCTATGGATGGTGAACTTAGTCCTGAAGAAACATCTGAAAAAGGTTGGGAAGAATTTGGAACGGTAACTGGAAGACTTAGGCGTGCAGCTGAATTTGATTTTGATTTAGCTAGTCGTGCAATTATGCTTAGTAGCGCAAATCAAATTTCAATTACAAAATTAGATGTAAGATTTCCTGAATGTGCAGGCGCACAATCTATTGATCAATTAGATTCAAAATCAATATCATTCATAAAAAACATTGAAGAAAAGTTAGGTGTACCAGTCACACTTATTGGAACTGGCCCAGGCGTGAATGATGTAATTGATTTACGCACATAATTTTTTAGAGTAAGCTTTAATTTAGAAATTCTAAAAAAATAATCAATGGCAACACTTCCAAATTATGTACAATTGGATTCTCCTTTAGAATTTACCCGTTTGGTTTGTGCATTAGAGCGTTCCCCACGTGTATCCTTTCTTCATGAACATAATGGAAAAAAAGTACTATCTGTTCAAATGGATATACTAAAAGAAAAACCTGTAATCTATTTCACTCCAATTGAAAACATTGGTCATTATTTGTGTTATGGATTTAATTCTGGTCAGGAAAAACTTGAACTAGTAGATACCACTCTAGATAATTCCAAACTCTACTCTCCAATTATCAAAATCAAATCTCTACCTGCATCTCTAAAACCTGATATTGAAGCTTCAAAAGAAAAATACAATCCAATTGAGCTAGAAGATCTTTCTAGTTTGGCTAAACTAAGTTTTGGTTATGAAGAAGCACAATTTCCATTATTTACATTTAAACAGAAAGACAAATGGCTTATGGGTGTTTTTCTTAATTTCAACGAAGACGGACCATCATATTTCTGTCATGTTAGTTTGGATCAAGAACCAACAAAACCATTTCTGAAATATACTACCTCTAAAAACTCAGAACCTGAATTTGTTAATCACACTGGTGATCATGGGTATTCTTATATCAAAATAATAAAGTTAAAAGACTCACATCCTTTGGTCGATTATGACCAAATTCAGTGATAGAATAAAAAAATCAGCAAAAGCATCTCCGATCATTTTAGCAAATGATTATGATCCAAAAATACCAAATATTGAATCAAAAACACTACGCAACATTAAACTTCTAAATAATTACCTCTGTGGAATAAAAATTAACTTTCACCTTCTCTTACGATTAGATAAAAATCAAATCTCAAAAATTAATAAAACTGCACATGATCATGGTCTACAATGTATTGCAGATATCAAACTAAATGATATAGGAAATACAAATCTCATCACTGCAGAAAATTTGTGGAATATGGGATTTGATGCAGTGATTGTAAATCCAATAATGGGAAAAAAAAGTCTAAAAAATCTGGTAGAAATATCTCACAAAAAAAACAAAGGAGTAATCTCATTATGTCATATGAGTGCACCAGAAGCAAAAGCATCCTACGAACTGGAAATTGAAAATCGTCTAAAGAAACAACAAATCTATCAATTATTCTTAGATTGGGCAATAACTGGTAATGTGGATGGAATAATTGTTGGTGCTACTTACCCAAAAATTATCTCCTATTGTAAAAAATCAATACATGGAAAATTATCAATTTTCTCTCCAGGTGTAGGCACGCAAGGCGGTAGTGCGTCCAAAGCAAAAAAACTTGGTTCTGATTATTTAATTATAGGACGAACAATTCTTAATTCTAAACATCCAGTTCAAACTGCAAAAGATTTAGTTGTTGATACCCTTATCTAGAAACTCTTTAGATTTTTTTAAAATATTTTTTGCATTCTCGTATGTTATTCTCTCTAATGCATTATCAAAATTTAACCAGATAAAATCCAGATGTTCATGTGATAAAATAATTTCTATAGTTTTTGTCTTTCCTAGAAAAAATATAACTTTTTTATGAATATCCTGATTATCTGCACGGAAATAATATTCAATCTCTTCTTTAAACCCTTTAAGAAATTCTACATCTAAAATTCCAGTTTCCTCTCGTGTCTCTCTAAGTGCAGTTTCATGATATGTTTCTCCTTCTTCCATCTTGCCTTTTACAAAATCCCAATGTTTAGATGGATAATTTAACAGTAAAAATTTTCTTTCATCAAACTCATTAAATAAAATAATCCCTGCGGATACTTCTTCTTTCATTTCTATTTACCTATTCTTCGTTTTCGTTTTTGAAACGTCCTAATTGCTCTCATCAGATCAATTTTCCTAAATTCAGGCCAGAAAATATCTAAAAACACTAACTCACTATATGCACTTTGCCAAAGCAAAAATCCACTCATTCTTTTTTCTCCTGACGTCCTTAAAATCATGTCTGGAGATGATTGTGGTAAATGCGATGTATACAAATTAGATTCTATAATTTCCTTATCGATTTTATTTGCATCCAGTTCACCACTCTTGATTTTTATTCCAATCTTTTTTACAGCATCTACTAATTCATTTTGTCCTCCATAGGCTATGGCAATATTTAGAAAATGATTGGTATGATTTTTGGTAGACTCATCTAATCTTCTAAGAACATCTTTGATTGATTCTGGTAGTAGTTCTATTGTTCCTATCGCTTTGACTCTCATTTTATTTTTATGTATTCTAGGATCATTGTACAATTTTTCTAATCTTTTATGGATTAATTCATAAAGATAATCTAGTTCATCATTTTTTCTATCCAAATTCTCTGCTGATAAAACGTATAATGTTATAATTTTGATATCAAATTCCTCACACCAATCTAGTAAATTCTCTACTGCATCTGCACCTTTAAAATGACCTTTTTCTTGAATTGTTAGGTTTCTTTTTGCCCATCGTCTATTTCCATCTAAAATAATTGCTATGTGATTGGGTATATCACCTTGAAGAATCTCATTCTCTAGTCTTTTAGAATAGATCGAATAAAATCCTGAAAGATATAATGCTGCATCTTTTATTCCGTTAATATCTTGCCACCTTTTTTCCTGTATCTACGGAAAAGTAGTGTGGCTGATATCAGTGTTATTGCTGCACCTGCTAACAGTGGTGGAATCAATGTAAATGAACTCTCATTTGTTGTCAATATAGTTGCAAATTGTGCAACTGTTGGATAAATTGCAGCTAACACAATAATTCTCAAAATGTCACTGATGTGTTTTAATTTTCTGTTAAGCCAATTACTAATCAGGATACCAGCTGAAACTGTTCCAAGTCCCATCCACAAAAATGGAAATAATCCTTGAAGGAATTGTCCTACTACCATTTGATTTGATATTGATTGTGCAAAATCCATTTCTGTTTCAAATAATTGTGGATCAATATTTGTAACACCTGCAGGAATTGATGCAAGAATTAGAACTGCTCCTGTAACAAGTGCAAATATTCTAATGAAACCCGTAGGTGTAGCTTTTGTCCAACTAGACCATGATTTGTCTATATCAAATGCACGAATGAGGAATGCTCCTCCTAAAATACTAACTAAAATGGCAAAAATCTCTGCAGTATATCCAACAACTGTCCCAATTCCTCCAATTAATAATAAAATTCCTGGAACTCCCAAAAAGAATTTTGAATATGTCTTATCATAAACCACCATCTTCAGGAACTTTCCAAACACTGCATAGGAATGTTCAATTGTTCTGCTCACTTGCATCACAACTCTTTGAACAGATACTATTGGTATGACATTTTGAATTACTGGTATTACCATTTCATCATCTTCGCCATCAGAAACAATAACTGCTCCATTCGCTGAAAATTTCTGTAACACTGATTTTATCTCATTAACAATTTTCTCATCTGCTTGAACACCTCTTTTTTCTACTCCTGCTACAACCACTACTTGTACATTGTATCCTTTACTAACTAAATCCTCATAGGTCTTAACTGCATAAAATATTGAGTTTGAATCTGCATCTTCTGGATCTTCTAAAGCAAGTCTTTGAGCTGCATTGATGCATGGATCTCTTCCTACTACTGGTGTTGCTATCCCTGCTTTTTTACCTACATCATCATCTCTATCAACACAAATTACAAGTAATTTTGAAGCTGCTGTAGACTCAATATCCCTCTCTAGTTTCTTATTTTGAGACATTATGGCTATTTATAACAAAATTACCTTTTAACGATTTCCAACTAATAATTATAGTATTTTTTGTATTCACTCATGGTTTTGCAGAGTCAGCCATCTGAGCATATTGAATAGATTCTTCTTTTAATTTTTCTATATTGCTCAAAATTCCAGTTTTCTGCTCTACCTCTCCATCATCTTCGATTAGGGTTGCCATTACCATTGTTTCTATGATATAAGATTCGAATGATTTCAGTGAAGTGATACGATTGATATAACTTTCTTGCCATTCTTCTGGTGCATCACTATATGCTAATTCCATTAACAATGCATTATTTTGTGATGAAGAAACTTCTGCAATTTTGATATATTCTTCTGGTGAAATCTTACCTTCAACTAATTCTAAAAATGAATCTTCTATTGCACTTGAAATTATTTTATGTCTTTCAGTAATGCCTTCATCATGATTCTCAAAATCAGTTACTACAATTGTCATTTCAGTATTGGTTGGATTATCTAACCAAACCATGAAACTTGCAATAGTAATTGCAATCAAAATTCCTACTGTAATTCCCACTCCTTTCTTAGAGCCCATATCCTTTCTCAAATTTTTGATCATTATAATACTGATCATTTTGTATGAATTTCTGCCAATTTCTAAAAAATTCAAGATTTTTGATCAAATTTTTCGAAATTTGCAAATTAGTTTATAAAAAAAATACCTTACTTCTAGCCTAAAGTGAATTAATATTCACATTCTCTTTTCAAATAGAAGATTGTTTTGGATTTGATATATGACTGAAGCATATTGCGTAAAATGCAGACAAAAAAGAGAAATTCAAAACCCAGAAGAGACTAAATTGAAAAATGGACGTCCAGCTGTAAAAGGCACGTGTGGTGAATGCGGAACTAAAGTTTTCCGAATAGGTAAACCTTAGAATCCTTTCCTTTTTCTAACTAAACCCATATAGGGGATTTGAACCACTATTAGTTATGACTAAATCTGATTATGAAAATTTACTAAAAAGAATTGAAAAAAATATTTCAAATACATCCTCGTCTGGTAAACGTTTTGAGCTGCCACCAATTGATATTACTTGGGAAGGAAAAAAAACAATTCTTAGAAACTTTGCAGACTTTCCAAAAGCACTGAGAAGAGAACCTAACATAATCTTACAGTATCTATCAAAAGAATTTGCGGTACCTGCTGACCGTGTAGGTGATAAAGCAATTTTTGTTGGTAAACGTGATCCTGATGATTTCACTAGACTATTTGGAATATATCTGAAAGATTATGTAGAATGCCCAACATGTCAGAGTCCTGATACTAAAGTAGAAAAAGAAAATAGAATTTCTTTTCTAATTTGTGAGGCATGTGGTGCAAAATCTACGATTAAAGGTAAATATGCATAATGCTTTTTTCTACAAAAGTTATTAGCGCAAGTGGTAATCTGATGTTAAACATTTGTGATCCTGAATTAATTGATAAAACTTTTCATGACAAAAATACAAAAATCAAAATCAATCCAAATTATTATGCTGAAAGAGATGTAGATGAACATGAAGCAAAAAATTTACTAGAAAAATGTAATTCTATCAATATGGTTGGTGAAAAAACAATTTCATTAGCGACAAGTTTAGGAATTGGTTCAGAAAAAAGTATAAGACTAATTGAAGGCATACCGTTTCTTTTAGTCTTCAAGATGTAACACCACAATTATATAGAAAATTTACATATCTTTTGCGTGGGAAAACGTAAAGTACTCAATGAAAGTGCATTAAAAGAAATTAGATTAGCTGAAGAAGGTGAAATGTATGGTAGAGTTCTCAAACTTTTAGGTAGTGATCAAGTTCTTGTAAAATGTACTGATGATATCACTAGAAGAGGAAGAATTAGAGGAAAATTAAAACGAAGAATTTGGATTCGAGATAATGATGTTGTAGTAATTGCACCTTGGGATTTTAAACCAGATGAACGTGGTGATATAGTTTGGCGATTTACCTTACCTCAAGTAGACTGGTTAAAAGATAATGATCATATCCCGAAAGACTTTTGATCTTAGAAATGATTTTTTATTTGTAGATATGATATAAGATATGTCTAATAATTCTGAAAAAAAAATTGAATTAAAGATAAAATCTAAACTTGACCAAAAGAAAAAAAAGAAAACATTGGATGATGGATTTAAAAAAAATAAAGTAGTTAATGAGGTCTTAGATAAAATCACTGTTATGCAACTCTATAATCTTATCACCTCTAAAATAATTGCTTATGTAAATGGAGTTGTCAAAGCAGGAAAAGAATCTGTTGTATTCTGGGCAAAAGATCCTGAGGATAATGATATTGCATTAAAAATATACTTGGTTACTACATCCAATTTTAAAAAAAGAAGTCAGTATGTAACCGGAGATCCTAGATTCACTAGCGTCAAAAAAGGAACAAAAAATATGGTTTATCTTTGGGCTAGAAAAGAATTTAAAAATATCTCAAAATGTTATGATTGTGGAATCTCTGTGGTAACGCCTAGACATGTCTCAAAGAATATTCTCATTATGGATTTTGAGGGTAGTAATGGAAAACCTGAAAATACTCTACTGGAATCAAAAGTTGATAAAAATGATTATCTACAATCTATTGCTCTGATTTCAGATTTATTCAAAAAGGCAAAATTAGTTCATGGTGATTTTTCAGAATATAATATATTCAAAACTAAAAATGGTCTAAAATTGTTTGATTTGGGATCTGCAGTTGATATAACACACCCTAATACAATGAATTTTTTGAAAAGAGACATTAATAACATAACCAACTTCTTTGTAAAACGAGGATTAACTGTGGAAAACCCTGCTGATATTCTTGAAAGGATAATAAAATGAGCTTTGAAAAATTAATTAGAATTCCAATAGAAAGAATTGGTGTTATTATTGGAAAATCTGGAAACACAAAACGTCGGATTGAAAAAAAATGTAATGTTGACTTGAATATTGACAGCGAAACTGGTGAAGTAATAATTACTAGTGATAAAATTGATGGAAACATAAGTCCCTTCAAAGCAGTTGAAATTGTTTCTGCAATTGGTAGGGGATTTTCCCCAGAAAATTCATTGCGACTTTTACATGGGGAATCTAGTTTACATGTTATTGATTTACGCGAATTTGGCGGTAAATCTCCTGATCAAATTGAACGTATTAAAGGAAGGATTATTGGTGAAAATGGAACAGCTAGACTAAACATGGAAAATTTGACTGGTGCTACAATTTCTGTTTATGGTAGAACTGTTGGAATAATTGGAGAACCAAATCAATTACGTTTAGCAGTTGATGCCATATCGTCACTTTGTACTGGTAGTATGCATGGTCCTGTTTACAGTAAACTAGAAGCTGCTAGAAGACGAGAAAAAGCCGATAAAGCACTATTGTGGGAAAATCAAGATGTCTTCTAAAGAAGAATTTAATCAAATTTCTCCTAGTGAATTCTTTTATCGTAATCGTGATCTTGCAGGATTTAGTAATCCTACTCGTTCATTATATACTGCAGTACGTGAATTTGTAGAAAATTCACTTGATGCATGTGATCATAGTGGAATCTTACCTAATATTCATATGACAATTAAAGCAGTAGATCCGGAAAAACCTGACCCAAAACAATACATCTTAACTGTCAAAGATAATGGTCCTGGAATTCCTTCAAAACATGTCCCTCTGGCATTTGGAACTGTTTTGTATGGTTCAAAATTTGGTCTTAAACAAGCACGTGGAATGTTTGGATTGGGTGCAACTATGGCTATACTATATGGACAAATTACTACAAACAAATCTGTAAAAGTCAAAAGTAATGCAGATGGAAAAACTCGTTTCGATTTTGAAATGTTACTTGATATTCAAAAAAATAAACCTGTCATACTAAAAAAACAAGAAACACCTAGTTCTGAAAAAGGATTGAGTGTAAGTATTTGTTTAGATGGTGATTATTCCAAAGCAGGTACAAAAATCCGTGATTATGTTTATCAAACTTCATTAATTACACCATACGCGACAATCTCTTTTGATGATCCTAAAGGTGAGAAATTTAATCATAAAGCAATAATTCGCTCAATGCCACCTGCCCCAACAATCATTGCACCTCATCCTTATGGAATTGATGTTGAAACAATCCGTCGAATGCTTGTTGATACCCACTATCAAATTCCAAATGTTGATGATAAAATGATTGAAAAAGTTAGGAAAGAACTTGGAATGTCAAAAAAGAAATTCACATACGATGAAATTATGAAAAAGACTGAAAAAAAATGGAAATCACTTACCAGACCTGTACGTGTTGTAATATCTCTAATGTCATTTCTTGAAGCAGATTTTGAAAAATTACAAAGAATTAGAATTGAAGATGTTGATCTTCGAAATAACAAATTAGTTTATTGGGATTATAGTACTTCTCAAACCCTTGTAGCAGAAATGGATGTTGAAAGTCATTTCTATAAACAATTAGCAAATACTGTTCAAGGTGAGTCTCTTACCCACTTTTTATCAAAAAGATTTCAAAGAGTAGGTCCAACGGCTGCATTAGAATTTTGTAAATTTGCAAAGTTCAAACCTGAAACCAGAGTTGGAAATATGACTGACCATGAATTAGTAAAATTAAGTGATGCATTGCAAACATATGAAGGATTTAGATCACCTGATCCTACATGTTTAGCACCACTAGGTGATGGTCCACTTGAAAAAGGAATTGAGAGAAGATTTGAACCTGATTTTATGGCTGTAGTTCAAAGAACCGCGTCTGCATATTCTGGATTTCCATTTGTTATAGAAATGGGAATTGCATATGGAGGCAAAATTGAAACACGTGGTACTACTGTATACCGATTTGCAAATAGAATTCCATTGTTATACGATGAAGGTAGTGATGTGGTACTAAAAGTTGTAAAAGATACAGATTGGAATCGTTACAAAGTGAAAAATGATTCTGCTCCACTCATAATTGTTTCACATATTTGTTCAACTAGAGTTCCATACAAAACAGTAGGAAAAGAAAATGTGGCTGATAGGCCAGAAATTGAAAAAGAACTTAGATTGGCACTTCAATTTTTATCAAGAAAACTTTCTGGGTACATGTCTAAAAAAGGTCAAGCTGAAATGGCAAAAAAACGCGCAAATCTATATTCAAAATATTTGCCACTTGTTGCACAATTTTGCACTGAATTATCTGGAAATAAAAAAGAACCAAACTATAAAGAAATGATGAAAGAAGAAACCGCATTGACTAATTCAGATGGATCACTAGAGGAGGTAAAAAAGAATGGCTAAAAAACAGACTAAAAAAGAAACCAAAAAACAAACTAAAAAAGAGAAACTTGACAAATCAAAAAATTTGATTAGTCTTCTCAAAAAACATGGCGCCCGAGTTTATGAGGATCTAGAAAATGGTGAATTCCCAAAATTCTCAATCCCAAATCGTTCTATCAGCAATATTATTTATGATAAGAAATTAAGGCAGTATGTACTTGGAACTAACACTTCCCTAAGAAGTTCAAGAAATAGTTCTCAATTACGTTCATTCACTCAATTACTGTGGCTCGCATTTTTTGCTAACAAATTAACACATGAAAAAAAATCATCTACTCTTCGAGATGTTTACTATTCTTCTCAAGCATTTGCAGTAGACTTTGAAGACCAAGGTGAATCTGATAATATCATTGTTGATTTAGAAGCTGTTTTGTCTCAACCTCGAGAAGACTTCTATGTATTTCCTGAAGAGAGAAGTAGTATTTTTGGTGATTTAACAATAGAATACACAATTCCTGGCTATGAAGGAAAGACGCAGAATCTTTCTAGTCATCCTGATGGATATGCAATTGGTCCAAGTATGACTTCTGCAGAATTAGTAGACACTAGTGCTGAACTTGTAATCGCTATAGAAAAAGGTGGTCTATTTACTAGATTTGTAGAAGAACAAGTTGATAAAAAATTCAAATCAATAATTATCAATACTGGAGGTCAAGCTCCTCGTTCAACACGTACTTTGTTAAAACGATTACATGATGAAATGGGATTACCTGTTGTAATTCTAACTGATGGAGATGTGTACGGAGAACATATTGCAATGGTTATCAAGTCGGGTTCCGCAAATGCAGCTCATCTTAAAGGATTAACTGTACCTGATGCAAAATGGATGGGTGTATGGGCTACTGACATTGATAAATTCAAACTTCCCACAATTCCAATGACTGAATCTGATATCAAACGTTGTTATGATCTGTTGAAAGATCCTAGATACCAAGAAGGATTATGGAAGAGAGAACTTGAAGTATTCATAAAAATTAAAAGAAAAGCAGAATTAGAAGCATTTTCTAAATACGGTCTTAATAATATCACTGAAAAATATTTACCTAAAAAATTAGAAGAATCAAAAAGTTTTTGATATTTTAATTCTTAAAGTTAATACGCCATTTCTGTATTTGAAATCACCTATTTCCATTTCTTTTGGGCCTTCAATTTGAACTTCTTTTGAAAATCCCTGAGAACCTCTGATGTATAAAACCCCGTCAATTAATCTAACAGCAATTTTATCCTCAGGACCTGGAACTTCTGCAACGAAGACTGTTTCATCATCTCCTTTGATCAAATCATATATCCAGTTCTTTGTTTCTTGTTCTTTTGCTGTAAATTTTGGTTTTTGAGTCATAACCATTCTCTTTATGATCCTAGTCCAGTAAACTATTGTTACTAGAGCAATTCCGATTAATATGAAACTAACAAATCCATTGTCTGCTCGTAATGACATTGCATATACCAAACCAAAGAAAACTAGTAAAATTATAGGTATGACATAATTTAGTGATTTTTCAGTTGGCTGTGTTGCATTTGCATATTTACTCAATACATACAAAATTAGTTTCACCAAATATAAAGCATCTTTGATTTTTATAGGCAGACTCCTATCTGTAACTGTTGGCTGAAAACTCTACAAAAAAAGTCACAACAATGGACCTTATTACCAAAGGTTCCTTGATTGCACTAATAATTACTATTCCGACACTAATTGTATTCTTTGGTGTTTGGACTATAACTGCTGATTTGATTTATGGTGCAATTGGTGGACTGGTAACAAATTTTATCACGTTGGGCATTTCATTTAAAATAGTTAATAAGAAATTTACTAAAAAACCAAAAAATGATTTTGAATTATAGTTAGTACAATGGAACTCTCACAAATTACAAAAACTTTGGTATCTGAAATAAAACTAACAGAAATTCAAGCAAAAATCTTTTTGCATATTGTAATTAATGGTAGAATGAAGACATCCCAAATCTCAAGTGATCTGCATATCCCTCTTGATGAAGCAACTCAAAACTCAAAAAAACTTGTGGAATTGGGAGGATTTATTGATATGCCTGATGATGAATTTGAGGCAATGCATCCTAGATTTACAGCAGTGAATATGTATAGAAAAATGTGTGAAAGAGAACAAAAAGAATTCAAAAAAAATCTTACCATTGATAATATTGGTGTTGCACTTGAAGTATCTTATGATGATGCAAGGACTAAATATAACAAAAAAAAGTGAAAAAATATGAGTGAAACTCCTTCTGAGACTACAAAACCCCCAGAAATTTACAAATGCTGTGATAATCCTCAGATAACATATCTTGCTCCTGTTAACATCAACATTGATGAAAGAACTATTGGTTCCGTAGATGTTTGGAGATGTGCTGCTTGCATGAAATCATTTTGTGAAGAAAAAACATTGGGAATTGAATCTATTACTGATATAGTTGGAATGCCACGAATTGAAAATGATGAAAAATGGGCAGTTATTATCAGTAAATTACAAAAAGGTAAAGACAAATGGAAACTAGTAAAACTAAAACAAAATGGCATGATAAAAATTGAAACAATTGATGAAAAAGTAATTGAACTAAAAATTCAAGATTACAAAATTGTTGATGACTATCATTCAAGTTTTCTTGTATTAGATCACATACATCACGCAGTTGAAATTTAATCTTGAAACTTACTGTTAACATTCAAGATATCAATGGAACTCAAATGGCAGCAAAGATTGTTGGCACTTTTATT
>Ga0209035_10000594_pt1 | contig 14237 bp, 16 predicted proteins | sample MarorgKNORR_S2LV_6_FD_188220 | JGI IMG/M metagenome (GOLD analysis project Ga0209035, IMG submission 188220) | Marine microbial communities from the Southern Atlantic Ocean, analyzing organic carbon cycling - AAIW_A/KNORR_S2/LV (SPAdes) (version 2) | ecosystem: Environmental > Aquatic > Marine...
TTCCGATCTATACGGGCCTCCATGTGTCATAGATTCACAAACCTCAACTCCTGTTGGAACTCCATTAAAAATAATTCTTCCCACTCTATCTTGTAACGCATCTGCAACTGCAGACAAACTAGTAAAGTCTTCTTTTTCAGCTAAAATAGTTCCTGTTAATTGCCCTTCTAAATTATCTATTACCTTAATTAATTCTTCTTCATTTGCACATTTTACAACGATAGAAAATGGCCCAAACACCTCTGTATGCATTTTCGTATTCGCTAAGAAATCTGAACCTGATACTGCACAAACTTGTGAAGCAGCAAAATTAGCTTCAATTTCTTCAGATGCTTTCCTTATCGTTTCTACTCCTTCTTGCGAGGCCACTAATTCTCCGTTTGCCACAAAACCTTCTTTTATACTTGGGTGCAACATACACTGTGCAGCAATGTTTGCTGTTTTTTCTCCTAAGTCTTTAATAAAAGCATCTGTTTCTTGTCCTGAAATCGTTAATAACAATCCTGGATTTGTACAAAATTGTCCTGTACCCAGCGTGATAGAACCCGCATAAGTCGTTGCAATTTCAGCTGCTTTTTTAGCGATTGCATTTGGCAATATAACTACTGGATTGATAGATCCCATTTCTGCAAAAACCGGAATTGGCTCTGGTCTTTCTGCTGCAAGATTATACAACGATCTTCCACCAGCAATACTTCCTGTAAATCCAACTGCTTTTACTTTTGGATGCTTCACTAAAGCAGCCCCTACAACTCTACCCCTACCAGTAATGTTTGAAAACACACCGTTTGGCATTCCTGTTTTTTCTGCGGCTTTAATAATTGCGGATGCCACCAATTCTCCTGTTCCTGAATGCATTGCATGTGATTTTACAATCACTGGACAACCTGCTGCTAAAGCCGCAGCGGTATCTCCTCCAGCAGTAGAAAATGCTAATGGAAAATTGCTTGCTGCAAAAACAACAACTGGCCCTAATGGGATTGATGTTTTTCTAATATCAGATTTTGGCAATGGAGTTCTATCTGGTTCTGCAACATCAATGGTGCTATTTCTCCAATCTTCTTTTAAAATTAATTGCGCAAATGAACGAAGCTGTCCTATAGTTCTACCTCTTTCTCCTTGAGCTCTTCCTTCTGGCAAACCAGATTCAGATGAATACATGTCTGTTAAAACCGACCCTAATGCTAAAATTTCATCTGCAATGGCATTTAAAAAAGCAGCTCGTTGAATTCCTGAAACATTCCTATATGTTTTGAATGCTTTTGCCGCTAATTCTGCGGCTTCATTTACTTCCTCTAAGGTCGCTTCAAAAAATGCCGTTTCATTTTCTACATTCAATTGTGGGTTGATTGTTCTGTGTGTAATACTACCACTGGCTTTAAGTGTGTTTCCAATATAATTTTTACCTGTAATCATTTTTTCTGTATGCTCTGTAAATGTGCCTTGACATCTACTGGTTTATAAATCGTTTTTGTAGAAACTGGATATTTTTCTAACAATGCCGTTGGTCGGATTGGACGCTTTGTAAAGTTGCCTCCACAATTTGGACACATATACTGAAGCGTCGTTTCAACACATTCGTTACAAAAGGTGCATTCAAATGTACAGATCATTGCCTCTTTAGAATCAAATGGCAATGATTTGTTACAATGTTCGCATGTTGGTCTAATTTCTAACATGGTTCTTTATTTTGTGTTAAGGATTGTAGCGATATCCTTTTGTTTTTTTTCAAACAAAAGATTTAGCGAAAAACCTGACGGCGCCAAAGCGTGGTAACACCCAAATTATTTTATAATTGTTTATATGCTGGCAACGTTGGTCTGGTTTTTACTCCATGTTCAATAATTCCCAAGACCTTTACTCGCTCTTCACCAACTAATGGCAAACGTGGTTCCCGTACATTTTCGGTTCCGATTCCAGTGGCAACTTCTGCCAACTTAATATTTTGCACTAATTTAGTATTTATATCTAATTCTAGCAATGGTAAAAACCAACGATAAATTTCGATAGCTTCTTGTACTCTACCTGCTTTTGCTAGTTTGTAAATCGCCACCGTTTCTGCTGGAAACGCACAAACCAATCCTGCAACCCAACCGTCTGCTCCCATTAATAAACTTTCTAAGGCTAGTGTATCTACCCCACTTAAAATTGCAAAACGATCTCCAAAACGAGTTTTCATTCTCGAAATATTAGAAATGTCTCTGGTAGATTCTTTTACGGCTTGTATATTTTTACATACTGCCAAATCTTCAAACATATCTAAGGTAACTTTAATACCATAATCTACTGGATTGTTGTAAATCATAATTGGCAACGTTGTACTATTGGCTACTTTTTTAAAATAGACAACCGTTTCTCTATCGTCTGCTTTATAACGCATTGGAGGCAACATCATCAATCCAGATGCACCATCTTCTTTAGCTTTACGTGCAGATGCTATTGCATCAGCTGTACTTTGTTCAGCAATGTTTATAATTACTGGGACTTGTCCTTTTACAATACGAACTGTTTCTTTTATCAAGGTTCTTTTTTCTTCGTCGGTAAGTGTGCTCGCTTCTCCCAACGTTCCTCCAAGAATAATTCCATTTACGCCCGCTTCTAGTTGTGCGTTAATGTTCACTTCAAAATTTACCAAATCTAATGTGTTGTCATTTGTGAATTTGGTGGTTACTGCTGGCATAACGCCTTTCCATTGTATGCTCATACTAGTTGTTTGTTTTTTTACAAATCTACACCTAAAACAAGAGGCTTGATTACTACATATTATCAAGTATTGATACTATATTGCCTCGCTATGTCGTTATATTTAATTTTTAAGTGAATTTTAGCATATATTTGTAAAAAATAAATTAATACTCTTGAAAATACTTCCTTTTAAAATTCCTAAATCGGAAAATGTGGCACTTATTTATCAAGAAGACATAGGAGAGGTCTTGTATGACAAGTTGCATCAACATGAAGAAATACAGCTTTGCGCTATTGTAGAAGGTGAAGGAAACCTAGTTGTTGGTGATACAATTAACGAGTATACTGCTGGAGATATTTTAGTAATTGGCAGCAATTTACCTCATGTATTTAAAAGCGACACTAGCAACTGCAAGTCAACTTTTATGATGACACTTTTTTTTACCAAAGACTCTTTTGGAGGTCAATTTTTTTCGCTTGGAGATTTTAGCGAAGTTGAAAAGTTATTTAAAATTAGTAGCGCAGGAGGAAAAGTAACAACAAATCAAACAGCTTTGTTAGCATTGTTTTTATCTTTAAAAGAGGCCTCACATTTAGATCGATTTATCATCTTCTTAAGCATCATAAGCCTTATCTTAACGTCTGAATCTAAACCTTTGTCTAGTTTTGTTTATCAAAAAAGATATTCTGACAATGAAGGAAAAAGAATGAGTAATGTAATGGATTATACAATGAATCATTTTTTTACAGAAATTAATTTAGAAACCATTGCCGGAATTTCAAATATGACTCCCAATGCTTTTTGTAGGTATTTTAAACAACGGACAAACAAAACCTACTTTCAGTTTTTAATAGAGGTTCGCATTGAAAACTCTTGTCGTTTGTTAAAGAATAAAGATTTGCTAATTTCTGAAGTTTCTGAAAAATCTGGATTTAAAAACATTTCCAATTTTAACCGAAAATTTAAAAGCGTAAAAGGCATTACACCTTCTACATATAGGACATTACATTAAATATTTTTCAATTCTTCTTGCATTTTTTTTGTCATGTTTTTCACAACCATATCATAGGAATGATCAATTAATTCTCTTAAAAAATCATCTGAAATCTCTCCAGAATGCAAGGCAATCGTATTCCAATGATTATTACTAACATAAGGACCCGAATAAATACTTTCATAAGTTTCACGCAATTCTAACGTCCTTTCTGGATTGCATTTTAAATTGACCGCAGCCTCTCCTTTTTCCCAATTTTTTAAAGGCGCTAAAACAAACATTTTTCCTAATACTTTAAACACCAAGGTATCTGCATCAAAAGGAAAGCTCTCTGTGCATGCTTTTTTTGACAAACAATAATCACGTAGTTGTTCTATATGCATCGTTTTTAATTTTGATGTCCTTGTTGAAATAGCAACCTTATTAGTCTTCTATCTGATACAAAATAGGTTTACTCGGACTTGCATCATTTTCAAAAGGTGCAATCATGAGGTTTAAAAAATAAGTGCCGTCGTTCACTGAATTTGGCACATAAATAAATTCGGTGATCGTCGCGTCCATTCTCATTTTACCAGCGGTATTCCAAAATGCATTGTGAGACAATAAGTGCCCCTCATCTTTTTCTTTATCAACAGAAGGCAAGTCGATTAGCAAATGTTTGACACCTTTTTCTCGCAAATAAATCGCGGCTTCTTCCAATATATATGGCGGATTCGTATTTGAGTAGTGCATCTCTTTTTTATCTTCTAAATTCGGAAGTGTCCGAATCACAACTGCATCTCTTTTTTTATTCCCTAAAGCAAATTGGAGTTGTTTTTTAGAAATTACAAAATCAGAATTTAATTGTTGTGGAGCAATGGTAATTACCTCTGCCAAAAAGAAAAATTGCTGCAAGTTTTTATTGACGGAATGTGCTTTTTCAGTAATATGCCCTACACATTCTGTGTGCGTAATATGTGAATGTGGATTGAACTCAATAGTATTGAAATTTACATCAGCTCCTTTCGCAACACTTCCAATCCAGTCTTCCGATGCTACAGGGGAAATTTTGGGAGCATCAATATACCAAGCGTTGATATTTTGTTTTGAAGTATCAATGGCAATAGAAATATCAATAGGTTTCGAAAAGTCTAGCTGATGTTTTTTGGAGTTGTATTTTATTTCTGCGAGCATGTATACTGAATTTATTTCAGTATCTCTTAATCGAAATACTATAACTCCAAATATAGGGTTTTTAATTGAGGGTTATTATATTTTAACAGATACTGAAACTAGTTGAGTATAAACAATTCTGATGCCAAACCATCTGCCAAAAACTTCCCTTTTGAAGTCGTTTTTATATGTTGATTCTGCTCAGTAAGATCTTTTTCTATCAGTAACAAACCTTGATTAATGAATTTTTCTGCGGATGCTAACAATTGCTCTTTATACTCCTTTCCAAACTCTTCTTCAACGTTGCTTAATGAAATACCCCAAATAGTTCGTAAACCTGTCATGACACACTCATTGAAGCGATCAATTAATGTCAGCTTTTCTGTTTTATTTGGACGCTTATTTTCTTGAAGCGCCTTAATATAAATTGCATTGTTGGCAACATTCCAACTTCGGTGTGTTTTATTGAACGAATGTGCTGAAGGTCCAATTCCAACATATGTTTTACCCAACCAATAACTGGTATTGTGTTTCGAAAAATAAGTAGGTTTTCCAAAATTGGAAATTTCATACTGAACAAATCCTTGTTTTTTTGTTTCTGAAACCAAGATATCAAAATGCTCACGAGCAACTTCTTCATTTACATTTGGATATGTTCCTTGCTTGATAAATACCGCCAATGCTGTTTTTGGCTCTACTGTTAAGGCATAACTAGAAATATGATTCACACCAAAATCAAAGGCTATTTGTAAATTCTCTTTCCAACGTGTGTTGGTCATATTCGGAATTCCATACATCAAATCAATCGTAATATTATCAAAATGGCGACTCGCCATTGACAAGCAATTTTTCGCTTCATCAGAGGAATGAGCACGATTCATCTTCTGTAGATCTTCCTCAAAAAAAGATTGAATCCCAATACTTAAACGATTGATTGGGCTTTTAGACAATTGGAGTAGTTTATTCTCAGACAAATCATCTGGATTTGCTTCTAACGTAATCTCTGGACTTTCTGAAACTCGGTAGTTTTTATAAATCGCATCCAACAATAGTTGCAACTCATCAATCGTCAATAAAGAAGGGGTTCCTCCTCCAAAATAAATGGTTTCTACAACTTCGTTTTCTAATTCATCTTTACGAATTTCGAGTTCTTTGACCATTGCAGCAATCATTTCTTCTTTCTTTTTTAGTGAAGTAGAAAAATGAAAGTCACAGTAATGACAGGCTTGTTTGCAAAATGGGATATGTAGATAAATTCCAGACATAGTTCAGTTGTCAGTGATCAATAAACAATTAACAGTGACCAATTGTTCACTGTTACTTAATTTTTTTAGGGTTGTCCTTTACAAACGCTGACCAACCTGTATAACTTTTACTTCCAACCACCTTTCCTGCATTGTAAAAATGGCAAACTGCTGCTGCCAATCCATCTGTCGCATCAAGGTTTTTAGGTAAGGTCTTTAGATTTAATAATGATTTTAACATCAATGCCACTTGTTCTTTACTAGCGTTTCCGTTTCCTGTAATTGCCATTTTAATTTTCTTTGGCAAATATTCTGTAATCGGGATTTCACGAGACAAGCCTGCTGCCATAGCAACTCCTTGTGCTCGACCAAGTTTTAGCATGGATTGTACGTTTTTACCAAAAAAAGGAGCTTCAATGGCAATCTCATCTGGATTGTACGTGTCGATCAACTCAATCGTTCGTTCAAAAATAAGTTTCAGTTTTAAATAATGGTCATCGTATTTTTTCAACATCAATTCATTCATCTGAATAAACTCCATGTTTTTACCAACCACTTTTATCAAACCAAAACCCATAATAGTGGTTCCAGGATCGATACCTAATATGATTTTTTCTGTTTTCACTTAAATTCTATTGAAAAAATTTGGTAATAAACGATTCTGCATTCATCCACAAATACACAATGATAATTAATAAAATTACCAAAACAATTCCTCTTTTAGGATTTGATTTTTTACGTTCTCTAATTTTTCTAAATCTCATACTATTTAAATTTTCGTTGCGCGTAACATTTAGCTCTGCTGAATAGTACTTTTAACTTTCGTTGCGCGTAACATTTCTCTTTTTCCAGGTGGTCCCGGCAAACGCTCAACAACAAAGCCAACTTCTTGTAAGGCTCTTCGCACGCTTCCTTTGGCTGAATAGGTTACTAAAATACCATTTATTTTTAATGCAGTAAACATTTTTTTAAAAATTGTAGCAGTCCATAAGTGCGGCTGGTGCTCTGCGCCAAATGCATCAAAATAAACAAGATCAAATACATTTTTATCAGTAATGTCCTGAAAAAATTGCTGTCTTTTAACCAAATCAAAATTTGGAGAAATGAAGTGTTTTTCTTCCCAAGAACACTCGTGCATCACATCAAACAATGATCGTTGATCCATCGCTTTTAATTCAGACACATAGTTCAGTTTCGACACCTCTTCTACAGTAACAGGATAGGCTTCAACACCAACATAATCAATTACAAGATTCCTTTTTTGAGCTTCTAACAACGTGATAAAACAATTCAATGCCGTTCCAAAGCCAATCTCAAGAATTGAAATTTTCGAATTGGAAATAGCTTCCAATCCATGTTTTATAAACACATGATATGCCTCTTGGATTGCTCCATGTTTGGAATGGTATTGTTCATTCCAATCTGGCAAATGAATGGTTGTAGATCCATCCGAAGTTATCATTATTTCTCTTTTCAAAATTGCAGATTATGTATGCATTAACTAATTCATCTTAAGACAACAAGAAAAATTATTACTGAGAATTTTTACACTATTTTTTCAAACAGATTCTTTACAAATGTATGGATTTAAACAATAATATCAGGCATTCCCTATATAAACAGATTAATAAATTATGTACCTTTGTAGTCTCTAAAATAAAAATTGAAATGAGTTCAAATATTCAGATAAAATTAGTGCAAAAATCCAACATTGACAATGTTGATTTTAATAATTTATCTTTTGGCAGTGTGTTTTCAGACCATATGCTTGTCTGTGATTATACCGATGGAAAGTGGCAAACACCAACAATATTACCGTATTCACCAATACAATTGGATCCTTCTGCTAAGATTTTCCATTATGGACAATCTATTTTTGAAGGAATGAAAGCCTACAAAGATACAGACGACAACATTTTGTTATTTAGACCTTTAGAAAACTGTAAACGATTGAACAAATCTGCTGAGCGGTTAGTGATTCCTCCATTCCCTGAAGATGTTTTTATGGAAGGGCTAAAAACATTGTTAAAAATTGATAGTGATTGGATTCCGAAAAACGAAGGAAGCTCTTTATACATCAGACCTTTTATTTTTGCTTCTGGCGAAGGTTTTCACGCTTCACCTGCAAATGAGTACAAATTAATTATTGCTACTGCTCCTTCTGGAGAATATTTCTCTGGAAAAGTAAACGTTTTAATTGAAGAAAAATATGCTCGTGCAGCAAATGGCGGTGTTGGTTTTGCAAAAGCTGGAGGTAATTATGCTGCGCAATTTTACCCAACACAATTGGCCATTGAAAAAGGATACAATCAAGTGATTTGGACAGATGACAATACACATGAGTATATTGAAGAAGCTGGCGCCATGAATATTTTTATCAGAATTAATGACACCTTAATTACGAGTCCAACCAGTGACCGAATTTTAGACGGAATTACTCGTAAAAGTATTTTACAAATTGCCAAAGATGAAAATATTGCTGTAGAAATACGAAAAATCACGGTAAATGAAGTTGTTGAGGCTGCTAAAAATGGAAGTCTAAAGGAAATGTTCGGAACAGGAACTGCTGCTGTGATTTCTCCAATTGCTGGTTTTGGATACAAAAATACAGATTACGATTTGCCAGAACTTGAAGACACCTACGCTTCTTTATTAAAAAAGCGCATCACAGATATACAAACAAATAAAGCCCAAGATCCTTATGGGTGGAGAGTTATTGTTTAAACAACCCTTCTTTTATAATTTCAAAAGCATCAATTTTAAATTGGTGCTTTTTTTGTATTTTTAAGAAATCAAAACAACAATTATGAGATCTTTATATAGCATTGTTTTTCTACTAATTATTTGCGTTGGCTGTCAGCAGAACACTACAAAAACAGTCAAAAAAGAAGCCATTGCTTTTAAGCAGTACATAACTGTGTTAGGAATCGCGCAAGATGGCGGGTATCCTCATATTGGCTGCCAAAAAGAATGTTGCAAGAATTATTACAACGGAAAAAACACAGGTAAAAAAGTAGTTTCTTTAGGTTTGGTAGATCTTGAAAACAACCAAAAATGGCTGTTTGATGCCACACCAGACATTGCTACTCAATTAGCAGAATTGGAACAACATCACCTTAAGAAAGAAACTATTATTGATGGTGTTTTCTTAACGCACGCACATATTGGGCATTATACCGGACTCATGTATTTTGGAAGAGAAGCCTTGGGGAGAAAAAACACAAAGGTGTTTGCAATGCCTAAAATGAAAACCTTTTTAGAAGAAAACGGCCCTTGGAGTCAGCTGATTGACATCCAAAATATTGTGATTGAAAAACTCCAAAAAGATTCAACAATTGTATTGAACAATTTCTTAAAAGTAACCCCTTTTGTAGTTCCACATCGCGATGAATTTTCTGAAACTGTTGGTTATAAAATCGAAGGCTCTAAAAAAACAGCTTTGTTTATTCCAGATATTGATAAGTGGCACAAATGGAAAAAAAATATTATTGAAGAAGTGAAAAAGGTAGATATTGCTTTTCTAGATGCCTCTTTTCTAAAAGACGGAGAAATCAACAGACCGATGTCTGAAATTCCGCATCCGTTTACCTCAGAGACCGTTGACTTATTTAAAAATGAGTCTATGGAAACAAAACACAAGGTGATTTTTATTCACTTCAATCATACAAATCCTACGTTACAAACAGGCAGTAAAGAAAGAAAGCAAATCGAAAAGCTAGGTTTTAGATTTGCTAAAGAAGGTCAAAATTACGAATTGTAATTCTTTATTGTATTCCTAAGATTTTTTTAAAAATTCTAACTTCACATTGATAGAACCTTTTTATCTTCTCTTTTATCTTTTTCAATTTTCTCATTTGTACTATGCATTTAAGCTATCACCTATTAGTAATAAAAACACTTAAAATAGAGCTTCTATTCTCTCACAGACCAAAGTTCATGCATCGCATCTCCTTTACTAGAAAAACCTTTGTGATTCCATGTGCCCTCTTTTAACGTATAATCAAATTGTAAGCTAAGTCCAGCTTTAGAATCGTCTCTAGAAAAGAATTCAATGTTTTCTGTGTACTTTCCATTCATAGTGGTGTACGTTCCACCTCCAGTACCCATAAATTGTTTGGTTTCTGTATTGTAGGCAATCCATTGAAAACGAGTTCCAGACAATAGTTTCATAGTTTTTCTGGGTCTAGTGATGTCTCTCATTTGAGTTTTTCCATCGCGTATTCTACCCGACATTAACCAAGCTCCTTGTAATTTCCCTGGAGCACCAGCATCTATTCGTTTAAATTTCATTTCACGACTCGAAAGCTTCATAACAGCGCCTTTAATAGCCACTTTAAAACTCACTTCTGTTCCAACACGTGCTGGATTATCAGTGTCGAATTCTACCTTTTCCGTCACGACATCACCCTTTATCCTCCAAGTTCCACCATTTGCGTGAATAAACTTTCCTGTAGTTGCTTCATAAATGGTTAACACCTGATATCCATCAGCAAAAATTACAACAAACCTTAATTTTTCTCCTTTTTTAGAAGTTAGATTTCCTTCCCAAGCCCCAAAAATATTTTGTGCTTGCATTCCTTTTGTTAGGAACAAGCATACGAGTATTAAAAATAATTTTTTCATTACTAGTTGTTTTTATACCTTTCGACTATACGTAGGCTAAAGCTTCAGCGATACGTGTGCGCTCAAGGTGACATTAATATTATTACTCATCTAAAATCTCTTTGATATGTGGTTTAAAATAATTTGGCCCTTTCAATACTTTTCCGTCTTCTCTATAAATTGGTTTTCCATTTGCTCCCAACTTACTCATATTAGAACGTTGTATTTCGTTAAAAACGGCTTCTATTTTATCCTGCATTCCGTGTTCTATAATAGTCCCACATAAAATATACAGCATATCACCCAAAGCATCCGCAACCTCAACCAAATCGTTGTTTTGTGCAGCTTCAAAATACTCTTCATTTTCTTCTTTCATCAATTCGAAACGAAGTTTATTTCTGTCTTCTCCAATATTTGCAGTTGGTAAATTCTTGATTCCCAATTTAAAAGCAGTGTGAAATTCGTGTACTGCGGCGATTCTTTTTTTCATGTGATATGAGTTGTTTTTTGTTTTTGATGCACCACACTAAAGTGTGACTCAACCATTGATGTTAATTGTTATTTATACTATTTTCTTTAACAGCCAAGCCGGAACTATTTTTAACACAAAGGCCATGATTGCCCATCGTTTGGTTATATATGCCACTCTTTTTTTCTTTTTTATTGCCGAGTAGGTTTGCTTGGTTGCTTTTTCTAAAGTTGACATCCAAAAAATCCCATCTCCTAGCGCCATTGCAGTATCTACAAATCCTGGGCGAATATCGGTTATAAAAACGTTCTTTGATTTGATAGATTTAGTTTTGATATATAAGCTTTCTAAAAATGCTTTTTGATACGCTTTTGAAGCAAAATAATCTGGCGCTGCTCTATTTCCTCTTATAGACGCAATAGAAGAAATCCCTACCAAATGCCCAAATTCTTGCTTCTTAAATAAGTTATATGATATCGCGTATAACTTGGTTACTCCTAAAACATTTGTAAGTATCGTTTGATTTAACAAGTCCCAGTCTAATTTCGGGTTCACAGAACCAACTCCAGATGATTGCACCACTAAATCTATAGTTCCGAATTCTGTAACAATTTCATTAAAAACTTTTTCAACATCTTCTACATCCTGTATGTCATTCTGTTTGACTACATAGTGTGTTGGATTACTGTTTTTAAGCGCTTCGAGTTTTTCCAATCTTCTTCCTGTAATGGCGACTTTATAGCCGTCATTCACCAATAATTTTGCCAATTCTTTTCCTATCCCAGATGTTGCTCCAAAAACAATTGCTGTCTTCATTTAATTTGTATTTTTGCATAAAAATACGAATTTATGTTTACCAAAGGACAATTAATTTTTGCTGGTTTTTTTGTAGTTGCTTTTACTCTTGTAATGATTTGGAGCTACAGAAAAGACATTAAAAACCATAAAATTTATTATAAAAACACTGCCTTAAAAGTCGGATTCTGGTTAATCGTTTCCATTGCCATTTTTAGCTTTGTCAGAGTTTATCTAAAGAGTTAGTCTAGTTTTTTAACCTCATCATACCTAAAACAATCTACTGCATGGTCATTTACCATGCCTGTTGCTTGCATAAAAGCATAGATAATTGTTGAACCCACAAATTTAAATCCTCTCTTTTTCAAGGTCTTAGAAATATGGTCTGACAATGCTGTTGTTGCAGGAATGTCTTTCATTAATTTAATTTTATTTACAAGAGGTTTTCCATCTACAAAAGACCATATATAGGTTGAAAATGATCCGAATTCTTTTTGAATTTCCATAAACAACTGGGCGTTTTTTATGGCGGATCTAATTTTTAATTTGTTTCTAATAATCCCTGCGTCTAGCAACAAACTACCGTACTTTTCTTCTGAATAATTTGCTATTTTTTGATAATCGAAGTTGTCAAATGCTTTCCTAAAATTTTCTCTTTTTTTTAGAATGGTAATCCAACTTAAACCTGCTTGAAAAGTTTCTAACAGTAAAAATTCAAACAAGGTCTCATCATCATACACCGGAGTTCCCCATTCCGTATCGTGGTATTCTATATACAAAGGATCTTTTCCGGCCCAGTCACATCTTTTTTTCATGAATTGCTTTTTAATGGATACAACTTAACACATTAAGAATTGAAGAAATATGTTTGCTTAGCAGAAACACAAGATGTGTTTCTGCTAAATTTCCAATGCAAAGAAAACTGCTACTTTCTTTTTTTATAGGTCACAAAGCTATAATCGTGCTTATTTTTCTTATCAGCTTTACAATCTTCTCTCTCCGTTTCTTCCCATACGTTTAAGTCAATTTTTGGAAAAAAAACATCTGCTTCAAACTCTTGATGCAGCTGTGTAATATCCAATTGGTCTACCAACCCTGAATCCATCGCTTGTTGATAAATCTGTGCGCCACCAATAATAAAAACCAGCGCATCTTCTTTGGCAGCTTCAATCGCTTTTTCAATAGAATTTACAACCACACAGTCTTCAAATGTATAATCATTATTTCTGGTGATGATAACCGTTGTTCTATTTGGCAAGGGTCTTCCAATAGATTCAAACGTATTTCTACCCATCAAAATATGATGTCCTGAAGTGACTTTTTTAAACCGCTTTAAATCGGCCGGTAAGTGCCAAATTAAATCGTTGTCTTTTCCTAGAGCATTGTTCGCTGCAATGGCTGCTATTAATATAATCATACGTCTTTTTTAAACCGCTACTTTTCCTTTGATATGCGGATGCGGATTGTAATCTGCCAATTCAAAATCATCAAAAGTAAAATCGAAAATACTATTCACATTCGGATTGATTTTCATGGTTGGCAAGGCTCTTACTTCTCGAGATAATTGCAATTCTAGTTGCTCTTGATGATTGTTATAAATATGCGCATCTCCAAAGGTGTGAATAAAATCGCCTGCTTCATAACCACAAACTTGCGCCATCATCATGGTAAACAATGCATAGGATGCAATATTAAACGGAACTCCTAAAAAGATATCTGCACTTCGCTGATACAATTGACACGATAATTTACCATCAGCAACATAAAATTGAAAAAAGGCATGACAAGGAGGCAATGCGGCTTTTCCATTGGCAACATTTTCTGAAAACGAAACAGAAGTATCTGGTAACACACTTGGATTCCATGCAGAAACTAGCATTCTTCTACTATTTGGGTTCTTTTTTAAGGTGTTGATTACCTCTTTTAACTGATCAACATCATCGCTATTCCAATTACGCCATTGATGCCCATAAACCGGACCTAAATCTCCATTTTCATCTGCCCAGTCATTCCAAATTCGAACACCATTTTCCTGTAAGTAATTAATATTTGTATCTCCTTTTATAAACCAAAGCAGTTCATAAACAATTGATTTTAAGTGCAATTTCTTAGTTGTTACCATCGGAAACCCTTTGCTTAAATCAAATCGCATTTGATACCCAAAAACACTTTTTGTTCCAGTTCCTGTCCTGTCTCCTTTTTCGTTTCCACTTTCTAAAACGTGGTTTACTAAATCTAAATATTGTTTCATATGCCCGCTGCTTTTCTTTCCTAAAGAAAGAAACTTTATTTTGT
>Ga0209035_10000596_pt1 | contig 14229 bp, 7 predicted proteins | sample MarorgKNORR_S2LV_6_FD_188220 | JGI IMG/M metagenome (GOLD analysis project Ga0209035, IMG submission 188220) | Marine microbial communities from the Southern Atlantic Ocean, analyzing organic carbon cycling - AAIW_A/KNORR_S2/LV (SPAdes) (version 2) | ecosystem: Environmental > Aquatic > Marine >...
TCCATACTTCATCTTCTGGACTTCCAGATATAGAATCTATAAATGTTTGTATAGTAGGGTTAAATGAATACAGAAACTCTTTTTTTGAATCTGGCGTCCAAGACATAAATTCTATTCGAAAGCAACTTTATAAATTAAAATTTGGCAATTGGAAATTGTCAATATCTGATTTAGGGGATTTACCTAATGGAAGTAATGTAGATGATACTTATCATGCACTTTATGATATATGTAAAGAGTTGTTATCCAAAAAAGTAATATTAATAGTGATAGGAGGTAGTAACGATTTAATTTATCCAATTTTTAAATCTTTTGACTCATTTAGTGATAAAGTCAATATAGTATCTATTGATAATCAGTTTGATCTTTATCAAGAATCTGACCTAGTATCAGGGAGAACTTATATGAATAAAATCATAATTGATGATTCAAACAGATTAAACGATTTTACTAATATTGGATATCAAAGACACTTATGTTCCACTGATGAATTAGATTTAATGGAGAAATTATTTTTTGAGTATATTTCTTTAGGAGAAATAACAGAAAATAATAACAAGGCAGAACCTATTATGAGGAATGCGAATATTATTGGTTTTGACATGAAATCTTTATCCTTTTCAGCCTCATTTAATGAAACTGAAGGAAATCCAAATGGAATTAATCCCAGACTAGCATGCATTCTAGGTAAATATGCAGGTCAAAGTAATAAAACTAATTTTTTAGGTTTATTTGAGTTAAATAACAATATAATATCTAATAAATTATACTCTGAGATAATATGGTATTTTTTAGATGGTATAAATAAAAGAATTATTGAATCAGACTTTAATGACTCACAAACCTTCAATAAATATATTGTTCAAACTTCAGGAAGAGATATAATATTTTTTAAAAGTAAGGTTTCCGAAAAGTGGTGGATGTTAATTAACCCTGCAAATAACCCAAGTATTTCTTACTTACCGTGTTTAGAAAGTGACTACTTAGATGCTCTTAATGATAACATTCCTCCTAGATGGCTGAAAGCTACTAAAAGAGTTTAAACTTCTTGTAAATATCTTTCAGCATCAAGTGCTGCCATACATCCTGTTCCTGCAGCAGTTACTGCTTGTCGATAATCTTTATCCTGAACATCACCAGCAGCAAAAACTCCATGAATATTTGTTTTAGTAGAAGTTTTATCTGTTATAATATAACCACTATCATCCATTTCGACCAAACCTTTAAATATATCCGTATTTGGAGTATGTCCTATAGCAATAAATAAACCTGTAATTTTGAGTACTGATACTTCGCTGTTGAGATTATTCTTAATCTTAATCCCTTCAACAACACTCTCGCCAATAACCTCTTCTATTTCATGATTAAACAAAACCTCAATATTATCAAAATTGGCTAACCTGTTTTGCATTGCTTTAGATGCTCTAAAATGATCTTTTCTTACCAGCATTGAAACTTTGCTACATATTTTTGCTAAATATGTTGCCTCTTCTATAGCTGTATCCCCACCTCCTACTATGGCAACATCTTGGTTCTTGTAGAAAAAACCATCACAAACTGCACATGCAGATACTCCACCTCCAATTAATCTTTTTTCACTGGGTAACCCTAGGTATCTTGCAGAAGCACCTGTACTAATTATAACTGTTTTTGATCTAATTTCATCACCATTTTGAGTGTATAACTTATGAATACCACCTCTTTCTTTTGAAAAATCGACTTTAGAAATGAAATCAATTTCAACTTTTGTCCCAAATCTTTCTGCTTGTTCCTTCAATTCATTCATCATTGTTGGTCCATCAACCCCATTGGGATAACCAGGAAAGTTATCAACCTCTGTGGTTGTTGTTAGTTGACCTCCCGGCTCTAAGCCAGTATATATAATTGGATTAAGATCTGCTCTTGCTGCATATATTGCTGCTGTGTATCCAGCTGGGCCACTTCCTATAATTATTGTATTCATATTAAGATTTTTGAGATAATGTTTTGATTTTGTAAAATTAAAAAAACATAAGAATAAATTGATTAAAACATTATTAACTTTGTAATTTCATAATCTAGATGAAAATGGTTAAAAAAAATCTTAAGTATCAATCCCCAGGAATAAATGAGGAAAACAGATACGAAAAACTTCACACAGTAACTTTTGATAACTCTCAAGAAGCCTCAATTTTAATTGCAAGAGAAATTTGTGATTTAGTTAAATCCAAACAAGAGAAGAATAAAAACTGTACTATAGGATTTGCAACAGGGTCTTCTCCAACTAAAGTTTATCAAGAAATTATAAGAATTCACAATGATGAATCTTTGAGTTTTAATAACGTTATAACTTTTAATTTGGATGAATACTTTCCGATTGAAAAAGATGATAATAATAGTTATCATAATTTCATGAAAGAAAATTTATTTGACCATATAGACATACCTAAAGAAAATATAAATATCCCATCTGGAGACATAATTGAAAAAGATATCACGAAGTTTTGTTCCAATTACGAGAAAAAGATTGAAAAAAATGGAGGTATAGATATCCAGCTATTAGGAATTGGAAGAACAGGTCATATTGGTTTTAACGAGCCAGGGTCCCACTTTAATTCTACAACTAGATTAATAACATTAGACCATACTACAAGATTCGATGCTAGTAAAAGTTTTAATGGTATTGAAAATGTCCCATCCAAAGCAATTACAATGGGTATTAGAACAATCTTTAATTCAAAGAGAATTATAATGATGGCATGGGGAATTCAAAAAGGCCTAATTGTGAAAAAATCTGTTGAAAACAATATTACATCACTAATTCCTACAACTTATTTACAGAATCATAAGAATACAACACTAGTTCTAGATAAAGAGTGTTCAAGTGAATTAACTAGATTTAAAACACCATGGTTAGTTGGACCTTGTGATTGGACAGATTTAATGAAAAGAAAAGCAATAGTTTGGTTATGTGAGATTACAGGAAAATCTATTTTAAAATTAACTGATGAGGATTATAACAAAAATGGTTTATCAGATTTACTTGCGCTTGAAGGAAAATCCTATGGTATAAATATCAAAATGTTTAATCATTTTCAAAATACAATTAGTGGGTGGCCTGGAGGTAAACCTGGTGCAGATGATTCTACTAGACCAGAGAGAAAAAGTCCAAATCCAAAAAGAGTTATAATATTTAGCCCTCATCCAGATGACGATGTGATTTCTATGGGTGGTACTTTTGATAGATTGGTTTCACAGGGACATGATGTTCATGTTGCATATCAAGCCTCTGGTAATGTCGCAGTCTCTGATCATGATGCATTGAAATTCATTGAAGTTTCATCTGACTTGTTCAAAGGAGAATTAAAATCAAAAATTGAACCTTTAATCAAAGAGCTAAAAAATAAAAAGCCAGATAAAATAGATTCACCTGAAGTTAGACAGCTTAAAGGGTTTATTAGAAAAAGAGAAGCAATTTCAGCAACTAGATATATTGGAATTCCTGATTCTAACACTCATTTTATGAATCTTCCATTTTATGAAACTGGAAGAATCAAAAAAAATCCACCTTCAAAAAAAGATGTATTAATGACTGCATCATTAATTAAAAAGATTAAACCTCATCAAATTTATGCTGCTGGAGATCTTGAAGATCCTCACGGAACTCATAAAGTATGTCTTGATCTAGTGTTTGAGGCATTAGATTCTCTTAAAGGTGAGAAGTTTATAAAAGATTGTTGGTTATGGTTATATAGAGGAGCTTGGTTAGAGTGGGATATTCATGATATTGATATGGCTGTTCCAATGAGTCCAGCCCAAGTACTAAGAAAAAGAAATGCAATCTTCTTCCATCAAACTCAAAAAGATGGAGTAATGTTTCAGGGACAAGATTTAAGAGAATTCTGGGTTAGAGCAGAAGAGAGGAATAATGAAACAGCAGAAAAATATAAAAAGATGGGACTAGCTGATTATGCTGCTATAGAATCATTTAAAAGACATTATTACTAAAAAACCTTATTATGAGAAAATTCAATTTACTGATCACCTTACTAATTTTATTTGGAACATTTTTAAATCTTCAATCACAGAGTAAATATTCTAATAGAAAGATTAACAATCTTAAGAATCAAGTTTCACAATTGGTTGAAGAAGATAAAAAAATGACACAAGTCATGGTTGACAAAGTTTTTAGCTTTTCAGAGCTTGGTTTCCAAGAATTTCAAACATCAAATTATTTAAGTTCAATTCTTGCTGAAAATGGTTTTGAAATAGAATATGAAGTTTCTGGTGTACCAACTGCATGGTTTGCAACATGGTCAAATGGAACTAATGGACCAACAATCGCACTTGGAAGTGATATAGATGGTATACCTAAAGCATCTCAATATCCAGGTGTTGCATACCACAAACCAATAATTGAAGGAGCTCCGGGTCATGGAGAAGGTCATAACTCTGGTTTACCTGTTGTAATTACTGCAGCCCTTTCAGTTAAAAAAATAATGTTAGATAATAATATTGAAGGAAAACTTGTTATTTGGCCTGGTGTTGCTGAAGAACAAATTGGAACAAAAGCATGGTATGTAAGAGATGGTTATTTTGATAATATTGATATGTGTATTTTTACTCATGTAAGCAGTAACCTTGGGGTTTCTTGGGGACCAGCTACTGGAACTGGTTTAATTTCTGTTGAGTATACTTTTGATGGAGAAACTGCTCACTCTGCTGGGGCACCATGGAGAGGTAGAAGCGCACTTGATGCTGCTGAATTAATGAATATAGCATGGAACTATAAAAGAGAACATTTACATCCACTAAAAAGATCCCATTCTATTTTCACAGATGCAGGTGATCAACCAAATGTAGTGCCTTCAAAAGCATCAATATGGTTTTACTTTAGAGATGTAACATATGAAGGAATCATGGATATGTATGAAACTGCTAATAAAATGGCTGAAGGAGCATCACTGATGACAAATACATCATTCAAATCAAGAATACTTGGAACTGCATGGCCTAGGCATTTTAATAGACCTATTGCAGAGGAAATGTATAGAAACATTGAAGATGTAGGATTGCCTACATGGTCTGATAAAGATCAGCAACTAGCAGTTGCAGTTCAAAAAGTAGTTAATTCAGATAATTTAGAAGGACTTGCAAATGAGCTAAGACCAATAGGAGCTCCACTTCCTTATAAAATTAGTGGTGGTTCAGATGATATTGGAGATATCTCTTGGAAGGTGCCAACTGTAACTTTACGTTTCCCATCAAACATTCCTGGACTTCAAGGACATCACTGGTCAAATTCGATTTCAATGGCTACACCAATAGCTCATAAAGGAGCAAATGCAGGAGCTAAAGTTTTAGCTATGACAGTAATTGATTTTTTACTTAAGCCTGATAAGTTAGATGAAGCTAAAGATTACTTTGAAAATATTCAGAAAAAAGAGACTACATATAGGCCAATGATATCTAAAGATGATCCACCAGCAATTTATTTAAATACAGATATTATGAATCAATATAAAGATCAGATAAAAGAATTTTATTTTGATGAGACTAAATATGACAACTACCTAGAACAGTTAGGTATTGAATATCCTGTGATTAAAGATGATAATTAAAAAAAGACATAGCAATTCTCAAATATATAGTTGATTTAATCATATACCAGATTCTGGGTAAATGATATTTTAACTTATCATCAACATATTTATTTATTAATTTATTTTTGTGTTTAATATATATGAACTAAATTCATATTTAAATTAACAGAAAAAAATATAAATATGAGACTAACATTAAGTTCAGTTTTTCTAGTTTTTTCGTTGTTATCATATAGTCAAGCCCCAGTTAATGGTGTTGTAACTGATGAAAATGGTGTTCCTCTTCCGGGAGCAAATGTCATCATTGAAAACTCTAATACAGGAGTTTCGACTGATTTCGATGGAAATTTTGAAATTACTGCAAATCAGGGACAAGTCCTTGCATTTAGTTATATAGGTTATACAACTCAATATGTAACAGTAGCTAATCAATCAGGTATAAATATTTCTTTACAGCTTGACAATGAGCTTGAAGAGGTAGTTGTAACTGCTTTAGGTTTTGCCGCAGTTAGAGATCAGCAAGGATCAACTTCGTCTGTAATTAATTCAGATGATGTAATTAGATCTGCTGAGCCAACGGTAGTAAATGCATTGAGTGGTAAAGCTTCAGGTGTGAGAATTACTCGTTCTAATGGAGATCCAGGTGCTGGAAGTACTATTAGAATCCGTGGGGCTAACACGATAGATGGATCTATACAACCATTAATAATTGTTGATGGTGTACCAATGGATAATTCAACATCGTATGCTGGTGGTAATAGTATTACTGGTGGAAACGGTGGAGTTTCTCAAGGGTCCCGTTTAAATGATATAAACCCTAGTGATATAGAATCTGTAAACGTGCTAAAAGGTGCTTCAGCTGCTTCATTATATGGAAGTGCAGCTGCTAATGGAGTTGTAGTAATTACAACAAAAAAAGGTAAAAGAGGTAAAGCAAAAGTTTCATTTAAAACTAGTTATTCATTTGATGAAATTTCTGAAAGAATCGCTATGCAAGATACATGGGGTCAAGGAAGATCTGGAGTATATGGAGAAACTAGAGCAGAATCTTGGGGAGATTACATAGCTGATAGACCAGGTGGTTCAGATGGGTATAAGTCTGGGGCATATTTTATAGCTGAAAATGGTACTCAATATCAATTAATTGATAGAAAAAACTCTCAAGAAACTTTTGTCGACGAAAACTTTAATTCAGTTTTTGGAACAGGAAATGCTTTACAAAACGACTTAACTGTGAGCGGAGGGAATGAAAATAGTAATTATTTCTTTAGTTTAGGTCATCTTGAACAAGATGGTATAATCAAGAACTCAAGTTATGAAAGGACTAATGCTAGATTAAATTATGAGGCAAAAATAAATGATAAGATTACGTTGTCAACTAGAATGGCATATACTTACACTGACTCTAATAGAATCCAGCAAAGTTCAAACGTATCAGGATTAATGTTAGGTCTTTTAAGAACTCCTGCAGATTTTGATGGAAGAGATTATAAAGGATCATATTTTAGTTCAGGTGGAACGGAGTATATCAATAGAGGTAGATCATATAGAAAATCTATTGGACAAAGTTCTAATCAATCCTATACAAATCCTCTTTGGACAGTAAATGAACAAGAGTCTAGTACAAGAGTTAATAGAGTTTCTATTACTCCTCAATTAACAATTAAGCCAACAAATTGGTTTTCAATAATTACTAGAGGAAATTTAGATGTAGCAGATGATAAAAGAACTTACTTCTTCCCGGTTGGAGATGCAAGTTCTAGAGCTAATGGTCAATATCAAGAAGACGCATTGGATATAAGAAATTCTGCATTAGATGTTATAGGAAAGGCTAATTTTGAATTATCAGATGATATTAACTTAACAGCAACTGTTGGTTGGAGTTATAATGACAGAAAATATTCTAGAATATCTGGTAACATAACAGGATTCTTAGTTAACTCAGCTAAAAGAACCACAGCCCTTAATACATCTTCAGAAGCTTCATCTTTTAGTGGTGCAAAAGCATTTAGAAGATCAAATAGAGGTTATGGAATCTTAAATTTTGATATAGATGATCAATTATTCTTAAATATATCTGGAACTCAAGAAGCTTCATCTACAATAAAAGGGACATTCTTTTATCCCTCAGCAGATGCAGCATGGGTAATAACAGAAGATATAGTTCAATCAGATATTATGTCTTTTGCTAAGCTTAGAGCTTCATGGGGTCAGGTAGGTGTTCAACCTTCCGCTCATAAATTCGAAACGCTAGCAGAGGGTGGATTTGGTTATTCAACTTATAGTGATCCTCTTGATAGTAACTTATTTGGTGGTGGTTTTAGGTTAGATAATAACCTTGGGAACCCAAATCTAGAACCTGAAATAAAGACTGAATGGGAAATTGGTGGTGATTTCAGATTTTTTGATGACAAGGTATCTCTAGGAGTAACATATTATGATAACATAATTGAAGGAATATTATTAGATGTTTCTTTATCTCCATCAACTGGTTTCTCTACACAATATGGAAATTATGGAGAGATGACTAATAAAGGAATGGAAATTGATCTAGGAGTAGATTTAATTGATACCAACGATTTTGGTTTATCAACATCTGTTAATTGGTCTACAAATGAGAATGAAGTAACTGATCTATATGGAACTGAGTCTATAAACTTATCTCCTGGAGCATCTGTTAGTTCTAGAGCAGTAGTAGGATATCCTTTAGGTGTTCTTTACGGAACTGGTTCTAAAACAAATGCTGATGGTAGTTTTGATCTTAACTCAAATGGATTTCCACAAATAACTTCAAGTCCTATGGTACTTGGAGATCCTAATCCAGACTGGAGAGGTGGTATATCATTAAATATGAGATATAAGAAATTTAGACTTAATGCTGTTCTAGAACATTCACAAGGTGGTTCATTTTCTCCAAGAACATTATGGGTATTAAGAAGATTTGGTACAACTCAAGAAACAGCTAACAGGCTTACTTTAGATCAATCTCTTGTTAACTATAAAGGAACTACAGTTCCTGCTGGAACAACAGTTAGAGGTAATGTTAAAGACTTTGGTGGTGGACCAGTTCTGCTTGATGAAAATTGGTATAGAACAGGTATTGGAGGAGGTTTTGGTGATAACCAAGCATATAACTTCTCTATAGCTGATGCTACATGGACCAAATTAAGAGATCTATCTTTAAGTTATGTTTTAGATACTCCTGTAATTAAGAATATAGGATTAAATGATGTTATACTAACTTTTACTGGTAGAGACTTAATAAACATCAACAATGTTGATGGGATTGATCCTGAGATTAATACAAAAGGTGTAAGTGTAGCTCAAGGTGTTGAGTATTTCACAAACCCTCAAACGAAAGGTTTCCTTTTCAGTTTAACAATAAATTATTAATAAAATGAAAAAAATATTTACAAAATCGATTTTAGCTCTTCTAATTATTTTCTCATTTTCTTGTGAGGATATAAATGAAGATATTAATGCAAATCCAAACGATATTTTAATTACTGACGTTGAGGACAAGCTATTTTTAACTGGTGCGCAATTAGCAAATATTCAATTGCAAGTAGGTCACCTAAATAGAATTAGTGGAATGTACTCTGGTCAATTAATAGGATTTAGTTCCTTGTATGCAAATATATATGGATATAGTTTATCAACAGTTGAGTCAAACAGCGAATGGTTTGCTTTATATGTTGGTGTTCTTAACAATATGAGACAACTTCAGGAAAATTCTACTAATACATTATTGGTAGGTATAGCTGAAATTATTGAAGGTCATGCTTTTGGTACAGCTGCTTCTCTTTGGGGGGGTATACCTTACAGTGAGGCTGGAAATCCTGAAATAGAAGATCCAATTTTTGATTCGCAGACTTCAGTATATAATTCTGCAATTCAAAAGTTAACTTCTGGAATTTCAACTCTTCAATCTGCTCCATCAGGAGGTCTATCTCAAGATATACTTTATGGAGGTAATAAAGACAAATGGATTGAAGCTGCTTATACTTTAATTGCAAGGTTTAATCTTCATAAAAAGGATTATACAGCTGCAGTTTCTGCTGCTAGTACTGGAATAAGTAGTGCATCGGGAGACATGAGATTCAGTCCTCCTGGAATTCAAGCTGGAGACTCAAACTTGTTTGCAACTATTTTAAATGGTTCTAGAGCAGGAGATCTTGGAAATTCATCAGCAGGAGAAGAAAGTTATTTACTTCAACTTCTAAGTAATTCATATTCTACAAATAGAAATCATGCAAAAACTGATGAAACTGCTAGATATGGATACTATAAGATTAACTCAACTAGTGGTTCAGCAAATACCGGTATAATTGCTGAAGATGAGCCTCACAATATGGTTACATATTTTGAGAATCAATTGATTTTAGCTGAAGCAAAAGCAAGACAAGGAAGTTTAGCAGATGGTCTGCCTCACCTTAATAATGTTAGAGCTTGGCTAAATTCAGGTGGTAACTTGAATAGTAATCATAGTTCTAACACATATAAATATGAAGCATTTGTTTCATCTGATTTTAATTCAGGTGGAATTGAAAACGCGGATGGTGTTGATGCTAATACTGCTTTTCTTAGAGAAGTAATTGAAGAAAGATATGTTTCAGGATTCGGTATGCATATGCCGTTTAATGATGCAAGAAGACTAAGAAAGTCTGATAGCGCATATTCTGTACCTTTTGTTCTTAATCTTGGACCTGCTGGTCCATATCCTGAAAGAATGCCTTATGCAGCAACAGAGTTGAATTCAAACTCTAATGCACCTGCTGAGGACCCAGGGATATTTACAAAAACAGAAGTAAATCAATAATACTTTAAAAAAAAGTAATACTTTTAAAAAAGGTTTGTAAATTCTACAAACCTTTTTTTTATGCTTAAAAATAATAAAGTACTAATTCTATTATCTTCATTAGTTTTAATTACCTGTAATGAAGATGACTCTTTATACTCCAATAGTATAATTTCATCTCCACATCCTGTTGCTTCTGAAGCAGGAAAAATAATATATTCACAGGGGGGTAATGCATTTGATGCTGCTGTTGCAGCTGCCTTCACGTTATCTGTTGTTGAACCTAGTATGAGTGGAATAGGAGGAAGGTTGCAGGTTATTTACAAACAAGCAGAAGGAGGCATTCTTGGAATAGACGCTACTACTCAAATACCTGAAAGTTTTAACAGCAATGAAAAAGATTTACCTAGCTATGGATATAAAACAATTGGAATTCCAGGTGTAGTTGCAGGTCTCATAAAACTTCATGAAGAGAATGGTGTTTTAGATCTTAAAACAGTTATGCAGCCATCTATAAGCATAGCTGAAAATGGTTTTTATTTACTACCAGGGGAAGTTACAAGACAACAATATGAAAAAGAAAAAATTGGTTCTTTTGAAGGGAGTAAAAATTATTTCTTGAATTCTGATGGAGAATCTTTTAAAATAGGGGATAAGTTAATCCAAAAAGATCTAGCAAATACTCTTAGGAGTATTGCGGAAAATGGAAAAAAAGGTTTTTATGAAGGAGAAATTGCTGAAAAAATAGCAAATGATATTCAATCTAATGGAGGGTTTATTACAACAGAAGATTTAAAAAATTATTCTGCTGAAAAATCAAAAGTGTTAAGTGGTAAATTTAATGGTTTTGATATTCACACTCTTAACCTTCCCTCTTATGGATCAATTACTATTCAGATGATTCAAATTTTTGATAAACTGAAGATTGAATCTGAAGTAGATTGGACTTTTAAAATTTCGAGTGCAATAGAGGAGGCTTATAAATATAGGCCATTTCAGAAAAACATTGATTCAATTAAAAGCATTCTATCTCAAAAGAGAGCTAAGGAGATTGCAATAGATATTGAAAATTCTAATTCAGAAATTGCATTCAACGATTTAACAAAGAAATTTGATATGGCAGATATTGCACTAGGTCATACTGCTCATTTAACAACTTCTGATAAGTATGGAAATGTTGTTTCATTAACACAGACTCTAGGTCCTAATATGGGCTCAAAGGTTGCAACTAAAGGTTTAGGATTTTTATATAATGTAACAATGGGACCTTACCTAGGGGGATACTTAGGGGAAGATAAACCTGGAGATAGAGCTTCCTCACATATTTCACCAACTATATTTACTAAAAACAACCAAGTTGTTCTCGCACTAGGTGCAGCGGGAGGAAATAAAATTCCAGTTGCAATAAATCAAGTAGCATATAGATACCTCAAGCAAAATTTATCTTTAAGTGAAGCTTTGTTTATGCCAAGAGTTTACAAAGATGATAGTCCAATCTATATTGAGCGACATATGGGATTAAATGGCTTTAATGATTCTGAAATTTATTTAAAGTCTAATAACATAGAACGAGTAGAAAGAAAAGCCTTTTTTGGAAGGGTTCATGCAATTGCACTTGACTCATTAAACAATAGATGGATTGGTGCGGCAGACAGAGATTGGGAAGGGAGTGTGTCAGATTATGAATAAGATGAATTACATTAAATATTTATTTTTATTTCTATTGGCTTCACATAGTCCAGTTGCTAGCCAGATTCAAGATAGATCATCAATTAATCTTGAAAAAGTTGATTTGAAATCACTGAATGACTCAATAATTAAATACAAAGAGATTAATCCCGAAAAAGCTATACAATATGGATTGTATGCTTTAAACACATTTGTTGATGATGAATTATCTCTAGCCATTGTAAACACTAATTATTACTTGGGGGAAACATTTTTCTATGTAGGAGATGATAGAAGTTCTTATGAATACCTATCTAAATCTCTCCAATTATATTCCTTATTAGAGCCCAATAAAAGAAGAAATAGAAATGTGATAAAACCTCCATGGATACTAGTTCTTATGGGTAATGTCTACTTTCGAAACAAAGATTATTCTAATGCTGAGGAATTTTATTATGAGGCTTTAGAAAATTTTAAATTATTTGATCCAATATTCGATGAAGAAAAATATTATGGAACAGCAACTAGTTTAGGTAACCTGGCTTTAATCAAAGTAGAAAAAAAAGAATATGAATTAGCCTTAGGAATATATGATAAAGTGTTTGATTTGAGGGTGAAGAATGGCAATACAACAGAAATTCTAAGTTCATACCTAGCTTATATGGAGTTATACTTGCAAAAAGGTGATGATGAGATGTTTTTGGAATATTATAACAAGTTAGATAACGCTTATAAAGCCTATTCATCAAATATGGCAAATAATGATCCGCAATTTTTTTTTGTTTTCTCTATTTTTAATCGTAGATATGCAGAATTTTTAAAATCTAAGGGGAGAGATTCAGAATCATTAGAATATTTATTTAAGGCAAAAAAAATTGCTATAAATCTTGAATATGAAATCCCAAAAATAAATTTAGAAATCTCAAATACATATTTTAATCTTGGCATGAAAGATGATGCTAAAAATTTAATACTAGAAAACTTAAATCTAGAGCAACTTAATCAAGCTCAAAAAATAAACAACTTTAAACTTCTTGAAAAGATTTATGCTAGTGAAAAGTCAATTGAAAATTTATTAAAGGTTAAAGACTCAATTATTTTATATAATGAACAACCAAATCAAATATTTTTCGACAATGAGTTTAACACCCTCGAGAGTCTTATGTTAGTTTCTGAAAAGCAAAATGATTTAAATATTTCTAAGTCAATAAATAATAGAAATGCTTTAGTCTCAATTTTTCTAGTAGCAATTTTATTTCTAATTGCAGTTTCATTAAGATTTAACTCTGACCTTATAAAAGAAAAAAATACCAGATTAGGACTGGAAAAAGATAAAATTAATGAGGAGCTTAAATTAAAAAAAAGAGAGCTTTTTAGTAAGGTAAATTTTATATCTCAAAGAAATGATTATTTGAATAACATAAGAAATCAATTAGATGGAGATATTTCAAATACCAAAAATTTAAAGAATATAAAAAGGCAAATTAAAAACATTACTACTTCAGAAAAGGCCTATGAAGAATTTGATAAAATGTTTAGTCAGGTTTACCCAAATTTTTACAAGAGATTAAATTTAACCGCTAAGTTATCACAAACTGATATTAGACTTGCGTCCTATATTAAAATGAATCACTCAAATAATGAAATTTCAAGAATTTCAGGAATTTCACTTAGGACGGTTGAAAGCCAAAGATATAGGCTTTCCAAAAAACTTAACTTAAATACCGGTCAAGATCTAAATAGATTTATACTAGATATATAAAATATACTGCAGTATAAATGCAGTAAGCCAATTTTTAAACTCATTTCTTATATTTACAATTGATAAAAAACTTATTATGATAAAAAATTCGATATTAAGCATATTTCTGACAGTCGCTTTCAGCGTAACAGCATATGCACAACAAATCACTGGATCAGTAAGTGATAATAATGGATTGCCTTTACCAGGTGCTTCAGTTGTTATTGAAGGAACATCAAATGGTACTACTACCGATTTTGATGGTAACTTCTCAATTGAATCATCTCAAGGAAGTTCATTAGTATTTAGTTATGTTGGATATGAATCACAAACAATAGTTGTAGGTTCATCTCTAATTAACGTTCAACTGATTTCAGATAATACTCTTGACGAGGTTGTAGTTACAGCTTTAGGTATTTCAAGAGAAAAGAAATCACTGG
>Ga0209035_10000600_pt1 | contig 14203 bp, 10 predicted proteins | sample MarorgKNORR_S2LV_6_FD_188220 | JGI IMG/M metagenome (GOLD analysis project Ga0209035, IMG submission 188220) | Marine microbial communities from the Southern Atlantic Ocean, analyzing organic carbon cycling - AAIW_A/KNORR_S2/LV (SPAdes) (version 2) | ecosystem: Environmental > Aquatic > Marine...
AGATAACGGCCGGCTTGCTCAAATTCCAAATTCTTTGAGGCTTCGTACATGGCATCTTCCGTTTGATTGATGAGTTTAGCGAGTTGCTTGCTGTTGAGTTGGCTACTATCGGTGGTGTAATCGAGTATACGCTCAGCCACTTTCTTATTGGATTTACCGTCGCGATTTTTACCAGAACCCGGTGCATAAGCACCTTCCATAATGTCTTGTACCGACTTAATAACGCCCCTTGGGGTAATGTTATTCAGCGTGTTGTGTTCTATTTGTGTAGTCCGTCGGCGCTCGGTTTCGTCCATGGCTTTTTGCATGGAGCCAGTAATACGTTCGGCATACAAAATAGCGCGACCATTCAAGTTACGGGCGGCACGGCCGATGGTTTGAATAAGCGAACGTTCGGAACGCAAAAAGCCTTCTTTATCGGCATCTAAAATGGCCACTAAAGACACTTCTGGCATATCCAAACCTTCTCTCAGCAGGTTGATGCCAATGAGCGCATCGAATTCACCTAACCGTAAGTCACGAATAATCTCTACCCGTTCCACGGTATCAATGTCGGAGTGAAGGTAGCGCACACGCACGCCATGTTCGTGTAGGTAGTCGGTAAGGTCTTCGGCCATACGTTTAGTTAACACAGTCGCCAACACCCGCTCGTTTTTGGCAGCCCGGATACTAATTTCCGACATTAGGTCGTCTACTTGCGAGGTGGCTGGGCGAATTTCGATTTGCGGATCGACCAAACCTGTGGGCCTGACGACCTGCTCAACCACACGATCAGCATGCTCTTGTTCGTACACACTTGGAGTGGCCGACACAAAGATCTTTTGCGGAGCGATATCCTCCCATTCTTCAAACTTCATGGGCCGGTTGTCTAGCGCTGTGGGCATTCTAAAGCCGTACTGAACTAAGGTTTCTTTACGCGACCGGTCGCCTTTGTACATGGCGCCTAGTTGCGGCACCGTCACGTGGGACTCATCCATCACCAACATGGCGTTGGCAGGCAGGTAGTCGAACAAGGTTGGTGGTGGCTCGCCTGGTTTGCGGCCAGACAAGTAATGGGAGTAGTTTTCGATGCCCGAACAAAAACCTAATTCGCGAATCATTTCAATGTCGTAACGGGTGCGCTGATCTAAGCGCTGTTCTTCGACTAGTTGATTGTTGTTACGAAAGAATTCAAGGCGGTCTTTGAGCTCCACTTCTATTTCATCAATGGCCGCCAGCAAGGTTTCCCGTGGCGTCACATAGTGGGTTTTGGGGTACACGGTGAGGCGCGGCACCTTGCGCAACACCTGCCCCGTGAGTGGGTCAAAATAGCTTAACTGTTCAATTTCGTCATCAAACAATTCGATACGTACGGCTTCTTCGTCGGATTCCGCCGGAAAGATATCAATCACATCACCGCGCACCCGATAAGTGGCACGATGAAAGTCTAGATCATTACGCTTGTACTGCAATTCTGCTAACCGACGCACTAAGTCGCGCTGTTCCCACGTGTCACCTCGGTTAAGGTGTAACACCATCTTGTGGTAAGACTCGGGATCTCCCAAACCATAAATGGCAGATACTGTGGCTACAATAATGGTGTCCGAACGCTCCAGCAAAGCCTTAGTGGCCGACAAACGCATTTGTTCAATGTGTTCGTTAACCGATGAGTCTTTGTCGATAAAGGTGTCAGACGCAGGCACATAGGCTTCTGGCTGATAATAGTCATAGTATGAAACGAAGTATTCCACCGAATTATTCGGAAAAAACTCCTTAAACTCGCCATACAATTGGGCCGCCAAGGTTTTGTTATGCACCATAACAATGGTTGGGCGCTGCACCTTATTGATCACCTGAGCGATGGTGAAGGTTTTACCTGAGCCAGTTACTCCCAGCAGTGTTTGGGCTGCTAAACCGGCCTCTATACCTTCCACTAACTCTTTGATGGCGTTGGGCTGGTCCCCTGCAGGTTCAAATTTTGATTTTAATTCGAACGGACGATGTGTTGTACTATTCATTAATTCAGGCCCTAGTGATACCCTTATCAGCAACCAGTAAGTATAACGGAGTTCTGCCCTTGACGTGGCCACTTTCGCAACGCATACAATCTTTTCAGCCTTCGGCCACCGTGAGCATTAGCAACCTTGCGGCACAGATGACGGCCGATGGCAAAGACGTGATTAACCTCGCTATGGGCGAACCCGATTTTGACACCCCAGAACACATCATCACCGCGGCCACTCATGCTATGCAAACGGGCCAAACTCGTTATACCCAAGTGGGTGGCACCGCATCGCTACGGCATGCCATCTGTGCAAAATACACCCGGGAAAACCAGCTAACTTACCAACCGTCACAAGTCCTGGTGAGCAACGGTGCCAAACAAAGCATTTATAACCTAACCGTAGCCTTGTTAGAAGAAGGTGACGAAGTCATCATTCCCGCGCCTTATTGGGTGTCGTACAGTGCCATGGTTACTATGGCCGGTGCTACGCCGGTTATTTTGCAATGCCCCAGCGCACAACAGTTTAAAATGACCCCAGAGCAGCTTGCAGCGGCCATCACCCCAGCCACCAAGCTATTAATGCTCAATAGCCCTAGCAACCCCAATGGGCAAGCGTATCAAGCTGATGAGTGGCAAGCCTTAGGAGAAGTCATTCGGCAGCACCCTCAGCTCATTGTGATGAGTGACGATATTTATGAACATATCTACTGGGCCAAATCGCCGCTCACAGGACTGTTGAACGTGTGCCCAGATTTAGCGGACCGGTGTGTATTAGTCAATGGCGTATCCAAAGCCTATGCCATGACCGGCTGGCGTATTGGCTATGCTGTGGGACCAACAAACATCATCAACGCCATGACCAAAGTACAGGTGGAATCGAGCTCTTGTGCCAGCAGCATCAGCCAAGCTGCAGCAGAAGCGGCTTTAAGCGGCCCACAGAGCCTGCTGCAGCCGATGTTAACGGCTTACCAACAAAGACATAACTATGTAGTCGCCCAGCTCAGTTTGATCCCAGGGCTTAGCGTGTTACCAAGCCAAGGTACCTTTTACACCTTTCCCAATTGCCAACAAGCAATTGAACGTCTAGGGTATGAGGATGACGTCGCCTTGGTTAAAGCCATCCTCAGCCACACGGGAGTGGCTTTAGTGCCCGGCAGTGCCTTTGGTATGGCAGGCCACTTTCGTTTGTCTTATGCCACAGATTTGACGTTATTAACAACGGCTTGTGACCGATTAACTACGTTTTTCAAAGTCAAATCCTAGTCAATTTCTACTGCTGCTGCATTTGCCACAACCGTGCGTAGTGGCCGCTTTGGGTGAGTAGTTGTTGATGGCTGCCCTGCTCTACTATTTGGCCATCATCAATCACCAAGATACGGTCCGCATCGATTATGGTAGAAAGCCTGTGGGCAATCACTAAGGTGGTTTTGTTTTGCGAAATTTGTGCCAGCGCTTCAAGAATACTGCGTTCCGACTCTGAATCCAGTGCCGATGTGGCTTCATCAAACAATAAAATGGGTGGGTTTTTGAGCAATACACGGGCAATGGCAATGCGCTGCTTCTCGCCGCCGGACACTTTCAGCCCACGCTCGCCAACAATGGTTTCCACACCATCAGGAATTGACTCTACAAAGGTGCGTAACGCGGCCATGTCGATGGCTTTCCATATGCTTTCATCGCTGGCTTCTGGGCACCCATAAGCCACGTTATTCCATATGGTGTCGTTAAACAGCACCGTGTCTTGTGGCACCACACCAATAGCTTCACGCAGACTAAGCTGTTGCACACGGCGTAAATCTTGATGGTCAATAGTAATGGAGCCGCTGTTGACGTCGTAAAACCGAAATAACAACCTGGCTATGGTGGATTTGCCGGAACCACTGGGGCCTACAATAGCCACTTTTTCGCCGGGTGCAACTTTAAAGCTCAATTGCTTAAGAATCTGCCTTTGACTTTGGTAGGAAAAATCAACCTGAGCAAATTCAATCGCTGCGCTTGAGACCTTTATAGGTTCTGCCTTGAGCTGATCTTGTATGGTGGGTGCCCGCTTTAATAAACCAAACATATTCTCTACGTCGGACAATGCACGACGAATTTCTCGGTAGATAAAACCTAAGGCATTAAGCGGTACAAACAGTTGTAATAGGTACATATTGACCATCACCAAATCACCAATGGTCATGGTGTCTTCAGCCACACCTTTGGCCGCAAGGTACATGAGTGCCGTGACACCTAAGCCAATAATGAGTGCCTGACCTGAGTTAAGCAGCGCCAGTGACAAACGGTTATCGACCCGCGCTTGCTCCCATGCTTTTAGATTGACATCGTACTGCTTGGCTTCAAAGGCTTCGTTATTAAAATACTTCACCGTTTCGTAGTTCAGCAGGCTGTCTACGGCACGGGTGCTGGATTTGCTATCAAGGCGGTTGGCCTCTTTCACAAAACGCGTACGCCATTCTGTGGTTTTAATACTAAACACTACGTAAGCCACCACGCACACCAAAGTCACGGCAGAAAACCAAGCATTAAAAGCGAACAGCAAGATCAGCATGACGCCAATGAGTTCAAGTATGGTGGGGAGGATATTAAACACCATAAAGCGCATCATAAAATTGATGCCATTGGTGCCGCGATCGATGTCGCGCGAAATACCACCGGTTTGGCGGCTTAAATGAAAGTCGAGTTCGAGCTGATGCAAATGGGCAAACACTTCTAAACCCACTTTGCGCATGGCACTTTCGGTAACTCGGCTAAACACCGCGTCCCTGAGCTCACCTAAAAACACCGAACCAAACCGTAAGCCGCCATAGAGCAAAACAAACCCTAAGGGGATGACCAACAGTTGCTCTGGGCTACCGCCATCTAAGGCATCTACCAAGTGCTTAAAAGTCCAAGGAATGACAAAAGCCACGCCCTTTGCAGCAATGAGTAACAACATAGCCACTATGACCCTAGCCTTATGAATCATAAGGTAGGGCCACAACGCCTTTAACAGAACCATTAATTCGAGTTCTTTAAAGTCTTTTACTTTATGTTGACCGTAGCCTCGTTGGGCGCTTGCTTTCAATGGAAGTGCCTAGCAGCACGAATCCAAGTGCAAAATAGCTTCAATTTCTACTTGCGCGCCCTTAGGCAATGCATTAATACCCACGGCCGCACGGGCTGGGTAAGGCTGATCAAAATAAGTCGCCATAATTTCGTTAATAGTAGGGAAATTAGCTAAGTCAGTCATGGAAATATTTAGCTTTACAGCGTCTGCCAGAGTACCACCGCTGGCCTCTGCTACCGCCTTTAAATTCTCAAAAACCTGCGTGGCTTGGGCCGCAAAGTCATCACTGACCATCAGCATAGTTTCAGGTACAAGGGGGATTTGGCCAGAAATATAAACCGTGTTGTCGACTTTAACGGCTTGCGAATAAGTGCCGATAGCGGCTGGTGCTTTGTCGGTTGCGATGATAACTTTTGCCATGGGAAATGCGCCTTAATATAGAATGAGATATGGGTTTGGATAATAGCAGGCTGGGGGCGACTAATGCCACATTGGCCAAGTTTTTTTTGAGCTAGTACCAAACCACAAACTTAGTGTGTTTGCACTATCCAGCGCGCTGCCTTTTCTGCAATCATCAGTGTAGGGCTATTGGTATTGCCACTGGTAATAGTAGGCATAATGCCCGCATCAACTACTCGTAAACCTTGAATACCATGCACCCTTAATTTACTATCCACCACCGCAAGCGGATCATCCTTGCTGCCCATTTTGGTGGTGCCTACGGGATGGAATATGGTCGACCCAATGTCACCTGCAACTTGGGCTAGGTCATCGTTAGTTTGGCATTCAATGCCGGGCTTAATTTCTGCGGGATTATACTGGGCAAGTGCTTGTTGATGAGCTATGTTTCTCGCTACGCGTATACTGTCGGCAGCAACCTTTTGATCCTCGGCGGTGGTTAAATATTGGGGCGCAATCGCCGGAGCTTCAAACGGGTCGTCAGACTTAACAAATACAGTCCCGCGGCTGGTGGGGTTGAGGTTACAAACACTGGCTGTAATGGCAGGAAAATCATGCAACGGTTGACCAAACGCCTCTAGACTAAGTGGCTGCACATGAAATTGGATATTAGCATGCTTGAGACTGGGGTCACTCTTGGTAAATATACCTAACTGCGATGGCGCCATACTCATGGGCCCGCTGCGCTTGATCGCATATTCGAACGCTATTGCGGCTTTACCCCACCATGTTGCAGCCATCACATTCAAGGTTTTAACGCCTTCAACGCCATATACGGTGCGAATTTGTAAATGATCCTGAAGATTGCGGCCCACCCCTTCAAGGGCATGCTCTACTTTAATACCTACTTTGGCCAACTGCTCTGGCGCACCAATGCCAGAGAGTTGTAATATCTGTGGGCTGCCAATAGCACCAGCACTCAATATTACTTCTAAACCGGCCCCTAGGGTATAGCTTTTACCATGGCGCCAGACATCCACAGAGGTACACTTTTTTTGACCATCGGCGGTTTTGGTCAGATTAAGTTTAGTGACTTGAGCATGGGTCCACACGTGCAGATTTTTGCGTTTCTTCACCGGCCTCAAGAAGGCTTTTGAGCTGCTCCAGCGCCAACCTTTACGCTGATTAACATCAAAATAGCCCGTGCCGGTGTTATCGCCACCATTAAAGTCATCGGTGGGCGGTATACCTGCTTGAGTCGCTGCCTTTGAATAGGCATCTAGAATCTCCCAACTTAAGCGTTGCTGCTCTACTCGCCACTCGCCGCCCGACCCATGAAAACGGGCGATGTCATTTACGTCCTTATTAATAGGCGCAGAGTTTTGATCAAGTCGATAGTGGTCTTCGTGGGCTTTAAAGTCCTCAAGACAAGCCTCCCAGCACCACTCGGGATCACCCGTAAGCTGCGCCCATTGATCGTAATCTCTGGCTTGGCCACGCATGTAAATCATGCCATTGATCGACGAGCAACCGCCCAATGTTTTGCCGCGGGGATACAATAGGCTTCTACCGTTTAACCCGGTTTCTGGCTGCGTTCTATATTGCCAATCAGTGCGTGGGTTATCAATGCAGTACAAATACCCCACCGGAATGTGCAGCCAGTGGTAATTATCTTTGCCTCCGGCCTCTATCAACAACACCTGTTTAGAGCTGTCGGCACTCAATCGATTGGCTAACAAAGCACCAGCAGTACCCGCTCCAACAATAATATAATCAAACTTTTGTAACATCGGCCGGGCACCTAAAACGAGCGGTTTTTTATTGCTGGATCAGCATAGCATGCATTGCCATCAAGAGCGTAGGCTACAAATGCCGGTTCTCGGGGCTAAGATTATTGCAACAGCAGATAGGGTGATTTGACAATCATACAAGTTGTATTACACTATGTAATACAACTATGTCGCTGGTATATGAATATGATGACACTTAGATTGGATGAACAGCTAGAGCAACAGGTTAGTCAGGCCGCCTTGAAGATGGGCGTATCAAAGTCCGAACTAGTCCGCCAAAGCTTAACCTCATTTATGCAACAACAGGAAAAAGTTAGCCCTTGGGAACTAGGACAAGGCCTGTTTGGCAACTATGAAAGCCCTATAAGCAACCTAGCAGAAGATAGGAAAATGTTGTTGAAGCATAAATTGGCTGCAAAAATGAATCAACAAAGATGAATAAGATCCTTATAGATTCTGGGCCAATGATTGCGCTGTTCAGCAGCAATGACAAATATCACACAGCGTCTGTAACCTTTTTAAAAAACAACCGTCAGCCACTCATAACCACTATAGCCTCCATAACCGAAACGCTACACCTGCTCGATTTTAATCGTGGTGCTCAAGTGGATTTTTTAGCGTGGGTTGCTGCAGGAGCGGTAGAAATTGAGCCCATCAGTGCACAGGATTTATTAAGGATAAAAGAGCTAACCATTAAATATACGGACTTGCCAATAGACTTTGCCGACGCATGTTTGGTTCTACTAGGCGAAAAACTAGACATCAACACCGTTGCTACTATCGATAGAGATTTCGACATCTACCGGCTACCCGGCAACAAACCTTTTACCGTTTACGTCAAATAATTAACCAAACAACGCCGGTAAGTCCGCAATAGAATCAAGCACCAAATCAGCATCGGCTTCGAGCTCTGCTGTGTGGCTGGTACCTGTTAGTACGCCAACGTTAAGCCCTGCACCGGCACTTTTGCCCATGTGTAAATCGTGGGTATTGTCGCCCACCACCATCACTTGCTCTGGCTTGAGGCCAGTTAGTTGGCAAAAGCCAAGCACCATGCCGGGTCCGGGTTTGCTGCCGTGGCCAGAGTCGTAACCCACTTTGTATGCAAATAAGTGCAAGCAATTAAAACTACCAAGGGTGGCTTCTATGCCTGCTTCGCTGTCCATGGTGGCTATGCCTAAAACCAAACCTCGATCGGCAAGCTGTTGTAAGCTATTGGCTAAGTGGTTGACCGGCACACTGGCACCGTATTGCTCATCGGCAAAGATGTGATTAAGTTGCTGTTCAACTTCACTTACAGATTGGTTACCCAAGGGCGCCCACACTTGAGCGATGTCGTGGTTATTGCCAGCGGCTAAAATGGAGCCCCCTAAAACCCGCTCTTGTGCTAGATCGTAACCAGTGGCCTGTAACATAGTGAGCGCTAAATCTTTATCACCCTTGGCCACCGCCAATACGGCCGCGCTGGCTCTGGGTACCCAGGTGGCATGAAAATCGAGCAAGGTGCCGTCTTTATCAAATACAATGCCTTTAATCTGGCTAACATTCATTCTGTGACCGGCTTCTGGTCCGTTTCTGCATCTGTATCTACGCTAGCTTCTGTATCTAATGCTGCTTCTGCTGCAGCTGGTTTTGCTTCACTAAATCCACGCCAACGGCTAGTACGCAATTCTCCCTCACGGTTAAGTACGGGGTAGGCGATGGCGGTAAAGTGTGAATGCAGGCGTTTGATGTCACGCATTAAGTCGGTGAACAATGAATGTGCAACGGGGCTGGCTTTGTCGGCCTGCATCGCGCGCATTTGCTGGCCGTCCATGTATTGCTGATGCGTGGAATTAAATTGGTGTTTGGCTTGAATCAAGCCGCGGGCACTCGACACATCTTCGCTCATCATCACCTGAAACGACATGGGCATCACCTTAAATATGGCTTTCATGCTGGTGTCTAGGGCTTCGTGTTCGTATTCAGTGAAGTCTATATGTAAGTTATTCTTTTTCTTCAATAACAAGGTCATGCTTCGTTCTAAGGTATCACCTGCGTGTTCAATATTGGTGATAAATAGCAGTAAGTCCTGACACCGATAACGCTCTTCTTCGGTAAGGTCTTGGCCACCTAGCTCGAGTAAATAGGCATTAATTTGTTGGTGGAAGTCATCAATAATGTCATCACTTTGATGGATTTTTTTCTCCAACGCATCATAGCGTTCGGTCATGCCTAAATGCACTTCTCGCAGCATGTCTTCTAGCAGTTCGCCCATGGTTAGAGTGTCACGTACCACGTTAGCCAAGGCAGCAGATGGTGCGGTGTCTTGCACGTCTTTAAGGTATTTTGGGCTAGGCAACGGCGCTAGGGTTTCTCTGGGTAAACGCGAGTCGATCAAACCCGCTAGTTTGCTCACAATCAACATGCCAAAAGCGGCTACGGTAACGTTAAACAAACAGTGCATCAACACCAACTGCCAAGCTGGGTCCATGCTTACATAGTTGAGCCCAATATGAACTTCTGCCACCCAAGGTGAAAACGCAAGTGCGCCTATGGAGCGCAAAAACAAGTTACCCAAGGGCGCAACACGTTTGGCATTGCTGGATTTACGCGATAAGTACACTGGAATAAAGGCGCTACCAATATTAACACCCAAAATTAGCAACAAACCCGATTCAACACCGATCACCTGAGCACCCACAAGGCCCGCCAATAACAGCACCATAACCAAGCTTGAGTGTAATAAGAAGGTGAGTAGTGCAGCAAATACAATGGCTAGCCACGGTTCGGCAATGAGGCTTTGAAGCATGTCACTAAACAGCTCAGACCCTTGTAATGGCACCGCTTGTTGACGCAACAACCCCAAGGCCAACAACATCAGGCCTAAACCCATCAGGCCTTCACCGATGCCATGTTGGCGTTTGTCTTTAGCGCGTAATTCCATAAACACGCCAATCGCCACCAATAACGGGCTTAACGCACTTAGATCGAAGGAAAGGATAAGGGCAACTAAGGTGGTACCGACATCCGCACCGAGCAATAAAGCTAAACCTGCTTCGCCTTGTATACCTAATGAGGCAGCCAACAACGCCGACGCCGTACTACTTTGCAGAATCATAGTGAGCATTACGCCCAAACCCAGGGCCGACCAGACGCCGGAAAAACGATCACGAATAAAATACGTAAGACGACCACCAAAGGCACGCTTCATGCCCTGCTGCACCCTTTTTAAGCCCCAAATAAGCAAGGCTACCCCGCCTGCTAAACCAATGAGCAGCTGAGTAATACTGGTGTCTGATACAGGGTCGATATGCGCCTCTGGGTGCTAAAATTTATCGTGGGTGGGCTTGCGCTGCGTTGGCTTAGAATGGCAAACTGCGAGCTACGCTTTAGAGTAACACAAATGTCCAATAATGCTAATGTCATTACAGATTAAATGGGTAATAACGGTATGAAAAATAAAGTGATTTTGCTTATTTTAGATGGTCTTGGATACAGCTATGCCCGTAAGCTCATGGGCAACTTAGAAGGCTGGGTGGATTCTGGCGAAGCCACACTCTGGAAAGGACAAACGGTATTACCTTCGGTATCTGGTCCATGTTATGCCAGCATCCATACTGGCCTCACTCCGCAAGAGCATGGTGTTACTAGTAATTACCATAAAGGCAAACTCGAAGACCCCGACATTTTTAGTGCGGTCAAAGCCGCCGGTGGCACCACTGCAGCTGTGGCCCATTCATTTTTTTCTGACTACTTTCAGGCCAGCCCATTTAACCACCTGCGTGATATGGAAGTGGACGACATTAACCGCCCCATCCAACATGCTCGGTTTTATACCATGGCGGGCGAAAACAAAGCTCAGCCAGCCACACCCTCCGACATCGATTTATTTTGGCAAATGAGTTTGCTCATTCAACGCCACCAACCAGACTACTTTTTGTTTCACTCCAGCACCCTAGACAGCCTCGGCCATCACTATGGTTTTGACTCCATTGAGATCGATAAAAACTGCTATACCATCGATGCCGCATTAGGCGACTTTATCCCCCGCTGGCAAGCACAAGGGTATGACGTTATTGTCACGGCAGACCATGGCCAAAGTGCCAGGGGTCATCATGGTGGCACCGAAGCCATTATGCGCGACATTCCCATCTACTACTTTGCCAACCCCGATAACGCCTTAGACGGCCCCCCTTCGGATCATGTTATCGACCAAACCGCCCTTGCGCCAAGCATCTTGCAGCGCATGGGGGTCGACATCCCTGAATCAATGCAAGCTACGCCTGTGTGGCGTTAACTATTTACTAAAAGGTTTATATCGATGCACAACCATTTTGATTACATCATCGTCGGCGGCGGCTCCGCTGGCTGTGTATTAGCTAACCGTTTAAGTAATGACCTCAATGCCGAAGTTTTACTGCTGGAAGCAGGGCCTAAAGACCGCAATCCATTGATCCACATGCCCGCCGGCATCGCTCAGTTAATTGATCATAAAACCCTTAATTGGAACTACACCACCACAGCACAAACGGCCATGAATGAGCGGCAAATACCCGTTCCCAGGGGCCGTACCTTAGGTGGGTCTAGCTCAATTAACGCCATGGTACATATCCGCGGCCAAGCCCAGGATTATAATGAATGGCGCGACATGGGCAATGACGGCTGGGGCTACAACGACGTATTGCCATTTTTCAAATACTCAGAGACCAACCATGGCGCACACATAGACGAGGGTTTCCATGGTGCTAAGGGGCCACTACAAATCAGTGATCGTTCCTACACCCACCCCCTTAGTGACGCCTTTGTTGATTCCGCTGTAGCTGCAGGCTTGACCAAAAACAATGATTTCAATGGCCACCATCAACTGGGGGTCGGCCGCTATCAAGTCGCCCAAGCTAATGGCAAGCGTTGTAGCTCCGCCACAGCATTTTTACACCCGGTGGTAGATCGACCTAACCTAAGTATAATCACTAACGCCAAAGTGAGGCGCATACTATTTAACGCCTCTCGTGCTGTAGGCGTCGAGTATCAAGTGGGTAATAGCGTAGACAAAGCCATGGCTAGCACCGAAATTGTATTGTCGGCAGGCGCTATTGGCTCACCGCAATTATTGCTCTTGTCCGGCGTTGGCCCTGCAGCAGAGCTCGCAGAGCATGGCATTCCCATGGTGTTAGACCTACCGGGGGTTGGCAAAAACCTTCAAGATCACCTAAATGTGTCTGTGTTGGCGCAAACCAAAGAACCTATTAGTTTATATGGTATCGACAAGGGATTTAAGGCGACGACAACCGCCATCCAATACTTATGGGATAAATCAAGCCCTGGGGTCTCCAACGGGGCGGAAAGTGGTGGCTTTTATAGCTCCAAATTCAGCCCCGATCGTGCCGACATACAGCTGCACTTTATTCCGTTAATGGTCTTCCCGAAACCCGTTGCAGATATTAATCAACATGGTGTCACCATCCATGCCTGCAACCTCAGGCCCACCGACATGGGTGAAATAACTCTTGCTAGTGCTGACCACCGCCAGGCACCACTCATTGATCAACGTTTCTTACAGACCCAAGGCAATATTGAACGCATGCGTGAAGGCATCCACATTAGCCGCGAAATCCTTGCTAGCGGGCCCTTTGCAGATCTCATTTCCCACACCTATTCACCCAGTGACACATGCCAAGGCGACGAAGCGTTAAATGCCTACATACGGGCCCACGCAGAAACTGAATACCACCCTGTGAGCACTTGCCGCATGGGGCCAGATGATATGTCTGTGGTTGATGCTAACCTCAAGGTCAAAGGCATCCAGAACCTACGTGTGGCGGATGCCTCCATCATGCCTAAACTGATTAGCGGCAATACTAACGCCACCAGTATTATGATTGCGGAAAAAGCCGCCCAATTTATTCTGCAGCAGTCACCTGTGTTGCGTAAAACATAGGTCCACCACGATAGGCAGGGAAGCCATAGCCAAAGATAAAGGCTAAGTCGATGTCGCTAGCGCTTTGCGCTATGCCATCGTTAAGCACTTGATTACCTTCATCAGCTACCGCGCCTATTAACCTTTTAACAATGGTTTCATCGCTCATGGGGCTACGTTGAATGCCTTCGGCTAGGGCCGCTTCTTCGACCCAAATCATCACCTGTTGATCCACCTCACGCTTACCCGTGGTGGCATCATAACGATAAAATCCGGCGCCTGTTTTTTGGCCTAAACGCCCCTGTTCAACCAACAGATTAGGCACGCGGTAGTTTTTAGTGGCGCCCAGCGCTTCTGCACTCAACGTTTGACGCGCCTTATAACCAATATCTAGGCCGGCTAAATCGGCTACGCTAAACGGCCCCATCGCCATGCCAAACTCAAACATAGCGCGATCCACTTGCTCTACACTAGCGCCTTCAATTAAACACAGGTTAGCCTCGCGTAAGTACTTGCTGTAAATACGGTTGCCTATAAAGCCATAACATACGCCTGCAACAATAGCGGTTTTGTTAATCGCCTTAGCCACCGCCATAACCGCAGCTAGTGTGGCATTGTCGGTTCTGCGCGCTTGCACAACTTCTAACAAAGGCATGATGTTAGCTGGGCTAAAGAAGTGCATACCCACTAACTGGTGTGGCCTCTTCACTTCGTCTGCCATGGCTTCAATATCCAAGTAAGACGTATTACTGGCAAAAATAGCATGGGGCGCACAAATGTTATCTAACTGTTTAAACACTTGCTGTTTAACGGCCAAATTTTCCACCACCGCTTCGATCACCAAATCGGCCTGCGCAAGATCTTGTATGTCCATGGTGGGCGTAATGGATTGCAAACGTTGTTGCATTTGCACTTGGGTTAATCGACCCTTAGCATGGGTTGACTGGTAACGCTTGTTGATCATTACCATGCCGCTATCAAGCACTTGTTGGTTGATCTCGACTAACGTCACCTGCAGGCCCGCATTGGCAAAACACATGGCAATGCCCGTGCCCATAGTACCCGCACCAATCACACCTACA
>Ga0209035_10000603_pt1 | contig 14158 bp, 7 predicted proteins | sample MarorgKNORR_S2LV_6_FD_188220 | JGI IMG/M metagenome (GOLD analysis project Ga0209035, IMG submission 188220) | Marine microbial communities from the Southern Atlantic Ocean, analyzing organic carbon cycling - AAIW_A/KNORR_S2/LV (SPAdes) (version 2) | ecosystem: Environmental > Aquatic > Marine >...
TCCCCAAAATGAGAACCGAGTAGAACATAAGCTGTACTCAAATCACCGCGGAAATACGCTGGCAAAAGTAACCCGGCAATCACAATCCTACCGAGTAGATAGCCGAACGTTACCTGAAGGAACGTCAATGTTCCCAAATAAGAAATCCCCGGAATGCTTAGGAAGGTAAGGGTGCTAGTCTCGGTCGCCACGACCGACAACATCACTGCTGGCCAAGGTAAACCTCTGTTGCCGAGAAAGTAATCCGAACTACCGCTTTGACCTCTACCTAGCCAAACGCCCCACCCCGTGATTCCAAGGAGGTAAAGAAAAAGCACCGTAAAATCGACTGGCGTAAAACTATTCAGAATGACCTTCCTGGTTAGTTAACAAATCTGCGATTGTTTGGGCCATACAACTGGACAAGGATAACTACACACCCTAGAGTCACAACAGACTCCTTTGAGCTTTATCACGAAATCTCCATTTCACAAATCAAGGTGCAAGTGAACAAAACAATCTTAATAATAGCCACCTTATTCTTAGAGAGTAGTAACAATAATATCTAGATATGTTCACAAAATCCTCGCTTGTTATTCATTGGACCGGCTTCCTTGTTACCTGCTTTATGTTAGTCGCAGCATTTCTGGATCAAAGCAGGGATGAATTCCTCATTCACTTCATAGCTTCTATGATTCCGAATACTTGCTGCTGGGTTCTAGCCTCTTTTTTGGGGGGTCACCGAAATTTTTTTCCTTTTATTAGATAGAAGTGTTGGGATTGTCCTGCCTCTGTCCCAGAATAGTCCCTGCCCCCTTTGGCATGAATCCTGCACCTACAAGTCTGTACTAGAAACACAATTTGCTGGAAACATTTCGGGGCAGAACGACAATGGACAACATTTGTAAAATGAAACCCTTAGCCCTACTGCTACTGATGGGATGTACAAGTCCAACTGGACCGGAGAACCAACTTGAGAACCAGCGTGCTCGCTGGAACGCTCAAGTCCTCACTGATTATACTTTCGATGTGGCAAAAAGTTGTTTTTGCATCCCTGCTTCATTAAAAGACGTGCGTGTAACGGTCCAGGGAAAGGCCATCACAGATGTAACCGACATTGCTACTGGAAACCTACTGCCTCTCTCTGACTGGACAGGTTGGTACAAAACTATTGATGGCCTCTTTGATCTCCTGCAGGATGCCTACAATCAAAACGCTCACGATGTGCAGGTTGAATTCCATCCGACTGGTGGATACCCAACCGACATTTGGATCGATTACTCTTTGATGATAGCCGATGAGGAACTGGGCTTCACGCTCATAAGCGAGGTCAAAACACTAAAAGATTGATGAAGATTTTTAGTTGCTGCGTTTCACCACTGCTCCATCCTGAATAGCAAGTGCAACCAGGTCGTGTACTGATCTCCTAAGAGCAACGTGCTTCTGATTATCCCGAGTCGGATTCACTCTATTCGTAAGGAGTACGACAAACAAATCGAGTTCCGGGTCTAACCATATCGACGTCCCTGTGTAACCAGTATGTCCGAAGGCTTCAGAAGTAAAATAATCACCGGCCGAAGACCTTCCCGAGGGCGTATCCCATCCAATCGCACGCGAAGCAGTATCGTCGAAACGCTTTGTAAATAAGTCGGCCGATCTTTCTGAAACAATTCTGACACTTTCCTCCATACCTGGGACACAGATCTCTCCATCACTCCCATCGACCGAAAGACAGCCTTCAAGCAAGCCCCCATTAAGCAACATTTGCCCGAAAAGAGTTAAGTCGGAGATCGTCGAGAAAAGTCCCGCGTGTCCTGCCACACCTCCCAGCGCATACGCATTTTCATCATGGACCTCGCCATGCACATGGACATGGCGAAACACCGTATCCATTTCAGTCGGCGCAATCCTGTCTCTCAAGTCCCCTGATGGATTAAAGGCAGTGTCCTTCATTCCAAGTTTGTCCCAAATATTCTGCTTCAAGAAATGCTCAAAAGGACGACCAGACACCTCTTTGACCACAAAAGCCAATGTCATCAAGCCAATATCTGAATACACGGTTGCCGACCCAGGCTCATAATCCAGCTGCAGATCCGAAATAGCATCTTTGTAAGCTGCTTCTCCTTCCATTTCATGATAGAACCTTCGAAAAGGAGGCAAGCCGGCCCTGTGTAGCAACAACTGACCGATCGTGACGGTAGACTTAGAAGAACCTTTCTCTGCCCACCAGGGCAGATGTTTCAGTACTGGATCGTCCAAGCTTAAGCGACCCTCATCAATCAACACCATAGCCGCAGTCGTGGTGCCCACCACTTTAGTGAGCGACGCTAAGTCGTAAATCGAGTTTACTCCGACTTTTGCAGAGGATTCGTCCCAATCCAGCGTTCCATATCCCTTCAACCTGACCAGATATCCTTTTCTTGCGACGGCTAGAGCCACGCCCGGAGTGGCACCATCGGCTATACCCTGCATGATTCGTTGATCGAGTGCTTCCAAGCCATCTTCCGACATACCAACGGTCTCAGGATGCGTTCCTAGTACATCAGCACCTTGCTGCAAACTCGCACCCGATGGTCGATCCAATCCATCACCTACTGAATAAAACGGAGGAATGGATATTGGCAGTTTTCCACTCAAACCAATATCACCAAAAAGCCCCCTAACCACAGCCCTCTGTGATACCTCATGATCGCCCCATGCCAGAAGATAACCGGGAGAATCCGATAATTCTTGCAACAAGTAGGGATTCCCAAAAGACGTAACCATCATCGGAGCTATACCTTTCCTAGAGGTTATGAAACTCTTGAGCTTCTCCGATACCCCGATTTCTCCGAGTCCCGAAACTGGCGGAAGAAAGATATTAACCAAAACCAAGTCACTATTCGACGCAGCAACCAGCAACGCATCATACTCTTCGGAAGAAGTATTTGGACCGATCCTCCCAGAAGTCACCCGCCGAACTCTGCTTCTCAGTCTGGCATCCAATTCCTTTCCTGCAACCAAGTGTTCTTCTCTCGCATACGTGAGGCTAAAGACACTCAGCGTTTCGCCCACCTCAACAGGGATTACATGATCTTCATCCCTCAGCAAAGTCAGCGACCGCTCAGCTGTTAAAGCCGCAAAATCTAGATGCTCTTGTCGGCCAACAATCTCATCAACGGCATTCAAGTCGACTGTCCTACTTTGATGTAAGCCAATCTGCGCCTTAGTCCCTAAGATACGTCTCACTGAGGACTCGATCCTTCCAGTAGCGATTCTACCTGATTCGACCGCTGAATGGATTGCATCAATTGTCTCGCCGATATCGCTAGGCATCAGCAACACGTCATTACCAGCTTCAATCGCTAATACGGCAAGTTCTCCAGTTCCATATTGTGCAGTGAGAGCACCCATGGTCAGCGCATCCGTGAAAAGCAGACCGTTGAATCCCATTTCTTCACGGAGCAGTCCTTCCATAAACCTTGGATCCAAGGTCGCTGGAAGACTTCCAGATCCATCCTGTTCAGATAGAGCAATATGGGCTGTCATCACAGCATCAACACCGGCATTGACAGCTTCCACAAAGGGTATTAGTTCCAGGTTTCTCAAACGACCCAATTCCGCGTTGATCACTGGCAAGCCTATATGCGAGTCGGTGTCGGTGTCCCCGTGCCCTGGGAAATGCTTCGCTGTGACTAATAATCCACCCTGATGCGCTCCTTCTATATAGGCTGCACCGAGACGGGCTACTTCAAATGGATCTTCCCCAAATGATCTGGTGTTAATAACTGGATTTTTCGGATTATTGTTAACGTCGAGCACGGGAGCAAAGTTCAAGCTGACCCCTAAAGCTTTAGCTTCTACCGCCGTGATCCGAGCAAATTCGTGAACGATATCAGCATCTCCAATGGCTCCAAAAGCCATCGTAGGCGGGAAGCTAGTACCCCCGCCCTGGGGCAAAAGTGAAGGCAACGCATATGAGTGGTTGATACGCATTCCTGGACCACCATTCTCAAAATCAGACGTGACTAGCAAGGGGACTTTAGATAAGCCCTGAAGCTCGTTGATCTTTGCAGCGTAGGAGTGTGGAAGCCCAATGGATAAGTAAATACCACCGATTTGGTCGTTTTGTACCCAGTCAGCCCATTCCATGAATTCAGAACTGTTCGTAGAAGCGTACGATCCGGGTAACCATTGAATGATCAATTGTGCTATTTGCTGCCTAAGACTCATCGAAGCCAAAGTCTCTTCCACCCAAACTTGAGCGTCTTCCGCTAAATCGTATTCAGACGAAGAATGATTGACCTGCTGAGCTACTGCAGGATGAAAAGCTCCGATAGCTAGCAGGAGGAATGCCGTGTGCATACCCACTCTACCTGCCATCCACTTCTCCCTTGGAGGCTACCCGGATTCCATCTCCCATTTCGAAATGAGGATTCATGCTAGTCGGAACCTTCCCAGTGATAGCAAATTTACCCAATAAAGCATCCGCCGCCGCTACCTGACTTACCTGGCTTGAACTCCAAGCTAATAAATAACCCTGAACTTCGGGAAACTCCGAAATCAAGTAGGGGCTACCAAAAGAAACAACAATATGACTGATATTACGACTGGAAAGTTCCGCAATAAAATCCACGGTCTCTTCTGGTAATTCGACCTGCCCAGCAAAGTTAGAATAGATGGAAACAACTACTAAATTGGAACGTCCCGCTTGGCTGAGAATCTGATCATACTTGGCCGGGTGAGATGATCTATTAACCGATGTCCGGCTCAAGCGAGGATAGGTTTGACGAAGCCGTGCATCAAAATAACGGCCGGACAATGGATTGTTTCCATTCTGATAGGAAACTGACATCACACGTGCAGTTCGTGTGCCCAGCAATGGGAGTAAGTTTCCACCATTGCGCAGGAGTGTAACAGACCGATCAGCAACCGTTTGTGCCACCTCTTTGTGGGCAGGAATTCCCACCACTGAAGGAACCTTATTCACATCAACCCTACGTTCTCGATGAAGTTCCATTTCCTCTTTTAATTGAAGGATCTTTTTAACGGATCTCTCAATCCTTCCCTCCGTTAAGCGTCCCGATTCCACAGCAGCCACGATAGACTCTATGGCCTCTCCGACATTACTAGGCATCAGAATAACATCAGCTCCAGCCAGGACGGCCATCACCGAGGCCTCACCGTCGGGGAACGTTCTGGTCACAGCTCCCATGTCCATCGCATCCGTGAAAACGATGCCCTCAAACCCAAGCTGGGTGCGAAGAAGATCAGTCAGGACTTTCTCTGTAAGAGTTGCGGGCAATCTGTCTTGACTAAGATCTGGCACTGCAATGTGAGCCGTCATAATAGCTCGCATCCCAGCATCAATCGCAGCCTGAAATGGCACCAGCTCAATATCTTGCAAGCGCTCTTGACCATGCTCGAAAACTGGTAAAGCATTATGAGAATCGATTCCGGTATCTCCGTGGCCAGGAAAATGTTTACCCGTCGCTATAGACCCATTGTCTTGGATTCCACGAACAAATGAAACTCCCATCTTGGCAACTTCCGCTGGATCTTCACCGAATGAGCGAATATTGATAATGGGGTTTTCTGGGTTGTTGTTGACATCTAGTACGGGAGCAAACGGAACATGTACACCAACAGCCTTGGCTTCCAATCCTGTTATCCGACCAAGTTCATAGGCTAATTCTGGATCACCTGCTGCCCCGAAAGCCATCAAAGACGGGAACATGGTAGCTCCACCCAAAACGATATTCGTAGGACCGTCGATTCCTCCTCCAAAACGGAAACCAGCACCAGTCTCTAAATCAGCAGCCACTAGAAGAGGATGCTCCGAGTGATCTTGCAGATCATTAAGCTTTACTGCTACCTCACTCGGCGAACCCACTGAAACAATAACTCCACCGATCCCAAATGAGTCGATCATACCCACTACCCTGTCGTGGTCATCCGAACCCTCTGGTGAAAAATCCCCCAAAATCCAGGGCATCATCAACTGAGCCACTTTTTCTCTCAACGTCATTTCGCTTAAAACTGTCTGTGCCCAATCGTCAAAGTGACCAGGCTGTTCAACATCCAAAGTCGGCTGATCTTGAGAAGAATCAGAGGCTGGAGACAGAGCAGGATCAGGAGCTGATCGTTCCTGGGTGGCGTTCTCCAGGGGATCCTGAATAGGAGCTTGTCTGTAGCATGAAGAAACAAGGATCGCTAGGATCCATAAGTTTCTCAACACTGTCTTATTAAAGACGACTTGAGGAGTCTTCTGGATTCTCATGAGGGAGTCTTCAAAACCTCTCTTTGACTAGAAAAATAGAGATGTTAAACAAATCGGAGCGCTAGGAAGCAAGCTATGAAGTTCTTAAAAAGATCACAATCCTGGTTAATACGCTTATTCACGCCCCTGATTCTATTCGCCCTCCTTCCCTCCGCCGCTCAAGCCTCGATCCAACAGAAATCTGCTAAAATACGACCGGGGATTCAGGTGCTATTGGAGGATTCTCTCCATTTGGTCAAGGACAGAAGGGTGGGATTAGTAACAAACCAAACTGGAGTGGACTCGGAAGGATCTTCCTCGATCGACCTTCTTTTTAATCATCCACAAGTGGATCTCATTGCTCTTTTTTCACCCGAACATGGAATCAGAGGAGATTTGGACCCAGGTGAAGAAGTAGAAGATGGTGTCGATCCGAGAACTGGCCTTTCTATTTACTCTCTGTATGGAAACAATAGAAAACCCACCCGTGAAATGCTGAGGAACGTCGAAGTCCTATTGATTGATTTACAAGACATCGGTGCCCGTTACTGGACTTATATCTCCACCATGACTCTGAGTATGGAAGCAGCCTTTGAAAATGGAGTTTCAGTTGTAGTACTCGACCGGCCCAACCCAATAGGTGGCAACGTCCAGGGGAATATGTTGTATCCTGAATTTTCCACATTTGTCGGTAGGTACCCCATCCCAATGCGACACGGAATGACTTCCGGTGAAATGGCCCTATACTATCAAGGAGAGTTCAATATCCCTGGCCCACTGCATATTGCCCCAGTTTCTGGCCTAGGACGAAACATGACTTTCGAAGAGACTCAACTTCCCTGGATCAAACCCTCTCCCAATATGCCTACTGTCGAAAGCGCTCTTCACTACCCAGGGATCTGTTTATTTGAGGGAACCTATCTCTCAGTCGGCAGAGGTACCGATCGCCCATTTCAAGTGGTCGGATCTCCCTGGCTAAACGGAGAAAATCTGGCAGAACGAATGCGTCATTATGGATTCGCAGGTGTATCGTTCAAGGCGGTGACATTTACACCTCAAAATCCAGGAGATGGAAAATTTGACGGAATTGAGGTACACGGCGTCCAGCTGATCGCTACGTCCACCGACTACGACCCCACCGAAGTAGCTGTCGCACTGCTGGTAGAGACATATAAAATGTCTGGTGACAAATGGGAATGGCTGACTTCCCATTTTGATCGCTTGGCAGGCACTGATTCCTTACGTGAGGGGATTGTCGCAGGTTCTGCAGCCCAGGATCTTGTCAGTGGCTGGCCCAACCAACTACAGGACTTCTTAGCCATTAGGGACCAGTACTTGATTTATCCTTAGGCGACTGGGCGAAGAATCGCCCTTCCTTAACCTAAAACTCTTGATCTATCGGTTGTCCAATTTCTTTTCTAAACGCTGCATAGATCGCCTTGGAAACTGGACCAACTTCTCCACTGCCAACTGGCTTACCGTCAAGCCGAACAGTTGGCCTAACCTCAGTGGTCGTACCAGAAAAAAACAGCTCGTCGATAGTCTCCAGTTCCTCTACCTGAATTGGTCGCTCTTGGACGGATATCCCCAGTGATTTCGCCATCTCTATCATGACGGTCCTCGTAATACCGTTCAGTATTTCCTGAGTAGCAGGATGAGTTACCAAAACATCTCCCTTGACTGCAAAAATATTATTTTGGGCACCTTCTAAAGCAATACCATTCTTCACCAGCAAAGCGTCGTCTACCCCAGCATCAACGGCAGCCTGTGCAGCCATCACATTGGGTAGCAGACTGATCGACTTGATATCTACACGAGACCAACGACGATCAGGAACAATCACGGCCTCGAAGCCTTCTAACCAACGCTCCATGGAAGGTCTGTGGAATTGTTTTGCGAATGCATAAACCGTGGGAGCAGTTCCCGCGGGAGGAAAATAGTGCGTCCTCTCAGCCACTCCTCGAGTTATTTGCAAGTATACGATAGCGATTTCAGATTCAGATAAATCATTCTTGTCGAGTAACGTACGATGAACTTCAACTAACTCTTCTGGATCATAGTCTATACGCAGTGAAGCAAGTCCACCTGTCAGTCGGATGAGGTGCTGCCTCAAAAGGAAGAATTCACCCCTATACGCAGGAGTTACTTCATAGACACCATCCGACAAAAGAAAACCTCTGTCTTCTACCGAAATCTTTGCACCTTCTTTCGGTAGAAACTCACCGTTCAAGTATACTGTGCTCATCGTAAACTCAACCTGAATTTAAAATTTCGTTCAACATCAATTATAGTCTCTCATGATCGGCACTCAAAAGAAAGAGTGCGACGACGAAAATCCTGCTATAGTTGTTCATGGATTTCTCAAGGAGAGCTGATGAAGCAAGTATCCGTAGTCGCCCTAGCCTTGATTATATCTGGCTGTGGCAACTCTGAATTAGAAGGTTTGGTTGAAAGCTATTATGAGAACGGACAGCTGATGTCCAAGACTTTCTACAAAGAAGGCTCTGCGAACGGTCCCGCTGAGACCTACCACCAGAACGGACAGCTGAGATCCAAAGGAACCTTCATTATGGGCCGAGCACATGGGACAGAAGAATCCTACTATGAAAGTGGACAGCTATGGAGCAAGTCCACCTATAAAGATGGTAAACGGCATGGGCCAGATGAATTCTTTGATATCTATAGCAAGCTAAAATGGCAGGGATCCTATGACATGGGTAAGGAATGTGGTGAATGGTTTGATGATGGCGAAACCAAAACTTATCCACCATGTCCAGATTTTGAATAGACACTGCTAAGGACAGGTCAACTCCTCAGAACACTTCCAAGATAAGTCGCGGTGTGCGACTTCGAGGCATTTACCACCGTTTCAGGAGGACCCTCGGCTACAATATTCCCTCCGTCATAACCTCCCTCTGGACCAAGATCTATAATCCAATCAGCAGTCTTAACGACCTCCAGATTATGCTCGACCACAACGACCGTATTGCCTTTGTCTACCAACTCATGAAGCACCTTGAGCAACACTCTGACATCTTCGAAATGAAGTCCTGTCGTCGGTTCGTCTAAGATATATAGGGTCTTGCCAGTCCCGCGTTTAGAAAGCTCACTACTGAGCTTAACTCTCTGTGCTTCGCCTCCCGATAGTGTCGTCGCCGCCTGTCCAAGATGGATATAATCCAATCCTACATCAGACAGCGTTTGTAGTTTGATTCGGATTGACGGAAACGGATCAAAAAATTCAAGAGCTTCACAAACCGTCATATTTAACACATCAGAAATATTTCTACCTTTCAGTGCAATATCCAAAGTTTCCGTGTTGTAACGTCGACCGCGACAGACATCACAGGACACATACACATCGGGAAGGAAATGCATCTCGATTTTGACCAGACCATCCCCCGAGCAGGCCTCACATCGGCCTCCTTTTACATTGAAAGAGAAGCGCCCTCGATCATACCCTCTAATCTGAGATTCTGGTAACTTAGCAAATAGTTCTCTGATGGGAGTAAACAACCCCGTATAGGTAGCTGGGTTCGATCGAGGAGTCCTGCCGATAGGCGACTGGTCCACTTCAATGACTTTGTCAATCAACTCTAACCCATGAAGGCTATCATGAGATTCCGGCAACTTCTTACTGCGATAAAAATGTCGAGCCAACGTTGGATATAATGTCTGATTGATAAGCGTAGATTTACCTGAGCCACTCACCCCAGTCACAGCAACAAAACATCCCAGTGGAATATCAACGTCCAAGTTGTTGAGGTTATTTCCTCGGGCACCCTTCAAGCTCAGAACATTGGCCCTATCAACTGGGCGTCGCACTACAGGTACTTCTATACACTTGGAACCCTTAAGGTATGAACCCGTGAGAGAACGGGTCTCCTCCATAACTTCACTGAGAGTTCCCTGCACAACGACTTCCCCGCCTGCTATTCCCGCCCCAGGGCCGAGATCTACGATATGATCTGCAGCTCGAATCGTCTCCTCATCGTGTTCGACCACAATAACCGTATTGCCCAATTCCTTAAGAGATTTCAGAGTTCCAATCAACTTCTGATTATCTTTTTGATGAAGACCGATAGACGGCTCATCTAGAACGTACAGAACACCCGTAAGCCCACTTCCAATTTGACTTGCCAATTGTATACGCTGTGACTCGCCTCCAGACAACGAAGCTGCCGATCTACCGAGTGCTAGATAACTGAGTCCAACCTCTTTCAGGAAGGCGAGTCGTTCGTGTACTTCCCTAAGAATTGGAGGGGCGATCTCAGATGATATTCTCTGAACACCCGAAGATTTTCCTTTTGAAATATCTAATGACAGTCCTTTGAAGAATTCCAAAGTATCCGAAATGGGAAGGTCTGTGATCTCACCGAGAGAGCGCCCAGCAACAGTCACAGACAGGGAATCTGCTTTGAGCCTGCTTCCCTGACAATCTGGACAACGCAGGGTAGACATGTACTCTTCCAGTTGGCCTCTTATAGCGTCAGAGTTTGTCTCCTGATGACGAATCTTGATGTCTTGTATCAGACCAACCCAAGGCTCTTCATAAAATTTCTTGCCTCGTTTTCTCCGATAGGGGAAACGAATCTTCATCTCACCAGATCCGTAAAGTATGGCCTCTTTTACTTCTGGAACCAGATCTATCCAGGGGTCTTCCGCTGAAAAATCGTATGCTTCAGTCAATCCGGCGATTACAGACTTCATCAGATATCCAGAAGGCTTCCCCCAAGGCAGCAACACCCCTTGGAGTAAAGATTTCGAATCATCTCCTACTAAAAGCTCAGGACTCACATGGTTGGTGGTTCCTAGCCCGTCACATGTTTCACACGCACCATGCGGGGAATTAAAAGAAAATTGCCTCGGTTCTATTTCTGGGATACTAGTCCCACATTGAAAGCACGAATAATTCTCACTAAAAAAATGCTCCGCTACTTTTTTCCCTCGATGCTCTATCACTTGAGCCACACCACCCGCTAAACCAAAGGCGGTCGAAACCGATTCTGTTAATCGTTCACTGTCATCCGATGATAGTGCCAAGCGATCCACTACTACAGAAATGTCATGATTTTCATATCTATTGAGATCCGGAGGCATCGATAAATCAACCTGATCACCGTCCACAACAGCCCTCACAAAACCCTTTATTCGCACCTTTTCAAGAAGCTCTCGAAATTCGCCTTTCCTGCCCCTGACCAAAGGAGCTAAAATTTCAATCTTTATATTTTCTCCTAAATTTAGGAGTGTCTCCGTGATCTCTTCGGGTGACTGCTGTGCTACTGGTTGCCCACAATTCCTACAGTGTGCCACACCAACGCGAGCCCACAACACTCTCAAATAATCATAGATTTCAGTGACAGTCCCGACAGTCGAGCGAGGGTTGCGGTTAAGAGTCTTTTGTTCGATAGAGATCGCTGGAGACAAGCCCTCAATTACATCCACATCAGGCTTTTCCATTAAACCCAAGAACTGACGAGCATAAGCCGACAGTGATTCTACATACCGGCGTTGTCCTTCTGCATAAATGGTGTCGAAAGCTAGAGAGGATTTTCCAGACCCTGATAGTCCAGTGAGTACCACCAAGGCACGACGGGGCAATTCCAGGTCCACATTCTGCAAATTATGCACACGGGCACCACGGATTACGAGAGAATCTTTAGCCATTACTCATCAAATCTCTTAGCTCACATTCCTATTCAATTCAAAACAAGGAATTTACTGCAACAAGATCGGAATACCTATTTAGTAGATCCATTCCCTGAAAATAGAAAGTCCAAAATCTTTCTTAGCATGAAATCCGAGTTCGCCAAAACCAAGCATCCTGTTTCGGAAAAACCGGTCTTCGAAAAAAGACTCCACTGTATAAGAATCCGATGAAATCCATTCGGAACGAACTCCGGCAAATCCGCTTCCTGATCCCTGGGTGGAGAGAGGACGAAATAACAGAGTCAGAAACAGATCTTCAGTCATATAAAAACCTGTTTCAACAACAGTTGTACCCAGCGTACTGCTCGTATTACCTAGAAAATCAAAATCTTCTTGGGTAATACTCAGATAGTCCACACCTAATTCTCTGGCCATTGCAGATCCAAGCTCATTACTGAATGTGCTAAGCCCTAAAGTTGCTCCAGAACCTAAAATGGCTCCCATAGAATTTACTGCTTGGTTTTGACCCGAAGTCAATGCGTACGTCGGACGCCCGAAATACAAATGACTGAGTAGATCATCTTCTGTAAAACCAGCCTGTTCACTGCTCAGACTGATCCTCGGTGCCACCAAAGTTCCCGTCACAGAAGCGGTGATACCAAATCGATCTCCTACCGAGGAACGGACATTATTGCTCGCTGAAATATTCAGAGTCGGGTTAATGCCGCTAGTTCCTAGGAAGCGCAGGGTCCCTGTCTCCACCTGAAACTGCCTACCAAGAGCTCCATATGAACCTCGCAACGCCTCAAGTTCACCCACTAAAGCTAACTCTTGAGTTTGTCTGTCCCAGAGCACATCTAACAGACCATCAAGTTCGACATTCATTCTGGCACTTCTGATCCAGCTGTCACGCTGCACGGTCAATGTCGTATTCTCCATACGTACATTCTCCAGGAAGCGATTACTACCCTCTAGTACTGAACTCAAGTCTATTTGTGTCGTATCAACAGATGCCAATAGATCAACCACACTCACTGCTCTTTGGAATTCCTCCACAAAAAGAGTTCCTTCGTCCACAAACAAATCTCCAGTTACAACTGGACGAGTGTAAGGACCCTCTATCGTAAAGTCTCCACTCAGCCTAGCGCTAACATCTCTTCGATCCAGTGCTTGAAATTCTTCCAGATGAAAATCCAGATCCAAATTTGGATTTGTTATACTTTCGATTTCAATCCTGCCGGTCGCTGTAACTTTACCCTCAGATTCGGCTGTGATCGCAATTTCTATGGCCCCGTCGGGAGTCCAATTGGAAACTCCGAACAAATTCTCATGCCGAACCCCAAGTCCTGGAGAAAAAGCTGCCCCATCGATCAAAGTCATCTCTCCACTTGGTGAGAGTCTATCCAAGGTGCCACCAAACCTAATCTGTCCAGAAATCGCCCCCTCCACCTCCTGGTAACTATCAAAAGGAGCCATCAGCAAAGAGAACGGGGCCGATGCCGCAGTCACAAACACTTCAATCTCCTCCGCTAGAAACCTTTCTGGTATTGGATCGATGGAAAGATCGACGGGGATCATGCCCACGACTGAAAGGAATTCCGAAGTACCATCCCCAAAGGCTATGTCGCCACTCAATTTCTCACCAGAATACCTCCCATCAATTTCTAATTCCTGGAAAAAATAGTCTTTATATTGAAAACCAGAGACCGCAACATCCCCTCTCATTTGGGGATCGGAATCATCGCCTGCAAGATTGAAGGTTAGGTCCACCACACCCGCCAAGCTTTCATCCCAGCGAAAGAGATGGCTCACTCTGCTAACATCCAAGTTTTCAATCAGAACCTCTAAGTCGGCCTCACCTTCGAATGGGAATCTGCCTTCTGTTTGAAACCGCAACCCATCAGGTCCAGGACGAATCAATCTAAAATCTTCGAAAGACAAACCGTCTGAATCCCAGAAAACTCTACTTGGACCCCCTAAATTCCAACGCTCATCGGGGAAGTTAAAGGATAGTTCATCAATATTTAACAACCTCGCGGGAAATGCGTCTTCAAAAGCAATCCTCGCCTGATAATTCTCATCTTTTGAACGCATCAAGAAGAGATCCACCTCTCCCCTTGGATCCGAATAGCTCATTCTGACGGATAGAGAATCGAAACTCCTCCCCATTATATCCAAAGAATCCGCATCGAGTTGAAAGTCCATCCTGACACTCGGAGCAAACAAGTCTACAGCTGAAAAATCCATAGATGCCAGTCCTACCTTGTTACTCCCGTAACGTGTACTAGAGAA
>Ga0209035_10000606_pt1 | contig 14116 bp, 9 predicted proteins | sample MarorgKNORR_S2LV_6_FD_188220 | JGI IMG/M metagenome (GOLD analysis project Ga0209035, IMG submission 188220) | Marine microbial communities from the Southern Atlantic Ocean, analyzing organic carbon cycling - AAIW_A/KNORR_S2/LV (SPAdes) (version 2) | ecosystem: Environmental > Aquatic > Marine >...
GTGAGTAAAATATTAAGATACAATAATCTTGAGTCTAGCTCGATTCGAGTTGGACAAAAGCTATCTATTCCACCAAGCTAAAGTGAACTCCAACATTAAACGTTATTCTAAGGTTCGCAATCATGCCTAGTATTCATATCCTCAGTCCGCAGTTGGCAAATCAGATTGCCGCAGGCGAAGTTGTCGAGCGCCCAGCCTCGGTTCTTAAAGAGCTCTGCGAGAACAGTCTAGATGCAGGCGCACAGCGCATCGACGTTGAGGTCGAGCAGGGTGGGGTCAAACTAATTAAGGTGCGTGACGATGGTTGTGGCATTTCTGAGGCAGATTTACCCCTGGCTTTAAGCCGGCATGCCACCAGCAAAATTACTAATTTAGATGATCTGGAGGCGGTTTCTACCTTAGGTTTTCGCGGTGAAGCTTTGGCCAGTATTGCTTCAGTATCGCGGTTAGCTCTCACTTCAAATACTGGCGATAGCAAAGGCTGGAAAGCAATTTCGGAAGGTAGAGATATGGAGGTAGAGCTGCAACCAGCGGCTCACCCGAAAGGATCGAGCGTTGAGGTGAGGGATTTATTTTTTAACACGCCAGCGAGGCGTAAATTTCTGCGTACCGAAGGCACTGAATATAAACGCATCTATGATGGTATAAAAAAATTAGCGCTTAGCAGAATGGACGTGGCATTTAGTTTACGTCATAACCAAAAAGTGCAGTTTAATTTACGGCCCGCTGCAAATCATGCTGAGCAAGAAAAGCGTGTTGCTGATATCTGTGGCCCATTATTTATGGAGCAGGCGCTCTACATTGATAATGATCGCACAGGTATCCGGCTATGGGGTTGGATTGGGCTACCCACGTTCTCTCGTAGCCAACCGGACCTCCAATATTTCTTTGTTAACGGTCGCTCTATTCGTGACAAGGTTGTTTCTCACGCTGTACGTCAGGCTTATCAAGATGTGCTTTACCATGGCCGTCATCCCGCATATGTGTTGTTTTTAGAGATATTACCTTCCGATGTTGATGTTAATGTACATCCCACTAAGCATGAAGTGCGCTTTCGTGAGAGTGGCTCTATTCATAGTTTTGTATCTAGTACATTACAAAAAGCCCTGGCGAGCGATCGTCCTCAAGATCATTTGCAGGTGGGTGCAGGAGGCCCTTCAGTTGGACCGGGGGGTGTGAGGCTAGAGGAGTCTCTAGTCAACCAATCTTTGCAGTCATCATTGTCATTACTTGGCACTCCATCTGGTGGCTATCAGCAAACTTGGCAGGGGTCGCGGTCGACATTTAATAGCGTTAATACGCCCTTAAGTAACTACCAGAGTCTTTATTCTGGGCAGGGCGAGGATAGTATTGAGGGTGAGCAAGAGATCCCTCCATTAGGATTTGCCATTGCTCAGTTGAAGGGTATATTCATCCTTGCAGAGAACAGTCATGGGTTAATCGTTGTTGACATGCACGCTGCCCACGAGAGAATTACATATGAACAAATGAAACAAGCTTTCGATGATCAACGCTTAGCGGCACAGCCATTGTTGGTGCCAGAGAGTTTAGCCTTAAGCCAGCGAGAAGCTGATATTGTCGAGGTCCACTATGGGTTGTTCCAGCAGCTTGGTTTCAGTGTTGAGAGAGTCGCGCTGGAAAGTGTCATCGTCAGGGAAATACCAGCGATTTTGCGGGGGTCAAAAGTTGAAGGCTTACTACGAGATGTGATCTCGGACTTATTAGAGCATGGAACCTCAGAACGCATCAGGGACCATATCAATGAGATTCTTTCCACGATGGCTTGTCATGGTTCAGTGAGAGCTAACCGGAAGCTGAGTATCCCCGAAATGAATGGCTTACTACGCGATATGGAAATAACTGAGCGTAGTGGTCAATGTAACCACGGACGACCAACCTGGTCTCAATTAACGCTGGATCAGCTCGATAAGCTTTTTTTACGCGGCCAATAGGTAGCCTAGCCATGCCTGTATCATCGTTACCTCCAGCTATTTTCTTAATGGGCCCAACGGCTTCGGGGAAAACAGATATAGCGATGGCTCTTCGTGAGCACCTACCTGTTGATATCATTAGCGTCGACTCAGCCCAAGTTTATCGTCAAATGGACATAGGTAGTGCAAAACCTGACCCTGATACACTCAAGCAACACCCACACCGGCTTGTCGACATTAGAGACCCTGTTGAGGCCTACAGTGCAGGTGATTTCCTTAAAGATGCTAATGCGCAAATGTCTGAGATCACCGCCGCAGGACGTATACCTCTGCTTGTGGGCGGCACGATGCTCTATTTTAAAGTATTGCTTGAGGGTCTAGCCGAGCTCCCGCCAGCGAACCAAGATATTCGTGATGAGTTGCAAGGGCGAGCTGAAAAGTCTGGGTGGCCTAGCCTGTATAAAGAGCTAAAGCGAGTTGATCCAATCGCGGCTGCGCGATTACATCCAAATCATTCGCAGCGAATCCAGCGAGCCCTTGAAGTTTACTTGATCACAGGATCACCCCTGTCAGAGTTACAATCCTTATCAAAAGGTAAGAGTATCGAGGATGAATATCAGGTAATTCAATTAGCACTAGTCACTAATAATCGCTCTTTATTACATGAGCGCATTGCCCGGCGTTTTCACCTTATGATAGAGCGAGGCTTTGAATCAGAGGTCAAGGCGCTTTATCAGCGCGGCGATCTTGCAGCCACTTCAACTGCCATGAGATCGGCGGGTTATAGGCAACTTTGGGATTACTTTGATGGTCTGGTAAGTCTTGAAGAGGCTATAGAAATGGGCATTATCGCCAGTCGCCAACTAGCTAAGCGACAGATAACTTGGTTGCGCAATTGGCCAAATGCACAAGAAATCCATGTTGATGATGGAAAGAGCTATCACAGTTGCATAAATATATGTAATCAAAGCTTGAAAATACTAAGAGAGCACCCCATATTGTATAAGTAAGAAGTAATGAAAAGCTTCTAAAAGCGGGCCGCAATCCCGCTTACACTTTTTGCTGCGACCCATGCAGCCTATATTGAATAGTCAATAAGGAGAAATCTCCATGGCAAAAGGACATAATCTGCAAGATCCTTTTCTTAACGTGTTAAGGAAAGAGCGAGTTCCAGTGTCAATATTCTTAGTTAACGGTATTAAGCTTCAAGGGCAGGTCGAGTCATTTGATCAATTTGTTGTCCTGTTAAAAAACACCGTCAGCCAAATGGTTTATAAACACGCCATTTCTACAATTGTACCCTCTCGTGTCGTTCGGTTGCCTAGTAGCGGCGCAGACCAAGATGAAGGTGAAGAGTATGGCGAGGACCAATTCTAGCCGGTGGCATTATTTTTTGAACGACCAGAGTCTGGCGAAAAAGCGGTACTTGTTCATATCAAGCTTAATAGTGAATCTGAACCTGAAGATCCTAGAGAGTTTGAAGAGCTAGTGCTTGCTGCTGGCGGCGATCCTGTGGAGTTAATTACTGGCTCCCGACAATCTCCCAGCGCCAAAACTTTTATAGGCACAGGCAAGCTCGATGAAATTGATGCGACGGTCAAGAGTGTCGGTGCTGAATTGGTGATATTTAATCATAATCTGTCGCCGAGTCAGGAACGTAATTTAGAAGCCGTGTTGCAGTGCAGGGTGTTGGACAGAACAGGCCTCATTTTAGATATTTTTGCTCAGCGGGCGCGAACTCATGAAGGTAAGTTGCAGGTCGAGCTTGCACAACTTCAACATCTCTCATCACGCCTGGTTCGAGGTTGGACCCACCTTGATCGTGAAAAGGGCGGCATTGGTATGCGTGGACCTGGTGAAACTCAGCTTGAGTCTGATCGTCGTATGGTCAGAGATCGTATTAAATTAATCAAACAGCGTCTCGAAAAAGTTCGCAAGCAGAGAGATCAGGGCCGAAGAGGGCGACAGCGTGCTGAAATACCCACCGTATCTCTGGTCGGGTATACGAACGCAGGTAAATCAACCCTTTTTAATAAATTAACTAACGCTGATGTGTTCGTTGCAGATCAATTGTTTGCGACACTAGACCCGACAATGCGTAGGCTGGATATTGCTGATATCGGGACGGTTATTTTTGCTGATACGGTTGGTTTTATTAGCCATTTACCGCACCGTTTGGTGGATGCGTTTAGAGCAACCCTAGAAGAGGCAGTATCGGCAGATCTATTACTTCATGTTATCGACGCCGGAGCAGAAGATCGCGCCAAAAATATCGTTCGCGTTGATGAGGTGCTAAAAGAAATTCAGGCTGACAAATTGCCATCCTTGATGATCTACAATAAAGGTGATTTGTTAGATGAATTTTCACCTCGAATTGATCGTGATGCAGATGGTATGCCTATCGCAGTTTGGGTTTCTGCATTAACCGGTGAGGGCATGGATTTATTGCTTCAGGTGATAGCTGAAAGATTGCCCAGCAAGATTGTGCATGAGCATCTGCAATTGCAGCCTAATCAGGGCGCATTTCGGGCAGCATTGTATAGTCATAAGGCGGTTTTGAATGAGAGCGCAGGCGATCAAGGCATTATAAATTTGGAAATTCAATTGGCGGAGAATGATTTTTTTCGTATTTTGAAAGCTGTGGGGTTGAAAAAGCATGATTTGGTCACATTATAAGAGTCTGGTGCTAAAATAAACGGCACTTAGTCACACATTAGAGCCGTGGGGCTTTATAATCGTTGTCTTTAACAAGACGCTAATTTTAACTTGGAGAATATTATGGCCTGGAATGAACCTGGTGGTGGAAAAGACCCATGGGGTGGTAACAGAAACGATCAAGGTCCTCCGGATATTGATGAAGCCCTGAAAAAATTAAAAGAAAAACTCTCCGTGTTTGGCTCTGGCGGTGGTTCTAGCGGTGGCAGTCTAAAAGGTCTACTTCCGATGGCCGCGCTGATCTTAATTGTAGTGTGGGGGCTCTTGGGCGTCTACCAAGTGGATGAAAAAGAGCAAACGGTCATTCTTCGTCTCGGCAAATACCATGAAACGGTAGGCTCTGGACTGCATTGGAATCCGCCTTTAATCGACTCGCGCACCACTGTTGGTGTGACGGAGGAACGCCAGTATTCGACTCGTGGTCTTATGCTAACCCAGGACGAAAATATTGTAGAGGTAGCCCTTTCGGTCCAATACAACGTAGCCAGCGCAAAAGATTTTGTGTTGAGTATTAAGTCACCTGAACTTAGTTTGCAATTAGCTACCGACAGCGCTTTGCGTCATGTGGTAGGAAGTACAGGGCTTGATGGTGTAATTTCTACGGGTCGTGAGCAAGTTGCTATATCTACTGCTGAGAAGCTGCAAGATTTGCTTAGTGCTTATTCCAGTGGTATTAACGTGGTTAAGATTAACATCGAAGATGCAAAGCCACCGAATGAAGTTAAGGAGGCCTATGACGATGTTATTAAAGCCCGAGAAGACCTAGAGCGGCTAGTTAACGAAGCTCAGGCCTACTCAAACGGCATAATACCTGAAGCTCGTGGCGAAGCTCAGCGGTTGAGAGAAGAAGCCCAGGCTTATCTATCACAAGTAGTGTCTAAATCTCAGGGTGAAGCCAACCGCTTTATCAAGCTTTTAACGGAGTACCAAAAGGCGCCAGAAGTGACTCGTGAGCGCCTGTATATAGATGCGATCGAGCAAGTGATGACGAGGAGCACTAAAATTTTGGTAGACACCGAGGGTGGTAATAATATGCTCTATATACCTTTAGATAAGTTGGTTCAGCAAGGGAGTGGCTCGTCCATTCGTGGGGCTGAAAATAATAGCCAGCTGATCGATCGTGTCGCCAACGAGGTCATTGAAAAGCTACAAAGAAACAGCAACCAAGTTCAATCGGAGAGACGCCGATGAGTAATTTAATGAAATTAGCTATCGTACTTTTGGTTATATTAATCGGTGTAAGCAACACTATTTACATTGTCAGTGAGGTTGAGCGAGCGGTGAAATTACGCTTTGGCGAGATGGTCGAGGTTGATATAGAGCCCGGCCTGCATATCAAAATGCCTTTCGTTGATGATGTACGTCGTTTTGACGCCCGCATATTAACGGTTGACGCCGAGCCAGCCAGTTTCTTTACCATTGAGAAGAAACGTTTGATTGTCGATTCCTACGCTAAGTGGAAAATCGCTAATGTTGAGACCTACTACAAGGCTACAGGTGGTGTTGAAAGGGTTGCAGAGAACCGTCTAGCTAAGCGGGTTAACGATGGACTAAGAAATCAATTCGGTACCCGAACATTACACGAAGTGGTGTCTGGTGAGCGAGATTTACTTATGAGGAACATTACCGCAGAGTTAAATAGCTCGGTGCGTGATGAGCTTGGTATTGAAGTTGTTGACATAAGGGTCAAGCGTATTGACTTGCCTTCTGAGGTGAGCAGTCAAGTATTTCGTCGAATGACTGCAGAGCGAGATAAAGAAGCTCAAGAGTTACGTTCAACGGGTAAGGAAAAGGCTGAACGAATTAGGGCGTCTGCTGACCGTGAACGTACTATTGAACTGGCCAATGCTTATCGAGATTCTGAAGAACTTCGTGGTGAGGGAGATGCTAAGGCTGCTAGTGTATATGCGGATGCCTATCAACAAGATCCCGAGTTCTATGCCTTTATGCGCAGCCTTAATGCTTATAAGTCGGCGTTCGCTAACAAGGGCGATATCTTATTGATTGAGCCAGATAGTGACTTTTTTAAGTATTTGAATAACAAAGATATAAAATAGAGATTAATTATCGTAAAATAATAATTAGTTCACAAATCTCTGCCACATTGTTGGTGATTTTGCTGAAATTAAAAGGCCGGGGAGACCCGGTTTTTTTGTGTCGATAACTGGGCCAAAATTCATGTTAGAAGATATCATACGTGCGGTAGGCCTAATGCTAGTTTTTGAGGGTATAATGCCTTTTTTAGCGCCAAAGCGTTGGCGTAATATGGCTAAAACCTTGGGTAAAGTCGACGAGAGTGCAATGCGTTTGATTGGACTATTCAGTATGTTGTTAGGCCTATTGTTATTATTTTTATGGCGTTAAGTTAAAGTATCACAAAATTTTATGAGGTTGATGTGTCTAATGTAGATCGTTGGTTGTTGCCAGATGGCGTTGACGAAGTGCTGCCCGAGCAAGCGCGGGTTGTCGAGCACCTGCGACGCCAGCTTCTCGATCTGTACCACAACTGGGGATATGATTTGGTTATTCCACCCATGGTTGAGTTTACTGAGTCACTGCTTAGTGGCACTGGGTCAGATTTAGACTTGATGACTTTTCGTGTGACGGATCAACTTAGCGGCCGTTTGATGGGTATTCGCGCAGACATAACGCCCCAGACAGCTCGAATGGATGCCCATAGTCTACGTCGTCAAGGCCCCAGTCGCCTTTGCTATGCTGGCACAGTGCTGCACACCCGTCCACGAGGACCTTTGGAGTCTAGAACACCTATTTCAATTGGCGTAGAATTGTTTGGCGAAGCCGCTTTGTCTGCAGATATCGAAGTCATTGAGCTTTTTTTACAAACCTTGAAAGCCTCTGGAGTGAACCAAGTGCATCTTGATTTGGGTCACGTGGATATCTTCCGTGGCCTGTTGGCAGAGTCTAATTTGAACGAAGACTGTGAAAGCCAGCTATTTGAATTATTACAGCGCAAAGCATCAGCGGAATTAAGAGCTTGGATTAACCTTAATATTAGTGACCCGACACTGGGTGGTTGGCTCAATGCCTTACCTAATTTGGCCGGCAGTATTGAGGTCTTAAGCGCGGCCAAGAAAGCGTTAAAAGGTGCTCCGCTCGCGGTAATGCAGGCCATCAATGAGTTGGAAAAAACGGCAAATGCTATTGCTAAGGCTGGGGTGTCTATTCATATCGACTTAGGCGAACTGCCGGGATATCATTATCATACTGGCATTGTTTTCGCAGGATATGTCCAGGGTTACGGGAAAGCATTGGGAAATGGTGGACGTTATGATCATGTGGGCGAAGCCTTTGGCCGCGCTCGCCCGGCAACTGGCTTTGCGTTCGATCTTAAGTCTCTCGTATCTCAAGGGTTGCGCCCTGAGAGTCTTGTAGCTGGCATTTTTGTGCCCTATACACTTGATGCAGCGTGTCATCATCAGGTTGCAGTCTTGCGTAGTCAGGGTAATCGAGTGGTACAGGGTTTTCATGAGCAAATAGTTGACCTTGTCGAGCTAAAATGTGACCGTCAATTGGTAAAGATTGGTGGGAAATATGGAATTAAAAATATAACTTAGCCTTAGCCTCATTGGTGAGCGTGACTAATTCAGTAGAGAAAGAAATCTTATGGGTAGAAATGTAGTGATTCTTGGTTCCCAGTGGGGGGACGAAGGTAAGGGGAAAATCGTCGACTTGTTAACTGACAAGGCGTCTTTGGTAGCCCGTTTTCAAGGCGGGCACAATGCGGGTCATACCTTGGTAATCGACGGAAAGAAGACAGCCTTACATTTGGTTCCTTCAGGCATTTTAAGAGATCACGTAACCTGTGTCATTGGAAACGGTGTGGTTGTTGCTCCGGATGCATTACTTAAAGAGATAGCGATGTTGGAAGAACGGGGCATTGAGGTGCGTGGACGCCTTAAGGTTTCTGGTTCTTGCCCTTTAATATTGCCCTATCACATTGCCCTAGATAACGCTCGTGAAGCTCAGCGCGGTAATGCCAAAATAGGAACTACTGGCCGTGGTATTGGTCCTGCGTATGAAGATAAGGTAGCACGACGCGGCTTACGACTTGGCGATATGGTAAATATGGGTCGATTCGCAGAGAAACTAAAAGAGGTCCTTGATTATCATAATTTCGCTCTGACGCAATACTACAAAGCAGAACCAGTAGATTTTGATCAAACCTTGGCACTGGCCACAGAGTGGGCGGAAGCCTTGCTGCCAATGAAAGCCGATGTGACTAAAATTTTACATGATGCTCGTGAAGAGGGGGAGAATATTCTTTTTGAGGGCGCTCAAGGGTCTCTGCTGGATATTGATCACGGTACCTATCCATTTGTTACTTCGTCTAACACGACTGCTGGTGGCACTGCGACAGGTACCGGCTTTGGCCCGCTGTATCTCGATTACGTGCTAGGTATTACCAAGGCTTACACAACTCGTGTAGGCTCCGGGCCTTTTCCCACCGAACTAAAGTGCGAGATTGGTCGGTTTCTCGGCGAAAAAGGTCACGAATTTGGCACTACTACCGGCCGTGAGCGACGCTGTGGTTGGTTTGATGCTGTAGCACTCCGTCAAGCCGTGCGTATTAACAGTATGTCGGGTATATGCCTTACTAAGCTTGATGTGCTCGATGGCCTCGATGAAATTAAGATCTGTATTGGCTATCAAAATACTGACGGGACTGATGCGGGTATGCCGATGCATGCTGACGACTTCGAATCCATCACTCCGATTTATGAGTCTATGCCGGGTTGGTCGGATATAACGGTCGGTGCTCAACGTCTTGAAGATCTACCTGAGGCGGCTCGTGCGTATATTATGCGTATTGAACAGTTAACAGGTGCGCCTGTGGACGTGGTTTCGACGGGTCCAGATCGTATTGAGACCATCGTTTTACGCCACGCGTTTGGCTAATAAATGCATGGCAGCCGACCGACTTTTAATAAAGGGTTAGCGTTCAATTCAAAGTGAAATCTTGATAAATTCTATACATTAGTTATGGTTACAGTGCGGAAAAGTAATGATTTCCATAGAGAAATTACTATATAAATAATAACAACAAGTAATAGGGGAATGTTTAGGATGAATTTATACAAAGATTTTTCCATAGGTTTAGGGCTGCTGGCTTTTTTTGCTATATCGGCCTATGGGGCCGACGAAACTCTAGGCCTCAATAACAGTTTAGCGCCTTATTGGGAGTCTCAGGGGATACTAAAGGGGTCGGTTGACTCGCTTGGTTCAAAATTCGACCCCCAGGCGTCGGTTGCATTCTCTCTCGATGAGAGCGACTTCAGAGCTGAACTCCAAAAATCGTACAAATATACTTATGACCAAAGCGTCGTCTACTTCCCCGGCACACGCGGGGAAATGGTACCGTTTTTGGTGAAAGAAAAATCAAATTTCTCGCCAGTTTTAGCTGCTAAGTTTCCGCACATTACTGCTTACTCAGGTGTTGCTCTAAATAACCCTAATGTGAAGGTTCGTTTTAGTTTATCGCCTGATGGAATTGAGGCTACGATCCAAGGTGACCAGCAAGAAGGAAAAACCACCATACGAAAGCTATCAAGAGGTGCAGATAGCTATATGGTCTATACCAAACTGGACCGGATTAAAACGAAAAACCCATTTTCGTGCACCACTCCAGTGCCTGATAAAGCGGACAAAAGACCCAGGTTTAGCCTAAGAAATGAAAACGTTAGCCGTACCAGCTTCTCTGACGATAGCTTTCTTTCTAAGTATAAAGTGGCTATTTCTGCTAGCAGCCAATACTCAGATTATTACGGAGGCACCTTAGAGGGCGCCTTGGCTGGGATTAACACAACGCTAACGGGGCTAAACTTTATCTTTGAAACAGATCTTGGCATCACCCTTGAATTGGTCGATGACAATGATTTGATTATTTATATCGATGCTGAATCAGATCCCTATACGGATGATCTCAATGGTTTAAATGGCGAATTACAGGCTAATCTGGACAGTGTCATTGGCGCTGGTAATTACGATATAGGTCACATTTTCAGTAGTTTGGGTGCAAGCATGAGTGGTAATGCGGGTGCCATTGGTGCCGTCTGTAATGATTCCAATAAAGGGAGTGGTTATTCAGATTGGGCATACCCTGAGGGTGGTATTTTTACTAATCTTGTTGCTCATGAGATGGGCCACCAGGTAGGCGCTAATCATACATTCTCGATGAGAACTGAAGGCACGGGAACCAACGTTGAGCCAGGTAGTGGTACTACTATTATGAGTTATGCGGGCATAACAGGCCCCGATGATGTGGCAGCAGTGGCTGATGATTACTTTCACTATGTGAGTATTCAGCAGGGCTGGGCCTACCTGCAGAGTCAAGCATGCCATGTTGATACTGCCGTTGAAAATAGTGTGCCTACCGTAATCGCTATTCCAAATTACACAGTGCCAGTTAAAACGCCGTTTGTACTTATCGGAGATGCAACAGATGCAGACGCAAAAGATGTACTCAGTTATACCTGGGAACAGGTGGATAGTGGTTTGGTCAGTAGTGACGTTTTTGGCCCGGATAACACTCAGGGCGCCAACTTTCGTTCCCTAGTACCCACGACTAGCTCGACACGATATTTTCCCTTGCTGTCCAGCGTGATTTCGGGTGATTTCACCCAGCAAAATCCTACAACAGCTTCGACGTGGGAAACTTTGTCGAATGTTCCTCGAGAGCTAAATTTCGCCTTTACCGTGCGAGATAATGCCCAGGGCGGAGGCGGAGTAGTCTCAGAGCTTGTAAAAGTCACAGTGGTCGATGATGACGGTGCCTTTAGTGTTACCTCGCAAGGCAGTGGCCAACTCTACTTGGCGGGTTCTACCCAGGCCGTTACATGGCGAGTTGCGGGCACTAATATTGAGCCTATTCTCGCGGAGTCGGTTAACATTAATATGTCCGTTGATGGCGGACTTACTTTTCCCTATGTACTGGCTGCAAATGTCGCCAATGACGGCCGCCACTCTATCACTATCCCTGACGTTGTTACTACAGCAGCGCGTGTACGGGTTGAACCAACTAATAATGTTTTTTACTCAATAAATACGCTTAATTTTAGTGTCACGCGCGACGATATTGTTTTGACCTACAGTGAGCTGGATTATTCCGTCTGTAATAATGATAGTGTCTCCGCTTTACTTACCTACGAAACCTCCACAGCCTTCACTGACACGGCTATCTTTTCTTCTTTAAAGGCCCCGTCTAACTTGTCTGTTGGCTTTTCTCCGACCAGTGCTACAACGCATAATACGCCAGTTGAGGTAACCTTCTCTGCTGCGAACAACATTGTCGTTGGCACCTATCCGGTTGATGTTATAGCGGCATCTGACATACGTACCCAATCTGTGACCTTTAATGTGTCCACCTATAGCTCGCTATTTTCTCCCGTCAGCCTATCACTTCCAGCTGATCAGAGTGTTCTGGAGGGCTTGGCAGCCAAGCTCGAATGGCAGTTGCAGGATAATGCGGTGAGCTACAAAGTAGAAGTTGCTACCGACGAGAGCTTTAGTGCCATCGTGGTTAATTCAACTGTCAATACTGCTTCTATGGCAGTCACTGGACTGCAGCGCGAGACGATTCACTATTGGCGGGTGACTCCCATTAATAGTTGCGGTGTCGCAGAAGTTGGTAACGCGTATAGCTTCACCACTCCTAACTTATTTCAAGCGCAAGCCTTACCAGTGACGATCGTGTCGGATGTGCCGAATTCTATTTCGTCGACAATCTCTATATCTGAAAACTTAGTTATTACTGACATCAATGTTGGTGTCGACATTACTCATAGTTACGTTGCCGAACTTGCGGTTACTTTGACATCACCATCTGGAATAACTGTATCTTTGCTGGAAATTGGGACTTGTTACAACGATAACGGTTCCTCTGGCCCTGATATAAACGCCATTTTCGATGATGAGGGTTCTGACCTTATCTGTGGCTCATCGAGCCCAGTAGTGTCAGGAACCTTAAAGCTCCCTATAGGGGCGCTTGGTATTTTTAACGATCAAAGCACCCAGGGTGACTGGGTTCTTTCAGTGACCGATATTTACTCTGGTGATGGTGGAAGTCTTAACAACTTTACACTCTCAATTAGTACAGACGGTGCCTACGTTAACCTTGCTCCCATTGCATTGCCGCAGTCAATTTCTGCAGTGCCACAGGATACTGTCGGAGTTTATCTTCAAGGTGTTGATCCTGAAAGACAGGCTCTGACCTATTCTTTGATAGATATGCCACTGCAAGGGCAGTTGAGTGTCTTAACTCCTAGCTTATTAGGCTCGTCCAATACTAGTGGCGAGGCTAAAGGGATTGTTCTGTCGTCTGGTGATACCACTGCCTATGTCGCTGATGGAAACTCTGGGTTGCAAACTATTGATGTGAGCGACCCGCTAAATCCTAGTTTATTGGGCCTATTAGACACCTCTGGCACGGCAACCGATGTCACGCTTTCAGCCGATGGCGGCATAGCCTATGTTACTGATGGGTCTTCTGGGTTGCATATTATTGATGTGAGCGATCCTTCCAACCTTGTATTGTTAGGGGTATTTGACACCGATGGCTATGCATCAGGCGTAGCGCTGTCAACTGACGACAGTAAGGCTTATGTTGCTGATGGCAGTTCTGGACTTCAAATTATCAATGTTAGCGATCCAGCAAGTCCGACTTCATGGGGTTTATTTAGCACTGGAGACAATGCGTTATCTGTGGCGCTGTCAAGTGATAGCAGTAAAGCTTATGTAGCTAATGGGTATTCTGGATTACTTATTGTTGATGTGAGTGACGCTGAGAACTTTAATTTACTGGGTTCGTTTGATACAGACGACGGTGATGTCGAGGCATCAGGGGTGGCTCTCTCAGTTGATGGCGGCACAGCCTACGTCGCTAATGGATCTAAAGGATTACAGATTATTGACGTAAGCTATCCCTTTACTCCAGTTTTGTTCGGGTCATTAGATACCGCGGGTACTGCCGTAGATGTGGAGCTTTCAGCCGATGGCAAGATAGCTTACGTCGCTGATGGCGCGTTGGGCATACAAATTATTGATATAGACGACTCTTCAAGCCCCAGTTTGTTGGGATTGTTTGATACCGGAAATGCTTTAGGGGTTGTCGTATCTACTGATGGCACCAAGGCCTATGTTGCTGATGGTGATCTTGGTGTACGCATTGTTGATGTAGCGCCAACTATCTTTGTCTCTGGAGATGTTATTCCACAAACTATGGACTACACCCACACCTCACAAGAAGTTATTGCTGATGCTGCGACTGATGCCTTTACCTTTAAGGTTAATGATGGCGCTCTTGACAGTAATGTTGCGGCGGTCGACATCTGGATGGATTCCCTTAGCAACAACGGAACCTGGACCTACTTCGAATCTCTTACTGGATCCGTCACCATCACAGGCTGTGCTCCTACTATCTGTCCTACTGACTTGGTGATCCCGGAAACTATTAG
>Ga0209035_10000610_pt1 | contig 14104 bp, 17 predicted proteins | sample MarorgKNORR_S2LV_6_FD_188220 | JGI IMG/M metagenome (GOLD analysis project Ga0209035, IMG submission 188220) | Marine microbial communities from the Southern Atlantic Ocean, analyzing organic carbon cycling - AAIW_A/KNORR_S2/LV (SPAdes) (version 2) | ecosystem: Environmental > Aquatic > Marine...
TATAAATTTTTTCGGGTGTTATTTCCGAATATCTAATTTTTTTCATGATTAACAGGATTACCTTTTAGCCAGTTACTTTCATTATTTGTATAATGTTCTTTTTTCCAAATTGGAGATCTTTTCTTAATTTCTTCAATTATATATCTAGATAAAACATACGCTTCATCACGATGCTTGCAGGCTACAGCAATAATTATACTGATTTCACCAATATTTAAATAACCTTTTGCATGCTCAATAAATACGGCTTTATCTTTGATATTTAACTTTTGATCAGCTTCGTTATAAATTTCTTCAAAACTTTTTATAACAAGAGCGTCATGGCTATCGTAAGTTATACCAATTACATTTTTATTATTATTTTGATTTCTTACTGTCCCAGAAAAAAATATCGAAGCTCCATATTCAGAGGATGAAATAAAATTTTCAGCCTCTAATATTAAAAGTTTTTTTTCTTTTGTGTCTATAACTTTTGTATGAAGCATTAACCTCCTCCGATAGGGGGTATAATAGCAATTTTTTCATTACTTGTTATTTTATAATTGTCGCTAATAATATTGTTACTTTCAGAGCAAAATGCAGATGAATTTACAATCTTTTTAAAATTTTCATTACCTTTGAAATTTTTATCTAAAAAGTCTATTATTTTATTTCTAACATCTTTAATCGTTGAATTATTTTCAACATCAAATTCTAGAGAATTTTGATCACTAAAGTCTCGGCTGGCTCCAAATAATTCAATCTGCACCTTCATTAATATTTATAACTAAAATATTTCTTTTAAGAAATTTGGAAGACCATCTGGGTTTTTCCATAGACCACTTTTTCCACCTTCTTTAATTAACAACTTCACATCATCAATTTTTAAATGAGGATTAACAATTTTACTTAAATCATATATTGTTATTAAGGCTGCATTTACTCCCATAATAGCTTCCATTTCCACCCCTGTTTTTGAATAAGCTGATACAATACAAAATACTTCAAGTGAATTGTCCTTATCATGCATAATAATTTTGGTAGCTGTGTGATCAATTGGTAGTGGGTGACACAATGGTATTAATTCGCTGGTCTTTTTAACTCCCAAAACGGCAGAAACTTCTGCTAAAGTTATTGGATCTCCTTTAGGCATCTCTTTATTTTTAATTAAATTAAAAACTTTTTTACCAACATAAATTTTTCCAGAAGCTAAAGCTCTTCTATATGTTTCTTTTTTAGCTGAAACATCTACCATATTAAAAGAGTTTTTCTTAAAAATTTCTTCTGCCCAATCTTTTAATTCATTGTTTTTAACTACTTTTAAATTCTTCATATTAACCACCTGTAGTCGATAAATTTTTTGTTAAACCAGTTTCGCCAATTTCTAAATAATGAGACTCTTTTTTAAAATTAAGTTGTTTTAAAATTAGATCTTTTAATTCTTCTATTTGACTATCTGTTTGCATTAAATGTCTAATATTTATTCCAGTATTGCCAAACAAACATAATCTTAAGTCTCCTTTTGCAGTAATTCTTAGTCTATTACAACTTTTACAGAAATCTTTAGAGTAGGGAGCGATAACACCAAATTTACCCTTAAATTTTGGATTCAAATAGTTTTTTGCTGGCCCTGAATCTTTTCCAAATGTTTGAATAACCCAATTGTTATTGTTTAGATAATTAGTAAATTTTTTTGCTGGGACATGATATTTGTTGAAATAATCTAGATTATCACCTGTTTGCATTAGCTCAATATATCTAAAATCAATTTCGTTATTTTTTATAAATTTAGCCCAATCATCAAAGTCATTCTCAGAATCATTTATTCCTTTTAATAAAACAGCATTAATTTTAATATTTTTAAAATTTAATTTTTGTAAGTTTTTAATTCCTCTAAGAATTTCTTCCAATCTATCGTGACCAGTAATTTTTTTAAAAGTTTCAGGATTTAAGCTATCGATACTAATGTTAATTCCATCTAAACCACTATTTTTAATATCATTTGCTATTTTATCTAATCTATAGCCGTTGGTAGTGATTACAGTTTTTTTTATTCCTGAATTTTCTTTTATAATCTTAACTATTTCAAAAATGTCTTTTCTTACAGTTGGTTCACCCCCAGTAAGTCTAATTTTTGATACACCTAGTTCAGATAGTGCTTTGGCTAATCTTCTAATTTCTTCTGTATTTATAAAGGTTCTATTATCACTCTTATCAATTTTATATCCATCTGGTAAACAGTATCCACACTTAAAATTACAAACATCCGAAATAGACAATCTTATGTATGGAAATTTTCTTCCAAAAGTATCTGTAAGTGTTTTCATTGGTGTTTTTTTATATTATATTTTAACATAAATCATGGACAAAATTCTCACTAACAACGAAATTAACCAGTTTAAAAATGATGGTGCTATATTTTTAAAAGATAAGTTTGATATTAAATGGATAGAAAAACTAAAAAAAGGCATTGAAAGAGATATAAAAAATCCAAGTCCTCGTTTTAAATCTCACACTATTGAGGAAAATGTTCCTAAATACTTAGAGGATTATTGGACATGGGATTTAGTCCCAGAATTTAAAAATTTTGTATATAATTCTCCTTATGCAAGAATAGCTTCTGAACTAATGGACGCTAAAAAAATTAATTTAGTAATGGATAATTGGTTTTTACGGGAAGCTGGGTCAAAATCTTCAACACCATTTCACCATGACATAAGTTATTTTGATATGGATGGAACAATGTGTGTTCTTTGGTTACCTCTTCAGCCTACAGGTAAAAATGAAGGTGTAGTTTGGGTAAAAGGTTCACACTTATGGAACAAACTTTTTTTAAGAGTACTTTTCAAAGATGGACATAAAATTGAAGGAAATGAATGCACAATTGATGAAAAAAAATATGAACTTCCACCTGATATTTTGGGAAATAGAGATAAATATGAATTTTTACAATGGGATTGTCAATTAGGTGATGCTGTTATATTTGATATGAGAACACTTCATGGAACACTTAGTTCAATAGTTCCTAAAAAGACATTGAGTCGTTACACTTTACGAGTTGCAAAAGAAGACACCAAAATTAATTACGTTGGTGATTGGACAAGTTATAACTACCGAAAAGCGATGCAAGATGGCGGTTATAAAGAAGGTGATAGCCTAGGTGGAAAAATGTTTCCAACTTTATTTGAAGTTCGTTAACTTCCAGTTTTTACAAACTGGAAGTTAAATCTTTTTATTTTCCTGGTTCTTTGTATCCAGAAGCCATTTTGTTTGCAATTTTTGCAACTGCATTTAAGTCAATTACTTCATGAACTGAAAAATCTGTAACAGCTCCACTAGATACTGCTACCATACCAGATGCAGAAGCTTGTTCAAAAGTTCCTTCAACCTCTACCATAAAGTCATACTTACCTCTTAAGCCAGCATAATTTGTTAGTTTTGCTCCTGCTGATGCACAAAGAGCTGTTGTTGCAGCTCTTCGATCTGTATCAGGATTACTTACAAATCCTCCAAGACCTTTTGCGGTATATTTTCCCATTATTATAAATTTAGCCATAAGTATCTCCTTTATTAATTTGTAAGATTAAAACATATTTGTTAAAAATTTGAAAATTTAAAAATTTATTTAATTAATTCAACTTCAAAGTTAACAAATTATGTACGAAAAATTTGGACAATTTATCGATGGTAATTGGTCACCCTCTGAAAATAAAGAAACTTATAAAGTAATCAATCCGGCTACTGAAGAAGTTTTGGGTCACGCATCAAAAGCCACATCTGCTGATGTTGAAAGAGCATTAAAATCAGCTGAACAAGGATTGCAAGTTTGGAAAAAAACACCACCTTGGCAGAGATCATATGTCTTGAGAAAGATTGCTGACAAAATGAGAGAAAAAAAAGATGTTCTTGCGAAGTGGATGACATTAGAAAATGGAAAACCTTTAATTGAAGGTGTTGGTGAAACAAATGGAGCAGCAGATATTTTTGAATGGAATGCCGAAGAAACAAAAAGAATTTTTGGTCAAACCATAGAAAGTAGATTTGAGGATACGAGAGTTCATGTATATTATCAACCCGTTGGAGTTGTTGCTGCATTGTCTCCTTGGAATTTTCCATTAATTTTAGCAGCTAGAAAAATTTCAACAGCTCTAGCAGCTGGTTGTTCTGTTATTATTAAGCCAGATACTATTACACCTGGTGTTGTAATGGAGTTAGTAGATATTTGTAGAGAATGTGGTGTTCCACCAGGGGCAGTAAATCTTTTATCTGGTGATCCTCCAAGTATTGCATCTCAATTAATGCAATCAGATATTGTCAAAAAAGTTTCTATCACTGGCTCTGTTAGAGTTGGAAAATTAATATTAAAACAAGCTGCCGATAAAGTTCAAAGAGTAACAATGGAGCTTTCTGGTCATTCACCATTTATTGTATTTGATGATGCAGATATTAAAAAAGCAGCTGATATGGCAATTGCTGCAAAATTTAGAAATAATGGTCAAGTATGTATTTCTCCTAACAGATTTTATATTCATGAAAAAAAGAAAAATGAATTTATAGATTTGTTTATAGAAAAAACTAAAAAATTAAAGATTGGTAATGGTATGGATCCTGATACTCAATTAGGTCCGTTGACAACTCAAAAAAGATTAAATGAGGTTGAAACACTGGTTGAAAAAACAAAACAAGAAGGAGCAAAAGTTTTGTTAGGTGGAAAAAGACCAGCTGACTTTAACAAAGGATTTTTCTATGAGCCAACAATATTTGATGACGTAAAAGATGATTTTACCATCATGAAAGAAGAACCTTTTGGACCATTAGTTCCCATGTTATCTTTTAAATCTTTTGATGAAGTAATAGAAAGAGCTAACGATCATGAACTTGGATTATGCAGTTATGTTTGTACGAATTCAATGGAAACTGCACATTTAGCATCTGAAAAATTAGAAACTGGTTCAGTTGCAGTTAACACAGGTTTTGTTGCTATTGCAGAAGCTCCTTTTGGAGGAATTAAACAAAGTGGATATGGCAGAGAAGGTGGGTCTAACGCAATAAAAGATTACTTAAATGTTAAATATACTCACATGGGTATTAAAGGTTAGTTAATTGAAATTATTAAGATTAGGAGAAGTTGGTAAGGAAATTCCAGCAGCTATAGATAAAAATGGTAAATATAGAAATCTTTCATCTCATATAAAAGATTTTAATTCAGAAACAATTAATTTTGAAAATCTTAAAGAGTTAAAAAAAATTGACTTAGAAAATTTAGAAGAAGTAGATCAGATTAGTAGAATAGGGTCTTGTATTACAAAACCTGGAAATTTTTTTGCAATAGGATTGAATTATACAGAACATGCAAAAGAAACTGGAGCAGAACCACCAAAAAATCCAGTCCTTTTTAATAAGTCGGTACATTGCATTGTAGGACCTAATGATAAAGTTGTAATACCAAAAGATTCAAAAAAACTAGATCATGAAGTAGAGATTGCATTTATAATTGGAAAAAAAGCTAAAAGAGTTAAAGAAGAAGACGCTCAAGATTATATTTTTGGATACTGTATTTGCAATGATATCAGCGAACGTGATTGGCAAAAAAATAAAGGTGGGCAGTGGGTAAAAGGGAAATCAGGGGATACTTTTGGACCGCTAGGACCTTATTTGGTTACTAGTGATGAGATTAATGATATTCAAAATCTTAATTTATCTTTAGACGTAAATGGTGAAAGACATCAAACAGGAAATACAAATCAAATGATTTTTAATTTTAACTTTCTTGTTTCTCATATCAGTAGTTTTATTACTTTAATGCCTGGAGATATTGTGACAACTGGTACACCTTCCGGAGTAGGTCTTGGAATGACACCACCACTTTTTTTAAAAGATGGTGACAAAATGGAACTATCAATAGACAATCTAGGAACTCAAACAATCAAAGTAATAGCTGAATAATTTAATATGATAGAATTATTAATTGCATTTGGAGCTGGATTAATAAGTTTTTTATCTCCATGCGTATTACCTTTAATACCAGGATATGTTTCTTTTATCTCAGGACAATCATTACAAGATATCTTAAAATTAAAAAAAATTAAAATTTTACCAATCATTTTATTCTGCTTAGGCTTTTCTACGGTATTTATAATTTTAGGAGCTTCCGCATCTTATTTGGGTCAAACTTTATTACATAATTCTGAAACATTAAGAGTAATTGCTGGAATTATAATAATAATTTTTTCATTACAATTAATTGGTTTAATTAATATTAGCTATCTTAATTTTGAAAAAAGAATAGAAGCAAGAAAATCTAAAAATTTTTTTTTTCCATATATTATAGGGTTAGCATTTGGGTTTGGATGGACACCATGTATTGGTCCAATATTAGGCTCTATTCTTGCTTTAGCCTCCATAGAAGAAACTTTATCTAGAGCCATTATGTTACTTATTTTTTATTCTTTAGGTTTAGCAATACCATTTATTTTAGCAGGTTATTTAATTCAAAAATTTTTAGCCTTTTCAAAAAATTTTAAAAAAAACATAAATTTAATTTCAAAAATAGGTGGAATTACTCTTTTAATTACTGGTGTTTTAATTCTGACAAACCAACTACAAGCAATTGGTTTTTATATAATTAAAATTTTTCCATTTATGCAAAACTTAGGTTAAAATTAATTAATGAAAATTTACCAAATAGACTCAAGTGCTAGAAAAAAAGGTTCTACCTCTCGTGCATTAGCTAAAAAATTATTAGATAAGATAAAAAAACCAGGCGATGAAGTAATTTATAGAGATTTAGACAATGAAATGCTTTTTGTGAGTGGTTTAACAGAGTCTGGAATGAAGATTGAGGAAAAAGATCGAACAGAAGAACATAAAAAAATGTTTGAACTATCTGACAAGCTTGTGAATGAATTAAAAGAGAGTGATATTATTATAATTTCAGCACCAATTTATAATTATGGACCTCCAGCAACTTTAAAAGCTTGGTCAGATTTAGCTGCTAGAATAGGCGAAACTTTTAGATTTAAACCGAATGGTAGAAGAGAAGGTCTATTAAAAAATAAGCGAGCTTATTTAATTATTACATCTGGTGGAACAAAACTAAATGGCAAAGAAGATTTTTTGACACCATGGTTAAAGTTTATATTAAATTTTTTTGGTATTGAAAAAGTTGATGTGGTTAGTGCTGATCAAATGGCTCTGGATTATGAAAAATCAATTAAAAATGCTGAAGAACAAATTCGTAATTTAACTTAATATTTTAGGTATTTATTTTCTTATATTTGTCTATTTGATTCTAATTTGCTAACATTAGTTATGAAAAAAATTATTTTTATCATAATAAGTTTATTTTTTTTCACAAATAGTTATGCAGGATGTGATGATGATTTAACTGATGGTGTTGATTATTCTAATTGTAGATTTTCAGATGCCCAAGATCTACAAGGAAGTTATCTTCCAAATTCAAATTTATCATTTACTAATTTCATCCAGGTAAATTTTGATAAAAGTATAATGATGAATTCAAATTTATCATTTGGAACTTTTCCTGAGTCAACATTTGTAAGGGCTAATCTTTATGAGACAGTTTCGATAGGCGCAAATTTTGAAAAAACTAATTTTACAGGTTCTAATTTGACTAGAGTTGATTTTATGGGTGCAACTTTAATTGAGGCTAATTTTCAAAATGCAAATCTTATAGAAGCTAATTTTACTTCTTCAAATATAACTAATGCAAATTTTGAAGGAGCTAATTTGACTGGTGCAACATGGACCAATGGAGAAACCTGTGGCCCTGACTCAATTGGAATATGCAATAAATAATTCATGAATACATCGATCAAAAATGACGATGTTATCTTTAATTTTTTTAAACAAATTTGTGATGAAAAAGATGATGAAAAATGTATAGAGCTTGGAAAAAGTTGGATAAAGGCAATGGAAACTAATTTATTAGAAATGGAAAAAAACTTAAATGGAGCAGATAAGCTTAAACATCAAGATGATATAAAAAGTAATCGAGATCATTTAAATGGTTTAAAATCAAAAAACTCATCAGAATGGAGAGAATATGCAACCCAATGCATGATTGAAATAATGAATAATAAAAGTCAAAATTAATGAGCAATCAAGAAAGAGTTTTTTTAATGATTTGTGTATCATTAATAGTATTTACTATTTATTATTTGGTTGAAAAATATTTGATTTAATTTCAATGCAAAAAATAAATACAGTTGTAATTGGTGGTGGTCAAGCAGGTTTAGCTATTAGTGAACATTTAAATAACCACAATATTCCTCATATTATATTTGAAAAAAACAGATTAGTAGAAAATTGGCGTACAGGCAGATGGGATAGTCTTGTTGCAAATGGCCCTGCGTGGCATGATCGTTTTCCAACATTAGAATTTGAGGGGTCGCCAAATAATTTTGTTCATAAAGATGTTGTAGTTTCTTACTTTGAAAAATTTGCTAAAAAGATTAATGCTCCAATTAAAACTGGCGTGAACGTTGAAGAAGTAACAAAATTAGAAGAGAAAAGTTTTCAGGTCAAAACAACTGATGGAAATTATCTAGCGTGTAATATTGTTGTTGCAACTGGAGCTTTTCAAAAGCCAATTATTCCTAAAATTATTCCAGAAAAAATTGAGTTAAAACAAATTCATTCTCGAGATTATCTAAATCCAAATCAACTGCAGGAGGGAGGAGTTTTGGTAATTGGATCAGGATCATCAGGTGCTCAAATTTCTGATGAATTACTTAGATCTGGTAAAAAAATATATTTATCAATTGGACCTCATAACAGACCTCCAAGAAACTATAGAGGAAAAGATAATGTTTGGTGGTTTGGTGCACTTGGTGTTTGGCAAAAAAAAACACCTGATCCTAACACTCAACATGTGACCATTGCAGTGAGTGGTTATAACGGTGGAAAAACAATAGATTTTAGAAAATTTGCTAACCAAGGAATGAATTTAGTTGGCATGACTAAAAAGTTTGAAGATGGAATATTGTATTTTGAAAATGATTTAAAAAAAAACCTTGATAGAGGTGATCAAGACTATTTATCTGTACTTGATCAAGCTGATGGTTATATAAAAAATAACAATCTTAATTTTCCTTTAGAAGAAGATGCCAAAATAATTGAAGAAGATCCTAGTTGTGTAAAAAATCCAACTTTAGAATTAGACATTGTAAAAAATAATATAAAAAATATAATTTGGGCAACTGGCTACTCTCATGATTTTAATTGGTTAAAAGTAGATACTTTTGACGAAACTGGTAAACCAGATCATTATAAAGGGGTCTCAAAAGAAAAAGGAATTTATTTTTTAGGTTTGCCATGGTTGTCAATGCGAGGATCATCATTTATTTGGGGTGTTTGGCAAGATGCTAAATATTTGGGAGAACAAATTTCAAAAAAAAATGCTACTATAGATCAACAGGTTAATTCAAAATAATTTATATGAGCCATAAAAGAATTAGAAAATTTAATACAAAAGATACCTATCCAGAACAAAAATTAGATAACGATTTGTGCCATGTTGTTATTACAGAGGGAGGAAAAACTATTTGGATGCGAGGTCAGTGCCCACAAAATTTAGATGATGGAGTTAATATAATTAGTACAGATCCTGCAAAACAAACTCATAAAGTTATGCAAAATATTATCCAACTTATCGAAGAAGCGGGAGGCTCAATAAACCATCTAGTAAAAATAGTTGTTTATATTACAGATATCAAAAATCGTGAGACTATCTACAATGTGATAGGAGAGTATACGAAAGGTGTACACCCTGTTTCAACAGGTTTGGTTGTTCAAAGTCTTGCAAGACCTGAATGGTTAGTTGAAATAGATGCAACAGCGGTAATTCCTTCATGACATTTTCAATTATAGGAAGATGTGAAAGTACCAATATGTTTGGTGTAGCAATATCTTCTTCAAGTATAAGTGTTACAAGTCGCTGTCCATGGGTAAGATCAAATATTGGAGCAGCATCAACTCAAAACATTACTGATCCAAGTTTAGGAACTTTAATGCTAGATTATTTAGAAGAAGGTTTATCTGCAGATGAAGCGATTAACAAAATTATTAAAGAAAAAAAAAATATCAATTTTCGTCAATTAATTTTAATTGATAAACAAGGTAAAGTTGCAAGTTTTTCTGGTTCAAAAATATTAGGAATAAATTCAGTATCCAAATCTATTAATTGTATTGCAGCTGGCAACATGCTGAAATCAACTGAAGTTATAGATTCAATGACGAATAGTTTTACTGAAAATAAAAATTTAAATTTATCAGAGAGATTATTAATATCTCTAAAAGCAGGGCTTTTAGCTGGAGGCGAAGAGGGAGAAGTTCATTCGGCAGGAATTAAAGTAATACACAATAATTCATGGCCCTTAGTAGATTTAAGAGTAGATTGGACAGATGATAACCCAATTGATCAACTTTATAAAATTTGGAAAAATTATGAGCCTCAAATGAAAGATTATCAATCTCGAGCATTAAATCCTGATCAAGCACCTAGTTACGGTGTTCCCGGTGACTTGTAAAAGTAATGAGTGAAAAAAATTCAATTGAAATTTTAAAAAAACTTGTAAGCTTTGATACAACAAGTTTTAAATCTAACTTAGATTTAATAAAATTTATCGAAAATTATTTAAATGAATTTAATATTAAATCTGAATTAATTTATAATGAGACTAAAAATAAAGCTAATCTTTTTGCAACAATTGGACCAAATTCGCAAGGAGGCGTAGTTTTATCAGGTCATACTGATGTCGTACCTATTAGTAAACAAAATTGGACTTCAGACCCTTTTGTTATAACTGAAAGAGATAATAAATTATTTGGTAGAGGTTCATCTGATATGAAAGGATTTATTTCTCTTGTTTTAAGCCGAGTTTCGAGCATGGTTGAAAAAAAACTTAAAAAACCAATTCATTTAGCTTTTTCTTATGATGAAGAAATAGGCTGTGTTGGAGTTCATGGTTTATTAGATTTAATTAAAAAAAAAAGTATTAAACCAGAATTTTGTATTGTTGGAGAACCAACCAATATGGAAGTTGTTATAGGACATAAAGGTAAACATGCCTACGAAGTAAAAGTTGATGGATTTTCGTGTCATTCAGGTCAAGCACCATATGGGGTTAATGCAATAAATTATGCATCAAAATTAATTACCTATATTGAAGAATTAAATAAAGAAAAATCAATTAAAGGTCCTTTTGATAATGAGTATGAGATCCCTTATTCAACTTTGCATACAGGTTTGATTAATGGTGGTACTATTTTAAATATTGTTCCTAATTTATGTCAATTTGAATTTGAAATAAGACATTTAGCTGAAGATGATCCTTTGAAAATTATTCAAAGAATCCATCAATATACAGAAGAACTGTTAATTAAAGAGATGCATAAAATTTCTTTAAAAACCAATATTTCAATTAACGAGAAAATTAATTATCCAGGTTTAGATATCTCTGAAACTATCGAGCCAGTAAAACAAGTTAAAGAGATACTTAATAATTCAAATCATAAAAAAGTCATTTTTGGCACTGAAGGTGGTTTGTTTAAAAAAGAATTAAATATTCCAACTATTGTTTGTGGGCCAGGTAGTATTGATCAAGCTCATAAACCTGATGAATATATATCAATTCAACAAATTGAAAAAGGTGGCATTTTCATCGATAAATTAATAAATAATTATTCATAAAATTTACTAGTATAAAAATAGAACTTATATATTATAAAATAAATAGAAGGGGGTGTCTTTACAGACTGAGATTAAACCCTAAGAACCTGTCCGGTAATTCAGAAAGGGAGAACAATGGATAAAACATACTTTATAAGTCAATCAACATCACTCACGTTAGTAATAGTCATTAGTTTAATATTTACTGCATTAGGCATTTATCATTCTAAAAAATTTCAAGGGATCAACAATTATTTAACAGCAAATAGAAATATTGGATTATTTTCTTTAACAACAAGCCTTGTTGCTTCTGCCTTAGGAGCTTGGGTTTTGTTTGGTCCAGCAGCTGCAGCTACCTGGGGAGGAATTGGTGCAGTTGTTGGTTATGCATTAGGTACAGCTTTTCCAATGATTTTTTTAATTTATCTTGGAAAAAAAATAAGATCTGAGTCTCCAAAAGGATCATCCTTAATAGAGTTTATGAGAAAAAAGTTTGGAAAAAGCTTGTTCAAACTGATCTTGTTAATGACTATATTTTATATGTTTATATTTTTATGTGCTGAAGTTACAGCAGTTGCAGTACTTATAAATTATATATCAGGAACAGATCTCTGGGTAACAGCTTTAATTGTTCTATTAGCTACATTAACTTATACTTTATATGGTGGATTAAGAGCTTCAATCTTTACTGATAATATTCAAATGATTGTAATTGCTGTTTTATTATTGATCTCAGTTTCATATATAATCTCGTTTACAGGACATGAGTTTTCTTTTGCTTTTATAGAACAAAAAAATCCTCAATTATTAAGTAGCTCATATATTCCAAGTTATACAGCAGGTTTAACTTTCTTTATTGCAGTTGCTGCAACCAACTTGTTTCATCAAGGAAATTGGCAAAGAGTTTATGCTGCTAAAAATTATCAAACTCTTAAAAAAAGTTTAATCATTTCTTTTTTTATTATTATTCCAATAGTGTTTTTTACAGGTTTTGCTGGTATGGTTTCTTTTTCAATAGATCCAACCAATAGACCAGATCTTGGATTTTTTACACTCCTTCTTAAAGAGCAAACTGAAATGCTATCTTTAATAGTAATTATTCTTGGCTTAGCATTAACAATTTCAACCGTAGATACCTTGGTAAATGCTATCTCAAGCCTTTTTGTAGTTGATGGTAAAGCAACATTTAATTTAGATAAGAAAACTGATTATTTAAAACTATCTAAATATTTTATAATTATATTATCCTTAATTGCTTTTTTTATTGCATCAAAAGGATTTGATATTTTATATTTATTTTTATTAGCAGATTTGTTTTGTTGTGCTTTTGTATTTACAGTTTTTTATAGTTTCTATAATAAAGATGTTAATGAAAAAACAGCCTACTTCTCGATTGTAATTGGTCTTATAGGAGGATTTTTAATGTTCCCGTTTCCAGATTTTTCAAAAAGTTTGTTAGTTGGGATAATGTTACCAAAAGAATTGTTCTCACCATTTGTGTTGCAATCTTTATTATTTTTATCTTTTGTTATAGCAACTTTTCTTCCGTCTATAATTCTTAAGATAAAAAAAAACTAATTACTAAATGATATTAAAAGATCATTTTAAATGCTCTCTTTAAACGTCAATCTTTATAAATTATTGTAATTCAGTAAATAATATCTATATATCTAACAATCTAACATGTCAGAAAATCAAATAATCATTAATAAACTTTCAAAAGTATACAGCAATGGATTTGAGGCACTAAAAAGCATTAATCTAAATATAAAAAAAGGTGAGATTTTTGCAATGCTTGGACCTAATGGTGCAGGCAAAACTACATTAATTAGTATAATTTGTGGAATTGTAAAACCATCTTCTGGAGTGGTCACTGTTGATGGGTTTGATATTATCAATGATTATAGAGAAACAAGATCAAGAATTGGTTTAGTTCCACAGGAATTAACTTTAGAACAATTTGAAACTGTTTTTAATAACGTTTCATATTCAAGAGGTTTGTATGGAAAAAAACCTGATTCAAATCACATAGAAAAAATTTTAAAACAACTTAGTCTTTGGGATAAAAAAGATCAAAGATTAAGACAATTGTCAGGAGGAATGAAGCGAAGAGTTTTAATTGCTAAAGCTTTATCACACGAACCAACAATTTTGTTTTTAGATGAGCCTACAGCAGGTGTTGATGTGGAATTAAGACAAGATATGTGGAAAATAGTTGAAGAATTAAGAAAAACAGGCGTCACAATTATCCTAACCACTCATTACATTGAAGAAGCTGAAGCTATAGCAGATAGAGTAGGTGTTATTAATCAAGGAGAAATTATAGTTGTTGAAGAAACAAAAGAATTATTAAAAAAAATGGGTCATAAAAAATTAACAGTAGAGCTTCAAAACGAAATCTCTAAAATCCCAGGTACTTTAGAGAAATATAAA
>Ga0209035_10000614_pt1 | contig 14083 bp, 14 predicted proteins | sample MarorgKNORR_S2LV_6_FD_188220 | JGI IMG/M metagenome (GOLD analysis project Ga0209035, IMG submission 188220) | Marine microbial communities from the Southern Atlantic Ocean, analyzing organic carbon cycling - AAIW_A/KNORR_S2/LV (SPAdes) (version 2) | ecosystem: Environmental > Aquatic > Marine...
TGATGCAAATAATTGACCAAAGAGTTTCACCAATACTAGATATTAGCAAACTTCTCAATGCTTGATTCGTTGAAGTTTAAACTTCAATAGTAAGATCTGGTACAATGGAATAATCCAATAGTACCAAACTAACGGTATAAGTTACTTCTTCTCCACCATCATTGCGATTGCATAATGGATTTAGGGTATTACCTGTTTCGGCTATAACTGAAATTTCAACAATATAATCGCCCATTCCAGTTTCTCCACCTTCGAGCGTATCCATTATTTCAGACTCTGATAATCCTGTAACAACTGTATCGATTATTGAGGAATCATACCATTCTGCTGTGATTGCATGACTACCTGGGTTCTGTCCTGAACCTGATGCAGTGTTATTGCCTCGAGATACTGTTGCTGAAATTGTATCTGGTGCATCATTTCCACCTGCTGGACCGGCACAAGTTAGCGGAGGTCCTGAGGCTGTTTCATCTTCATCATAAGTCATGTTAACTATCACTGCAACTAAATTCTTGTCAGCAATTTGACTTTGTACAGCATCTGAATGTAAGTTTAGAGTTAGTGTGTCTCCATTTGCAATACCTTCAGTATTACTATCTAATTCAATAAATGTATATTCTCCAGAGACCTTGTAATCACCAACGGTTCCAAATGATCCACCGGATGAAACATTGCTGGATGCAAAATTAAAATATAGAGGGAATGCAAGCATAAAAAATATGATCAATGCTACTGTGATTTGAGTATCACGGTTGGATTTCAAGTTTTCAGCAAACTCACTTAGGTTGGCCATTTCAATCTCTCCTACTGTAACTGTGGCGGGGCATCAACCCTATTACTTTCGGTTGAATGATAATTTGTAATTTGGCTTATTCTTCACTAGTTATTGATGCAAACCAAGGTTCTTGTGCAACTATAGGCCACTGTTTTGATCTTACATTAAATCCCAGTTTTGCAAACTTTTTCCTAGATTTTCTCCATACCGGTAGCAAATATCCAATTTTAGATCTTTCACCAAAGGACCATCTCCATGGACAGCGAGGGAGCAGTGCAACCCAATTGTGAATCAAATTTCTTGTTAAGGGATGTTCTTGCCCACCAGGCAATAACCAACTTGCAATGTTAATGGCACCACTTGACCCTCTAGTTTCTGACCAACAAACTAGTTCAAGTCCTCTGAGTGGTCCATCTTTCACCACCAAACCTAGAGTTCTAGCTGATTGGGCCATAGGCATAATGATTGCAAAGCGATCGACTAATCTTGAACCTTCATGCCTTTCTAATTTCCAACCAGCAGAATCTGCTAACTCACGTAATGCTTTGATACATTCAACTGGTGTTGGAGAGAGTTCCAAATCTAAGGTCGCCCTCTTCACCATGGCTGATGCTGTAGTCAATAGTGCATCAATAAACCGGATGAAAGTTCTCACTCAGAATAACAATAATTTACAAAAGAAAATTTTAGCCCTCTCAAAATCCTCAGATAATGAGAGGGCGAAATCCCAAAGTTGGGATACCTATTGCCGCAGCAATAGGTGTAACTCGAATGCACGGTAGACTGTTTGATCCACGCCCAAAGGCGAGGTATTCCGTTGAGTCTGGACCGGAGGCGTTTACCGTGCAATCACTCACTAGACCATTTACTGGTCAAGCGAGAACGCTCGGCGGCGCTCGGAGTCCAATTCAACCGAATAGGGAACCAAGACCGTCGAAACCAGCTTCTTCATCCTCTTCTTCTTCTTCCTCTGCTTCAGCAGGGGCGTCAGAGGACGAAGCAGCTGCTGCAGGAGCAGCAGCGGCAGGTGCAGCGACAGCTTGGGTCATAGCATCAGCGATGTCGACACCAGCGAGAGAAGCACAAAGTGCCTTCACGCGAGCAGCGTCTACATCTACACCAGCACCAGCCAAAGTGGCAGTGACAGCTTTTTCAGTTATTTCATTTCCAGCAGCGTGCAGTAGCATAGCAGCGTATACGTATTCCATTATTTTTCACCTCAATATTTCGTTCAACCGAATAAGGATCCGAGGCCGTCGAAACCGGCTTCCTCGTCTTCCTCGTCTTCTTCTTCATCTTCCTCGGCAGGGGCTGATGAAGCACTCTCAGCAACAGCAGCGGATGCAGATGCAGCAGCGTTAGCCGCAGCGCCTAGCATAACCGCCAGTTCGTCGTCGAGAGCGTCACTGTCAAGAGAGCTTGCGACAGCCATAGCGCCGCGGTGTGCTCTTCCGACAAGATGCGGCATGGTGTCAGCAGTAGCGACAGCCGCTTCCAATGCAACAGCAAGAGCCTCGCGGCTCGCCTTTGCAAGGATTGTTGGCATTGTTTGGTTAGTAAACCAAGTAATGTTGCAAGCAAGATTGAATGCTCCTGATGCATAAGAAATTAAATCACTCTCAAATTGTTCGAAGTTGATATCTAATGTGCTAGGGGCGAAAACAGTTCCACCCTCTAGTGTACCACACAAACGTAGACCTGCTATGATTGGGTTGATGCCTAACTTAGACAACATCAGACCGAGGTCTCCTTCGAATTCTTCTCCTTCTTTGAGAATAACTGTTCTCTTTTGGATTTGTACGGAGCCCTTCATGATCTTAGCAGGAATTCCTACGGAGTTCAGGTCACCAACGATTGGACCAGGAGGCATTCCAGTATCCATCTTCTCAACGACAATGTCGTGGGGAGCACGGTCACCAGGCTTAGCAGCACGGCCAGCTTGAGTTGCTTTCAATGCTGTGAATACCTCAAATGAATTCAATTTACTTGATGAGACTAGTGCAGGTTGTACTGCACCATCGAATAATACTTCTAGATCGTCTGCCTTTAGACCTGCACGTTCCCAAGCAAGGCGCATCAAACGCTTCTTAGCAACGCGAATTGCTAAGTTTTCACGAAGTGAAGAGCGCATTCCAATCATGGAATCTGCTGGAACTCCGTGGATGTCAATAACTGCAATTGTGTCACCACTTTCAAGAAGGTTGACTAAATCTACAACCGCATCTTTCTTCCAGGAAACTACCTTAGGAATCAATTAACCACCTCGATTTGTTGTGCTGGACCCATTGTGGTCTTGATGTAAAGTGAACGGATGTTTCCAATTCCACGCTCTAACTTTGAAGTTACACGGTTGTAAACTGCCATAGCATTAGCGTATAGTTCCTCTTCGCTTTGGTTTACAGTTCCAATTGCTGCATGGAAAGTAGTTTTGTCACCAGACTTAACGACGACGGTTGACATTAGACCTGTAGCGATAATGCCTGGATCTAATGTTGGAGGAACTGGACGTGGCATTTTGCCCCGAGGACCTAGAACCACACCGAGGTATCTACCGATAAGTCCCATGTGAGGAACTTCGGAAAGGAAGTAATCGAAAGAGTTAGCAACTTTCTTTGCTTTACCCTTGTTACCGCCCAAATCCTCAATCTCTTGTGGAGTGATTACAGTAAGTCCTGCAGCCTTAGCCTTAGTTGCAGCTTCGCTTGCAGCGAACATTGCGATTTTTAATTCTCGTCCGCGACCAGATGGAAGACGGACCTCTTCCTTGATACGGTTAGTAGGGTTCTTCAAGTCAACATCCTTGATTGTGAATGTAATATCCACGGATTCGACAAAATTACGCTTAGGTGCATTACTTAATGCGTCTTTGATTGCTTGGTTTATTTTGTTTTCCATAATAATCACCTCTGCGGTCAGCGAAGCAAATTAATGCCTCTCCCGCGGTTCGTAATTCAGTTAAATCGCTCGTCCCATTCTCCATTGCTAATGATCTGTAGCGCTTCATTTGCCCAATGACCATCAATCTTTACACGCATAGATACGCATGTTCCAATTATCTCTCTGGTTTGTGCTTTTAGATCAGCACCAGTTAGATGGCCTAAGTCTGCCTTCTCTTTTGCAACTTCCATTGCTTTCTCAAGAGAGAGACTTTCAGTAGCAGCGTCAAGACTTCCGTTACACTTCTTAACTCCAAGAGCTTTGATTATCAGCTTTGATGTCCAAGGTTTCGGCATATGTGTCAACTCCATTACTCACAGACGTGGGTATTTCGCCGACTAAACTCCCCTATTTAACCGCGCCGCGGCTGAAATAATGAGTGGTCACAAGGAGAATTGGCTTTGAAGCGGTGAATAGCCTACTAATAGATGCCAAATAGGGCTTCAATCGTCAACTCTTTCGATTACACGGACGTGGTCGCCACGCATGTTCAAAGTCATTGGAATAGGTTGTTCGTACAACTCCATACTAACTTCTTCCTTCATTTCTGCAACACTGATTACACGAGCCTTCTCACCCTTGAATGCGCCTGTAACAATTTCAACGATACAGCCAACTTCAATTCCAGAGGTCACTGCCTTCGGTTCGAGGTATGGTAGGATATCTTGCAATGGTGCTTCACCAGGAAGTACTGTCTTTGCATTCTTTAGCGGAGTTTGATTTAGACCACGACGAGCCTTAGGATCTCTTCCACCAGAACGGCCAATCAATTTCTCAACATGGTGCAATGCACTTGATTCAACGAAAACATATCCACGCATGGCTGGTGGATGAAGAATTGACATTATGTCATTTTGCAGAGTGGTTAGAGAACCACTGCCGTGCAAACGTGCATACATTTCGTCTGCAACTCTTTTCTCTGCACCGATTGCGGTTTTAACAATGAAAAGGAAAGAACCGACTGAACCATACATTTCCTTGAATAGTCCATCTGCGTTTTCCATATCAATGTCTGAGAAAATACAACGGTATTCTTGCAATTGGCCCGGGTCAACCCAGCGACCTTCAGTATAGCGACCTTTGACTTCGATCTCATCTGTATTAGAAATAACAAGAATTGGCATTACATCGACCAAACTTCGGCCCATATCGATACCTCGCTCTGGACCAGTGCAGTCATAGTGTAAACTCTCAACCGGAATTCCTGTTGAGTCTGAAACACGTTGAATGACTTCTTCTGGGGTGTCTGCGACTCCCCATACTCCGTCCCAAAGTCCAGGGAAATCTCCATCTGACTCTCCTCTCTTAAGGAGGAGAAGCTTTTCTTCAAATCTAACAAATACTACAAATGCGTCAGTCATATAATCACCTTTTTCAGTTACCGATGTTGAAAACATCATGGATTAAGTATGGTATGAAATTATCCATCAATACAAGCATTGCGAATCCAATAGCTCCTAAGACGAATAATCCGATTCCGCAAATGATGACAGTCTGCTTAAACTCTTGAGGAGTCGGCTTTCTTGCCATTCGTATAATACGAGCCCATGACCCTCTAGAGACCTTACGGAATTGTGATTCAATCCAATCTTGCTTGTCTTGAACTTTGTCCTCAAATGATTGAGTTTCGGAGTTTTCGTTAGACATGGTATAACCTCGGGTATCCTGCCCAACTGCCCACCTAATATAACCGCTTTGATAGGTAAAACTTGTCTACATGATAAATAGTTTCAACCAAATACCCAATATTGGTGTTGGGAAATGTTGCTGAAAAACCCGAGCATTGATGAGGGGGCTACAGTGACAGGACCGATATGGCAGAACGCGACCCCTATTCCGTATTAGGCGTTAACAAGGGTGCCAGCGACGCTGAAATCAAGCGTTCATTCCGCAAAAAAGCCCGTCAGTTCCACCCAGATCGCAATCCTGATGATGCTGCTGCTGAAACAAAATTCAAAGAAGTTCAAGCAGCATATGATACAATTGGAACTGCAGATTCACGCAGAGACTATGACCAAAAGCAACAGATGTCGAATATGTTCGGCGGTGGAGGAAATCCATTCGGTGGAAGAGGTGGCAATCCATTTGGACAATCACAGTTCAATTTCGGCGGCGGTGGTAGAGGAATGGACGATATCTTTGGCCAAATGGGATTCGGAGGAGGAATGCCTGGTGGTGGCGCTAGACAACGAAATTCTCCATCTCATCAGCAATTACCAAAGGGCGCTGATATCAATGTTGGAATTGATATCACAATGGATGAGGCGAAAAATGGTGGTAAATTTCCATTTACTTTCAAACGATTCAGAAAGAATGGTAACGAAATGGAAACCAAGAATATCACGCTAAAAATTACTATTGCTGCTGATGCAAAACATGGTCAAATTAAACGTCTAAAAGGACAAGGTCATGACCACCCACAAGGAGATACTGGAGATGTATTGGTCATCATTAGAATAGATGCTGGAGAAGGCACCTATTGGGAAGATGGCGTATTGGTACAAGAGGTTTCAACTCCATATTCAACATTGGTTTTGGGCGGTAAAATCAAAGTCAAACTACCTTCTGGAAAATCTGGAAATCTAAGTGTTGCCGCTAATACTCAAATTGGTGACCGCAGAAGAATGGTTGGTGCAGGGTTCGACGGCGGTGATTTGGATCTTGAATTTGTTTTACAAGAAAACGAACAGTTGACCGCTGCGCAACTCAAGGCTTTGAAAGCATTACAAAAAAGTGGATTGTAATACAATTAGGTAGACGATACTTCATCACCTGTTACCTTGACGTAACCATATGGCGAGAGGGCGTGGCGGCGGTAGAGGACGCGGTCCAAATTCAAATAGCGCTGGTAAGCATCAAAACAAAAAAGGCCCTCAGATACCCGACGATGAGAAATTATGGCGTCGCTTATCACAGCAATTTGCTGATGATGAGGAATTGTGGGCAAAATCATGGACTAATCAGCAAATTGCTGATCTCCTCATCGAAGGTGAAAACTTGATGCATCGGTTTTCAATCGATAGTAAGGCCGAGAAAACATTTCGCAGTGGATTAGATGAGGCACTTGCAATTGGCCGTAAAAAGAATGAGCGATTCACATCACTAGAAGATAAAATGGTTAGATTGGTTAAGCCTGCGTATGTTGAAATAATTGAATCGACAGTGGCAGATTGGAAAGCATTCTCTTCTAGACATGCACAAAAAGGCGGTACATCTCTTTGGGGAAGACCTCCTCTTAGAGTCGGTGAAGAATTACAAACCAATGATAAAAGTGCACAATTAAGTTATGTTAGTGAGGAAGATGCTCAACGATATTCTTTGCTAGAAAGTGTTTGGATCGCCGATTTAATGGGTCAAGATTATCCTAAAGAATTCTCTCTAATGCCTGGAGAGACCGTCATGTCATGGGGTGCATTTTCATTGCTCAAAGAAAGTCGTTTTATTGCGAAAAGAAGAGGCGGGATGCGTTTTCAAGAAGCAGAACCGGCAATGGCCTTATTATTAATTTCAGCAAACCATTGGAATGCAGAACAACTCCTAGACTCTCGCTTATTAGCTAGAAGAAGGGCTAATGCAAATCCATTTCCAAGAGAGTATGACCAATCACTTTGCGCAAAAGCAGAATTATTGAAAGAGGTTGATGCTGAGTCTGCCTTAGAGGAAGGAAGAACCGATTTACGACATTTGCCGTTCGTAACTATCGATCCGCATGATGCAAAAGATTTCGACGATGCAGTGTGCTTGGTTGAAGAAAATGGAATAAAAACACTGTGGGTTGCAATCGCCGATGTTGCCCATTATGTCACCCCTAATACAAGTCTTGATGCTGCTGCAAGAGCTCGTGCCACCTCGGTCTATTTGCCTCATACCGTACTACCAATGCTACCTCCTCGCCTAGCCGATGACCTTTGCTCATTGCGAGAAAAAATACCTCGATACGCGATGGCTGTTGCAATGAAACTTGATGATGCGGGTGAAATAGCAGATGTTTCTGCTTACGAGGCAGTTATTGAGGTAAAACAAAACATGGCATATGAAGATGCATTAGATAACCCACAATTCTCTGGAATGTTTACTCTAGCAAAGAAATGGCAGGAGAAGGAATTGCGATTAAATATCTCTAATGCTGAATTACGTCCTCGAATTATTGATGACCAAATCACTGTTGAAGTCAAGTGGCCAAATGATGCTACTCGGATGATAGAATCTCTAATGGTTGCAACAAACTCAGCCATAGGCCACTTGTTAGGAGCGGCAGGCGCTCCACTCCCTTGGAGGTGTCACGCACCACCCGACACCCCTGAAATTGAAGGATTAAATGCTAAATTAGAGGAACTAGGCGTCAGTATTCGTCTTCCTTTACCCAGTAGTAGAAAACAAGGTGAATCTTCTGCTGAACATTTGACAAACCTTCTAGGTGCATGGGCTGATAATTCTGGTGGAGGAATCGATTTGTCTAATTTGATTAGCGATGAAGATAGTGAAGGTGATGTTGATGAATATTTACAAGATGTGCTGAATCCTGAAGCAAGGAACGATATCTTGGATTCTCTCGCAGATGCTCAAAAAGAGGCGAGTGATTTAGACGATGTGATTAGAAGAGTCGTTGACCAGGGCTTATTCCAGTTGATGCAAAGAGCAAACTATAGTGAAGAAAACATTGGTCATTTCGGCCTTAATTTAGATGCTTATGTTCATTTTACTTCACCGATTAGAAGATATCCGGATTTGATGGCTCATCGTCAGTTAAAGGCATACTTACGTGGAAATGAATGGGCTCATTCACTAGAGGAAACAGCCGATTTAGCAGGCCATTGTAGTGATCGGGGATACAAAGCAAAACGGCTGGAATGGGAACTTGTTGCCAATGCATATCATCTACATCTGTTGAGAGGAGGAGGAATTGGAGATGAACAACAATTGAGTGATGTAGCTACTCCACTAGAGGGGAAATCTTGGCCAGCTAGAATTGTGGGGCTACGAACACCTTGGATTTTCTTGGATTTAGCAGATGATGGTTCTGTTCAAGGGCGCATGCACCTAAGACAAATATCTGGTAAAATTAGGACCATAATAGATGAACACGGACTAGAAGTTGTTCCAGCAGAACCTGATGAACGAGGACAACAGAATGCAATCGTCAAATTAGGACAGAAATTCCCTTGCCGATTGCGCGGCCTTGACATTTGGTCTGGTTCTCTTGACTTAGCCCCAAATCGCTGAAGTTGTACAATAATATTATTGTAGTCAATAACGCATATTTATTAATGACTACAATAACCTAAGGCCATGGCGAGAGTGAAGGCTAACCTATGTGCTTGTGATTGCAAGATGAAACGCCTCTACACACGGGCAGAAGGCGGCAAAGGTTGGGATGGTGTCGGATGGATGTGCACTTGTGGTTGTGGTTGTATTTGTTTTGATGAGGGTGAATGGTCAATGATCGGTTGTAGTTCTGATAAATGTCAACCGGATGAAAGTGACTCTGAATCCCAAAATGGAGATGGGAAAAATGACTGCTGCTAATTCCATCACCCTAAGAGTGGGTGGAATGACTTGCGGTGCGTGTGTTGCTTCGGTTGAAAATGTGGTCTCTAAAGTCGAAGGTGTTGTTCAGGTTTCTGTCAATTTACCATTAGAAAAGGCAACTATTGTCGCTAAAGATTCTAACCAACTTGATGAGTTGAAATCTGCCACTATTGCTGCTATTGAGCGTGGTGGTTTTACTGCGAGTGACCTAGTTCCTGCATTACAAGTTCGTGATGACGCTATAGAAGATGCAAGACTTCAAGGAAAGAAAGTTGCAGTTGCTTTCGCACTAACAATTCCGATTTTTATCTTGACGATGTTATCCCCTGACCTCGGTAAAATCGGCGAGATAGATAAGCGCTTATTGCTAGCGATGATAAGCATCTTGCCAGTCTATTTATGGTCGGGATGGGAATTTCATTCAAGGGCTTGGAAATCATTGCGGAAGGGCAGTGCTAACATGGATGTCTTAGTTCATTTAGGAACTACTGTGGCAGTAATTTGGTCAGGTGCAGTTACTATTGCTCCGATGATAAATAATGCACCAAATCTTCTACTGCAAGCCGAACACGTATTCTTTGATGGTGCTGCATTTATTATCACATTTGTTTTACTTGGAAATTATATTGAAGCTCGAGCAAAACTTAGAGCGACCGATGCTATTCATTCTTTAATGCGCTTGCAACCAAAGCAAGCGCGGGTGATTAGTGATGAAAAATTAGGTCATACAGAAATGGTAGATGTTGATCAAATCTCTAAAGGAACTCTAATAAAAATCTTGGCTGGAGAAACAATTCCATTGGATGGGGAATTGATTGAATGTAAAGCCAGTATAGATGAATCTATGATGAGCGGTGAGCCATATCCAGTGAGAAAAAAGTCTGGTGATATCGCTAATGCAGGAACTATTGTCTTAGATGGTACTATCATTCTGCGCGTCACTGCTTTGTCGACTGATACCATGTTAGCCAATGTCATCCAATTAGTAGAAGATGCTCAAATGGGTAAGGCACCAATTCAGAGATTAGTTGATCAGATTGCAGCTGTATTCGTACCCGTGGTAACAGTATTAGCCATCGCAGCCTCCCTATATTGGTGGCAATTTGGAGATTCAACCGCTGCTCAATTTTCTATGACTTCTGCTGAATTAGCAGTGATGGTACTAGTTTCTACCCTAGTTATTGCCTGTCCTTGCGCCTTAGGGTTAGCAACACCAACCGCGTTGGTAATCGGCACTGGTGTAGGTGCAAGATATGGTTTGTTAATCAAGGGAATTGAAGCCTTAGAAAAGTCGCATAAAATTGATACTATGGTGGTTGATAAAACCGGAACGATAACTTCTGGAAAACCCCGTGTATCTCATATTGAATTATTAGATACGGAAGTTAAAGAAATTCTTTCTATCGCTGCCGCTTTAGAAAGTGAATCAACACATCCATTATCACAAGCGATTCAAACATCTTGGTCCAATGTCACTTCTGATAAACCTACTATTTCTGACATTCAAACCGTTGCTGGTTGTGGCTTATTAGGAGATATGCAAGGTGAATTAGTCGCGATTGGCAATGTTTCAATGATGCAAGATGTTGGAATTGAAATCGATGATCAATTAAGCAAAAAGTTGGCCTCAGCCGCAGCAAAGGGTGTGACCATTGTATTGGTCAGTGTTGGAACTCGGCTACTGGGCTGGATAGAAGCAAGAGATAGAGTTCGTTCCACCTCGGCTATGGCCGTAAAGAAAGCAAAACAAATGGGAATGGAAGTAATTATGCTAACAGGTGATAGACTTGAAGCTGCACAAAGTATTGCAAATACTGTTGCCATAGACCAAGTTATTGCAGGTGTAAAGCCTGCTGAAAAAGCAGATCATATCAAGCGATTGCAAAGCCAAGGCAAGACCGTTGCAATGATAGGTGATGGCATCAATGATGCTGCTGCACTTACTGTTGCTGATGTTGGACTTGCCATGGGTGCTGGTTCACAAATTGCTCTTGAAAGTGCTGACATCGTACTAATTCGCGATGATTTAATTGATGCTGTTTCCGCCTTGCAACTAGGTAAAGCAACCATGTCACGAATTAGAACAAATCTAATGTGGGCATTTGGATATAACGTGATTGGAATCCCTCTTGCAATGGGGCTTCTTCTGCCGTGGACAGGTTGGTTACTTCCGCCTGCCTTTGCAGCAGCAGCGATGTCTATGTCATCGGTCAGTGTGGTCTCAAATTCACTTCTCCTCAAATGGTGGAAGCCTATACAGAATTGATTTTGTTAGCCATTTAGTTGAAATGAAGAAGGGGTGTGGCCTAACACATGAGCGAAGTAATTCACAATTTAACCATCACCGGCATGACTTGTGGAGGATGCTCTGGAAGAGTGACTAGAGTCCTTGACGCAACACCTGGCGTAATCAGTGCAACTATCAGTCATGAAAATGACTCGGGAGTCATTACCACAACATCACAATTATCCACTGAAGATGTTGTCAACATTGTCAACGATACTGGATTCAATGCTTCTGCTTGAATTTTACTAGATAAATTAGTGATAGATGTTGAAGCGCTTTGTTCAAAAGTGATTGGCTACCGCATTGAGTTTGCGCGGGGGTCGCCCAGCTTGGTCAACGGCGGTGGGTTTAGGTCCCATTTCTTATTGATTCGCAGGTTCGAATCCTGCCCCCCGCACCTATACTCTAAACGCGATACTGCTTAACATGGGGTGAGTCATTCTAAGGGTAGCGTCTGTATCGGCCCACTGAATCCCCTTTGCTCAGATGGGTCATCAAAGGGTCTATCCGAAAACGATTATGTCATAGAATTGTTCTTATGAACCATTCTTTTAGATGAAATTATGTGGGGTTTATTTTACGGTTTTCTTATATTATCGGCGATAATTATCGCTATTAGAAAGGGATGGTGGAAATCTGCTTTTGCACTGCTCTTTTGGGGATAACAACGGTAGCGTCTGTATCGACCGTGATACAGAGGGTATTGGAAGGGTCATTCTAATAATGCCGGAGAAATATTCAAAACCATTAGAGGGAACGATGAGATATGCATAAGATTCCAAGATGGGTACTTCGAATCGGTTGGACTCTGTTCGCGCTCGGTTTACTCGTAGTGATGTTCGCGGGAACAGTAATCGATAATGTGGACACTCCACCGGAAAGTGAGGATTGGAGTGGCACTCTTATGTTCAAAGGCGAGACTCCTGTCACATACGATGTCGAACTGAATGTATTCTCATCTTACTATGTCTTCGTGCAGGAAGGTGCCAATATCACAGTTGAGATTCTGAACGGAAATGATCATAACTATTTCGAGCCCTGCGAAAATGATGATGACTGTGACATGTATGACATTGAAGGGAACATCAGCGGATATGAATACATCGGGGAGATTCTAATTGATGATAAAGGCGAATACGACATCACATTCACGGAAGAAAATGGGGAAGCCGTTGAAGTCATGATTCGTGAGGACCAGGGTTTCCAGTCGTTCTTGATGATTGCAGGTGGGTCGGTCGGTTGTTTCGTTGGATTGCTCTTTTTGATCATTGGCGGAATTATGGCGATGATGATGAAAGAGAGCATTGATGTTGATCTTTCATCTCAAGAGAGTCCGAAATCAATCCAAGAAGTTCAATCCGACGACTAATCGAAAACGGATGTGTTGAGAGGGTTCATCCGAACTCCCTTTGCATTTTCCTTTCCGGTACAAAGGGAACTACTAGCTCCCATATTGCTCAAGACGAATTGTTCATCAATATACTGTGTTTAATATTCCTCATTATTGAGGAACTCCATGAGTGTTGCCGCTAGTCCTTGATCGATTCTATATGCAAATTCAGCAACTAATTTTCTGGTGATAACGACGAGACCAAGTGGAGTCAAAACTCCCCATACCGGTATCCATCCATACCAAGGTAATGCGTAATATGTTAACCAAACCGGCAATACGAAAATAAGAGCAATCGGTGCAAATATTGCTGAGATTAGAAGCAAAATAATCCGAGCGATGTTGGCTTTTTGTATCCAATTATATTTTGCAATTGAATTGTGTTGTTCAACCATTTGATTGACTTCATTCAACCACTCTAAATCAATTCTATCATCGAATGTGGCATTATTCCCTTCAGTTGCTTGACATGCCGTAAAAAACGTATCAATTTGCTCATATGTACAACTGAATGATAGTAGTTTTTGTGCTAATGCTTCGACGGTTGGATGATCATAGATACGAACCCCCCAGGCACCTTTGGCATAGGTGAATGTAATATTCTCATTTGATTGCGGAAGCATTCCCTTTCCTAGACCACTTGATGTTTGGTGCGCACTAGAAGTCTTGAAGAGGCTTTTTACGCCACCGATAATGAGTAGTAGAGAGAGCAGTGAAGATGCTATGAGCACTATAAGGGGTGCAATAAATGGAGTGTAATGTTCGGGATTAACATCAAAATGTTCAGGGTTTTCGGGATTGTATGCGATTTCACGTGTCGAATTTACTGGGTAATCAACCTCCCAGACACGGGAGTCAAAATGAGATACTTCCTCTGATTCCTCGACATTAAAGATGGTTCCATTAATCATGTATCGCAGATGGTAGTCTACGAGATATTCTCGGCATGTGTCAGAACTTTGAGAGTCGCCACACTGGTATTCATAGATGTAAACATCTAGAGATACAACAGTAGCATCGGTCGTTGGCCAAGATGAGGCTTCCAACTCATTTTGGAAATCGTCGACCATAAATACTGGCCAAATACAGCCAAGCAAGAACACAATAAATCCGAATACAAAAAAAGCAAGTGGTGGAGTTCGAATTATTTCGCCATTCAGTGTAA
>Ga0209035_10000616_pt1 | contig 14060 bp, 13 predicted proteins | sample MarorgKNORR_S2LV_6_FD_188220 | JGI IMG/M metagenome (GOLD analysis project Ga0209035, IMG submission 188220) | Marine microbial communities from the Southern Atlantic Ocean, analyzing organic carbon cycling - AAIW_A/KNORR_S2/LV (SPAdes) (version 2) | ecosystem: Environmental > Aquatic > Marine...
GATTTGAAATGTCCAAGTGCTTTAAGGGATCTGAAAAGCCCTAGGTCTAAAAATCAGTGTCCATTAGATACAAAAATGTAAAGTCTCCACCTAACCTAGACCGCTTGCCCGGTTTCACAATCCAACGTCTCCATCTCTACTGCTTCTGGATCTGACCCTGGTTGCCACAATTGAATAACTGGAAAAGTCGATAAAAACCATCGCAATGAATACAGAAAAATCCCCAAGAACATAGCTCCCACAAGGAATTCAGTAGCTCCCAAGATTGCGGTTTCAGGATGACGAATAGACGGAGCAACCATCAAATGCTTTTCCAACCACAAGCCTCCGAGAGCGATGAGCGCGATGAGCCTCAGAAACCAAGGTGTCATTTTAGGCTTACGCCCTATCAATCCAACGAAAGGTGTTACAAAACACATCAACACCACTATAAGTGATAACTTGCCCCATGGTTCTTCAGATCGATGGATGATCCACGCCTGCTCCCACGGCAATTTTCCATACCAGATAACCAGGTACTGGGCAAACACCAAATAAGCCCAAAACACACAGAACCCAAACGTTAGTTTGCCAATGTCATGCAATTGCTGTCGGCCCATTGCTTCATCAAAATAATCTTCCTGTTTCTTTAGGAACGTCACTGCACAAGCTGTGGCTGCAATCCCACTCCAAAAAGCACCCATAAAGAACCACGGACCCATCATAGTTGAAAACCAATGCGGTTCCAAAGACATAACCCAGTCGTAAGAAATGATACTCATAACGAGGAAGTATAAAATTACAAAAATGGGTCCGACTCTAATCATACGTCGATAGGAGTCCAGCTCCTCATTATCCTGGCCGCTCCAACCTTTCGTCAGTCGAGTCCTCCAATTATTCCTCTTCCCTTGTTTCATGCCCTCTTCACACAAGCCCATATCCGGTCTTAGGCTCAAATACGCGAAATACAGTGCAGTTCCAAAAAGAGCCATAAGGCCCAAAACATTCCTGACTAAAAGAAACGGCATATTCAAATAAGCAGCCTTCTTTTGAAGAATAGGATCATGAGCCATTTCTAAGATCCATGGAAAATACGAATCCCCCAGACCTAGCATCGGTAAGCACAGAACAAATGAAATCGGTAGAAACCCCACAAATGATAAGCTCACTCTCCGGACAGACCAATTCCATTTTGCCTTAGTAATCCAAGTCACTACAGCGAATAAAACCGCTCCTACAGCTATATTAGTAAAAAACATCCAATTGGAAATATAGGCCTGCCAAAAACGATCTGGATCAGTCATCCAGCTCCAGCCCGAACCCAAAAACCCAACCACAAAAATGGCAACAATCACCATTTGATGTTTCGCTGAATTTCTAAAAAACTTTACTGGGATCTCACTGGGAACATGCACGTGACTCATACTTTCTAGCCCCCTTCCACAGGAAAATTCCCAGCTTTACGCTGTAATGAACGAACATAGTTCACGATGTGCCAACGATCGAAATGGCTAATTTGATGTCCATAAGAAGGCATCAGGCCTCTGCCAACACGAACGATTCCATAGATATAGCCATCACTTAGGCCAGCAACCCTCGGTCCCGAGAGGTTATAAGCAACCAGTAAAGGATACTTGTCTATAATGTTTGACCCTGCGCCGACACCTTCCGCTCCATGGCACACTGAACATACACGGTTGTACATCACTTCACCTCTAACTAAAGAGGCGCTGTCGGAAGCCACTGGATTGACTATACCACGAGGAGCACTCCCATCCAGTGGCAAATCTGTTTGTCCAAAGGGCGGGGCCATGATGCCCATCTCGGGCTGACCAGTGTTCAATAGCCCAACTCCTGGAGTCATGTTTCCTGAGGCGAATGGAACCGTATTTTCCGGAGGAAGAATTGTATTTTCGTAGGGATCAAAAGATCTCGAATCGCGCATATGTCGTCCAAAAATTCCTGCCATGGCATCATCTAACGGGGTACAGGAAACCATCGATAATGAAAGAAAGAGCAACCACGTTCTCCTAATGTTAACCACGGTCATCCCCCATTTGATGTTCCTGCAATTGATCGGGGATTTCGGCATTCAGGATCTGCATTGCCTGCTCCCGACTTGCCTCTGGGACTTTAATGTAAACTCCGTATTTTCCACCAGTAAATTCAGGGTCATACACGACCATAGGTTTAACTTGAGGTAGCCGACTATTAATAAATAGTCCTATAACCGTTGAAAGTGCGCCAAAAAGAACCATCATTTCAAATACAATGATGATATATGCAGGAATGGAAAGAATAGGCTTCCCTCCTGTTACCAGAGGCCACTCTACCGAAGTCCAAGATGTGAATGCTAAACCACCAGCTGCACCACATAACCCTCCCACCAGTGCCCACACTCTGACAGGACTTTGGTCATACCCGAGGGCATCTTCTACAGCATGCTCTGGATAAGGCATGTAGGCTGTGATCTCTTTCAGTCCTGCCTTCTTCAACTGCTCAATAGCCTTAACTGCAGAATCTAAATAGCTATAAGATGCCAAAATTCCGAATCCGCTATCCATTAGACATGTCTCCGGACTGATCGGCACTAGGTACAGGATTGCTCACAACGGGTCTCATGGGCTTAGGTAAAATCTCTTTCAGCTCTGCAATCGCCACAGGAGGCAGAAGTCTTGTGAAAAGCAGAAACCAGAATCCAAACCACCCAAAACTACCCACCATAATACCCATCTCCACGGCCGAGGGTCGGTACATACCCCAAGCAAATGGCTCGTATTCATGATGGAGCGAGGTCACTATGATGACATATCTTTCAAACCACATGCCAATGTTTACAAAAATTGATATTGTAAATAGTGCTGCTATAGAGTGTCGGACCCGCTTAAACCAGAGCATAATAGGTACGAAACCATTGCAGACCAACATAACCCAAGTAGCCCACCAGTATCCCCCAAAAAGTCGAGCCCAAAATGCAGCCCTTTCAACTTCCTCTCCACTATACCAGGCCATGAAAAATTCAGACAAATACGCATAAAGAACGATCATGGAGGTTACCAGGCACAGCTTCGCCATCGCATCATAGTGCTTGATAGTTAGGTAGGCCTCGAGACCAAAAGCTTTCCTGACTAGGACACTCAAGGTGATCACCATCGCCACACCAGAAAAAATAGCCCCAGCCACAAAGTAAGGTGCAAAGATTGTAGCGTGCCAGCCGGGCACTATACCTACCGCAAAATCCCACGAAACCACTGAGTGAACTGATAGGACGAGGGGAGTAGCCAAGGCTGCCAAGAAAATGTACGCCTTGCTGAGATGATGCCATTCTCTATCAGTCCCTCTCCACCCGAGACAAATGACACTATAAAGCTTTTTCCTGAATCCTTTAGCTGCATCTCTCGCTGCTGCTAGATCTGGGATAGTGCCTAGATAGAAAAAAATGGCGGACACTGTAAAGTAAGTGGTGACCGCAAACACATCCCAAACGAGCGGAGACCGAAAATTGGGCCACAAAAAGCGGCTATTGGGGTATGGAATCAACCAATAAGCATGCCAGACTCGACCGACATGGATAAGAGGGAACAATCCTGCAGTCATTACCGCGAACACTGTCATCGCTTCCGCGACCCTATATATAGATTGTCTCCAGGGAGCCCTGAACAAGAAAAGAACGGCAGAAATTAATGTCCCAGAGTGCGCTATACCTACCCAAAAAACGAAGGTGGTAATATAGACCCCCCAACCGACCGGGCTAGTTAGTCCAGAAACCCCAATCCCGTAACGCATCTGAATTCCCCAAGACCACAACATAAGTCCAATCCCCAACACACAAAGACCGAGTAGCATCCACCAACCTTTCCCTGGTCGACTTAGTGGCCTGAGGACATCGACATTGACCTCGGCCATCGTCTTGATATCCGGATGGGTCAAGGATCCCCGAGAGCCGTTCACGGTATCATTACGCATCAGTGACCCTCCGACTCTACTTCGTGGAAGGTGACTTTCTTCAAGTAGCTAACTGCAGGTTGAGTATTGGTTATTTCATTAAGAACACGATATGCACGTTGATCTTTAGAGACATGAGCTACCTTAGAATCGGGATCTTTTATATTGCCAAAGACTACGGCATCGGCTGCACACGACTGCTGACAAGCAACTACTACTTCATTAGGATCCCTGCCTTCTACCGCAGCTCTATTTTGAGCGTCTCGAATTCTGTGTACACAGAAAGAGCATTTTTCCATAACTCCATTTTCACGCACTGTGACATCTGGATTTAGTTGCCAATTCAGAGGTTCGGGAATATGCCCCAGCCCCTCACGCACTGGCTCTTCATCTGTAAAAGTGTACCAGTTATAAACTCTCACCTTATAAGGACAGTTATTAGCACAGTACCTGGTTCCAACACATCTGTTATACACCTGTGCATTCAGTCCATCTGGAGTGTGATATGTCGCAAAAACTGGACAGACCGGTTCACAGGGTGCGTTGTTGCAGTGCTGGCAACGCATTGGCATAAATCTAATGTCCAGTGGTCCTGCCTGCGTTGCATCCACCTTTTCATAATAGCGTTCCAGGCGAATCCAGCCCATATCTCGGCCCATGGCCACCTGCCCTTCACCGACCCACGGCACATTGTTTTCGGCCTGGCAAGCAACAATACAGGCCGAGCAACCAGTACATTTGTCTAGATCAACAGCCATGGCCCAGCGAGGTTCATCATCATCCCCATATTCCCCGTGTTTAGATCCTGGCAGAGGATAATCTTCTGGCATCCCTCCTGTCTCAACAGGAACAAATCCACCCATTGCCTGCAGTTCTTTGAGTGGTCCATGACTTCCTTCTTCGGAGTGCACTTCTGTGCCGTGATTCAAGTCGTCCAAACTCACGGCTGGAGTAATGGGCCGGTTGCTTTGAGTATCTGATCCCGCAATTGAGGCGAGTTGATAGTGATTTCCAGTTGGTGCAATTCTTACTTTAGTGACGAAGTGCACTAAACCGCCAGATAAAGCCTCTGTCTCTGCAGGTATTAAATCCATAGGATTAACACCATTACCATCCGCGAACCGACCAGCCCCTGTGTGACCGCCACCCATTGCCAATCCTACAACATCCTTTCGTATACCCGGATAAATCCATACTGGAACATCAAGTGTGCCATAATCGGTACTTAGGCTTACCATATCCCCACTTTCAACACCCAGAAGCTCAGCTCTATCTGGGTGAACCTCCACCCAAGAATGCCAAGCAATTTTACTGACCGGATCTGCGAGCTCTTGAAGCCAGGGTCGGTTGGCATTCAAGGAACCATCTCCTAGTCGAGCCGACGGATAAACCATCAGGTGAACCTCACCCTCCCCATCAAATTCAGGCACATCAAACACAAGCGCCCTATCGGTTTGCCGCAAGGCTTCAATACTTGACTCAAACTCAGATTTAGAACTGGCCACGCCGGTTCTTAGGGCTTCCCTCCAAAAATTTTCAAATTCCAAGATACCATCTGCAGCAGTCTTGGATTGCCATCGTGACCGGAGCCACTCATAAAAAGACGGCGGCGCCTCTTTCCCAGTCTGTCCTACTGCAAGTAGAACGTCACCGATTTGTTTAGAATCAAAGTTCGGCACTGGTCGCATAGCAGGTTGTTGCAAGCTCGACTGACCTGACCTCCAGGAAGAATCGCCCCAGGATTCCAGGAAATGACGATCCGGTAAAATGAGATCAGCCATTGCTGCTGTCTCATCCATGGCTGAAGCAAAGGACACTTTGAAGGAAACCTCACTGAAGGCCTCTTTAAAACCCGAGGCAGATGGCAGGGCGTACGCTGGGTTGCTAGCATGCACCAAGGCGAGTGGCACCTGGCCGCTACTCATGTCCTCTATTGCTGCCTGCATCAAGTCATACCCTTGTGGGCCTGAAGATGGCCCGACCTGAGGCGAGGAGTAGTCAAGGGTTTTACCAACGTTGCCAGCAACAAAATTTAGAATAGCTACCGCTAAATTGACCGCCGTACTGTTCCGATGTTGACCCTCGATTCCTGGCCCTAAGACTAAACTAGGACCACTCTCTACAAGATAATTAGCTACCCGTCTTATACTTTCGGCGGAGACACCCGCTTCAGCTTCAACATCCTCTGGCGAATAGGCATCCACTATTTCCTGGTAGGGACCAGCGTCCCCAGTACCAGCGCTTATTACGTTGGCCATCGCAAGAGCTACCAAACCTTCCGATCCTGGAGCGACAGGTAACCATTCATCCGCATTCTGACCGGTTAGAGAAAGCCTGGGAGCTGCAAAAACAAACCTTCCCTTAAATCCATCTTCCCCTACTGAATGCATTTCTGAGAAACCTCGACTATCTCTGAGAGGAGACACATATCCTTCCAGAAAATCTGCTCCAAATGATAAAACAAAACGAGCAGATGCTAGGTCATACCAAGGCACTACCTCTCGCCCAAAAGCAATTCTACTGGCTTCCCTCAAAGGATCATGGTCCAGGGGATTATAGCTTACTATTTTTCCACCAGTCGAGTCGGCAAAGTCATCAATCAAGTCGGTCAGGCTGGGACCAGTAGAACCCTTAATAAAGTAATACTCATTAGCACTCTGAATGCGGTCCTTCAGTATTTTTTCTGCTTCTTCCCATGAAATCGATTTCAGTTCACCATTCTCTCGCACCATAGGCCCCGAAAAACGATCGGGATTATACAAACCCTGCACACTGGAATGCCCCCTCGAACACAAAGCCCCTTGTGACACTGCATCGTTAGGATTGCCCTCAACCTTAACAACACGACCCTCAAGCGTTCGTACCCACATTCCACAACCGGCTTCGCACTCACCGCAAGAAGTCGAATACCAAGTAGCCACTCCAGGAGTAATTTCTTCGGGCGCAGTTACATAAGGCATCAGTTTTTCAACTTTTTCAGTCGAGCAACCCAACATACCAGCGCCAGCACTACTAGTCCCTATAACCTTAAGGAAATCTCGCCTTTTAAGTCCATCGTTCATTAAACAGATCCCATCATCAATAATGACAAACGGTACAGTCCCGCCGAACATCCTGTTCCACGTGACAACTAATACACCAACCCATCGAGAGCGGCTGATTAACAGCTTCTATGACTTCCATTTCCTTCACTTCACCGTGACAAGTCGCACAATCCACATTCGCAGCAACATGTCTCATATGCGGAAAATGAACGTGATCTGCCACCTTATATATTCGTACCCAAGGTATTGGTTCTTGGTCAGCCCAGTAGTCTCTTACTTTTTGAATTTCAGCCTGCTGCTGCTCATCGGAGCCGCCAATTACCGTATGACACCCCATACAGGTACTAACTGGTGGAATTCCAGCATCTACCGATCGCTCAGCAGAAAAATGGCAATACTGGCAGTCTATCTGGTCAACTCCGGCGTGAATAGTGTGGGGGAAAGCGATAGGCTGGGTTAGGTCTAAAACCGTCGTGGCTTCCTCATTCGAGGAGAAATCATCATCATCATCTCCCTGGGCACACGCAAAGGTTAAGCAACCCAAGATGGCAACAAATCCGATAGTAAGCCTACCTATCCATTTTTTTGTCATATACCCGCCCCCAACGTGGGTAAAAGCCAGATTTGTTCAGTCTCAGGACGCGAAAAAGCTACCGGTGCCTTAGCATGATGTCAACGCTCAAGCTATCCGTGTCTAACATGGACTGAAGAGAAATAATTCGCTGCTTTAATCTATTGTAGGTAGCGTCATCACAATGCTGTTGCTTATGTTACCGCCATGACCTCTACAAAACTTCCATCCGACATGCCTTCCATCCATGGACGGCGCCACATCACTACTATAAGCTATGAAGGTTCCTTCTGGGAAATTCTTCTCGACTTTGAAAAGGATCCAACTCAAGTGGCCACCTTTAGAGGATTCTTGTGTTTTTCATCTGCCAACGAAGAATCTGCGCTTGAAGAATTTAGAACCAGTGTAATTATCATCGAAGATTCGTTCGAAAAAGCCCTGAGTAAAGCTCAGGGCCTGGAAGAGCATCATCTTCAATCTTTATTGCGATCGCTACTTCCTTAGCTATACCCTAATGCTCTCTACCTGTTGCCGCATTAGGAATTAACTATAGATTTGGCCGTTATTTTCGGTTAAAACTTTTACAAAATGCAAGGAGCCAGAATGGCCATCTACCGCACACTTTATTACACCGAAGTAACTGTCGGCGTTGGTGGCCGGATAACAATCCCTCAAGAATTGCGTGACAATCTCCGACTCACCCCAAAAGATCGACTAACAGTTAGAGTTGAAGAAACTGGTGACGGAAGACGTCAAATGGTTATGTCGAAAGGTGAGGATACGGACGACATGGAAGACTTGATGGACTGACATACTACTCCTTCAGTCACTAATATCCTCTATATCGATTAATTTAAACAAACCTTGAAAAACTGATCTTCCGTCGTGATGCCACCAAGGCTTAGGCCAGGGAGCTTGTCGAAAAGACGTCAACCTAGTTACGCCAACCTGACTCAGGTCATTTGCGATATCTTCTTTTCTGCTGAATGCCCCGGCCATAGCCACAGTCTGCAAACAATTCTCGTTATTCGCCAATAACGTCTTCACAACCGTGAGGTCCGGAATCGGTTTGACATACACTGCTCTCTTACAATCTGACCACTTCAATGATAGTTCTGGATCAAATATTACTGTCCAGGACTTATGTTTCCCTTCATACAGTGAAACTCCAGTTCCTGCCATTTCCTGTAATTCAGTAGCTGCACGTAACTGTTGCACTCGAATTACTTCCTGCTGATTAAGTACTCCTAAAGGTAGCTTTTCTTCTAATCTTTCCATTGCCGAGGCAAGTAACTCTACCCAATCCTCTGGAGCAACTTCTCCATCCTCCTCGACATACAATATCTGTGGTGATACACAGCCTTTTTGATCAAATATAGAGATCGACATTGCAACCCTCTGGGCTGTTTTTAGCGCTTTCATCCCTGAAAGGGCTTCACGCCCCACTAGTCCTATACCCAAACGTTGCCCGTAAGCCACGAGGTCTATCGTCTTGGGAATTTGACTTCGAATCGATCTTATGGTCTCGTCGCTACCATACACTACTACTACTCCAGCCTTACCTAAAATTTCGTCTCCTATCTTCTCTTTTGCGCCATCCCAATACGCAACAGCAAGACACTTTTCAAAAACTTCGCTTTCTTCCTTTAGGGCCCTAGCAAACAGGACTGGAAGAGCCACATCTCCCAGGCCTGGCTTGATTAAAATAGATGATTTTAATAACAAAGCTCTGATCAGAGCTGTCACTCCAACTCCTGGAACAGTTCCAGAGCCCACCGTGAGATTAAAAGTGAATCCAGATGCCATCTGACTGCGACCAGAATCGATTCGCTGAAAACCGTCTAGAATAGCTGGGATCCTGAATTCTTTCTCGAGCAATTCAGTTAACTTTGTTTTTGTCCAGTCTGCAGACATCCCTGCCAAAATTGTCTCTGCCATCTCAATGGAAATTCCAGCTGTAGGAACCATGATTTCTAAAGCTTTGTGCCTAAGCGGGTCATCCTGATCCATAAAGCGCTCAGAAACCTTTCCAATTGACTGAATAATCTCCGACACTGGCATGTTTTTAATCGCAGCATTGCCTTCTACCAAAATCTTGGCCAAGACATCCTTATCGGAATCGTTCAGGCTTGGGTATTGGACGGAGAACCCTTCGCCGACATTGACTGAATTCAACATCTGCGGACATTTGATTCCATCCGGTAATTCGTACGCGTCAAAAACGCTAGTATTCATCTTTGATTCGAGCAAAAGACATCCATCGCTAGGGAACACCCTCTTTCTTCCGATCCACTCAGTCTTCCTACAAGTCGAATCCTTTCATCCCGAAGAGCTACACCGACATCCTCAGTCAATATAGCCACGGCAGACCCTAGATTCGCTAAATCAAAATGACACAGAACTCCCTCTTTGCCGGCTGGAAGAGGAGCTAAAGTATTTACGTCTAATACAAGCGATCGCAACCAAGGTGGGGGCTGGTATCCAAGGTGCTTAACTTCTCCCGTTTCTGACATTATTGCAGTTTTCTCATAGAACTGGGACAGCATTTCAGTCATCCCATACTCACTGACTATAGACGAAACAGGAATGCCGTGCAGATTCGCCAAGGCCTCATACAGATCCGATCGAGAGACCACCCTAGAACGTCCTTTAAAACCCCCCGTTTCTATGATTTTTGAGTCTTTGGGCAACTGAAAACATAAACCTTTTTCCTTCAGCCAGTCGGCCCAGTGTACAAAGGCAAAAGCTGTACCCGCAAAGAGAACGGACCCCTTACCTAACTCAAGCTCCCGGAGGTGTCTCACTAGTTCTTCATACTGTATCCGGTTGTCTTTGTCCACGTAAAAACCGCCACTGCCCTTTGACAGAGTATGTAAAGCTTCACCCAACATAAAACTCAGGGAAGAAAACGGTGATTCAATGGGATCTTTAACTAAAGCCAAAAGTGTAGGACTCTGCTCGGCATAAAAATGATGCTTCATACTGCCCATGATAGATGCTCGATAAAGAGAGAGGTCTAGAATATGATGCTTTCCCTGATGACTACTCCGGCTTGTCCCACTAGTTGTGAACACCGTCTCCACTTCCCCAAGATTGCCAGAAATTATTGGAAACCCTTTGAACGCCAATGTTGGAACAGGAGGAATCTCTTTCCAATCCTGAATGTTTGATGGAGTCACTCCCCTTTTTTTTGCGTACTGAGCGTAGGAAGGATTGGTTCGATACTGATAATCGAAAATCTTGATCGCAAACTTTGAAAATACATCATCATTCCAGGGGCCGGTTATCGGCTCCCCGAAAGCATCTATCAATTCGGCTGCCAAATTTGTGAAGTCGCTCATGTTCAAGCTGGCAAATTCTCGTTTAAAGAATCTAGCCCTGCCCTCCTTCCTTCTTTTTAACCTTATTCCCTTTCATCACTGTTGATGAAAGTAACCTCCCTCTCATATGTCTCCCGGTTTCTCCTACAAATTCCATCATGCTCTCTAAATTTTGTTCAAACTCCGCAAGGTCATTTCCTGCCAACGATTCTCCTTCTAATCCCTGTAAAGATTTTTTCATTAATTCCAACTCCCTCTGACACTTTTTGACTGCCCTGCTGAAGCGATTGACAGCCTTACGAGCTTCTTTCGCAGGATTTTCATTACGAACTCTTGCACTAAAATCTTCCATCGACATAGAGTTTCCTTGAAAAGTATAATGCTTCTGTAAAGCAGTTAAACACGAACGGTAACATGCCCGCTCACCAGACCTAGGGATAGGCCTTAGAATCGGTTAGGTTACCTCGCTACTCATCCTCACCCATAAACGTAAATGACCGAACCCCTAGACATAACAGTCGTTGGTGCAGGGCCCTGTGGCATAGCAGTAGGTGCAGCAGCAGCCCGGCAAGGCCTTTCTGTAGTCCTGTATGACAAAGGATGCATTGCCAGCTCACTTGTCAAATACCCTTACTACATGACTTTCTTCAGTACAGCCGAGAAGCTCGAGATCGCTGATATACCATTCACAATAGCAGGATTCAAACCTACCCGTCAGGAAGCTCTGGTGTATTACCGAAGAGTCGCACAGGCCTATAACCTCAGAGTAAATCAGTACCAGGAAATACTCACAGTAGAGGGCTCACAAGGGGATTTTTTCCTAAAGAGTCAAAACAGAGATGGCCATCAAGAATCAGTGGCAACGAAATATATTGTTTTAGCTACTGGAGGCTTTAACCAGCCCAATTTCCTAGGGATTCCTGGTGAGAAGCTCCCTAAGGTTAAGCACTACTACAAAGAAGCTCATCCTTACTATGATCAGGACGTTATGGTCGTAGGAGCGGGGAACTCAGCAGTTGAATGTGCCCTGGAATTGTACCGGACTGGAGCCAGAGTCAGCCTAGTGCACTTTGGGGATACTATCGACAAAGGAGTTAAACCCTGGGTTATCCCTGACATTACCAACAGAATCGAACGGAACGAAATACAGGTATATTGGAAACACCGGATCAAGGAAGTTTCTCAGGAATCAGTCGTGATTACTCATATCAAATCGGGCAAGACAAAAGAGATCCCCAACGACTGGGTCCTGGCCATGACTGGCTGGTCCCCTGACAACACCCTATTGAAGAACTTTGGAATCCAAGTAGATACGGAAACGGGCATTCCCCATCACGAACCAGACACAATGGAGAGCGGCCACAAAGGAATTTATATAGCTGGAGTTTTGGCAGCAGGTAAAAATGCGAATAAAATTTTTATAGAAAACGGGAAACTTCACGGGCCTAAAATCATTACATCAGTAATGGATTCCCTAACAGACTAGGACTACCAAAAACTAAGCCCTCCCCACAATAGTGAAACTCCCATTCGAAATCTTACAAAAGATTCACTCTCATCAAACATCTCGTATTTACCTTCTGCATAAATCCTCAGATCTTTCACCTCTAAATCTATACCGATTCCGGCAAAAGATCCTTCTTCAGACTGTGAAGTCTCCACATTTGATATCCTTGATTCCGTTAGGCTTATACCACCAACGATATAGGGTCCCACCAAGGGAAAAGGAATGATTTTAGTCCTAGCTCCTACCGACCATACCCTAAAAGATTCAGCCTGTTTCTTTGAAGGGAAATAAGTACCTGAACCGAAAACGTCAATCGGCAGAAAAGCTACCTCGAAACCTAATTCTCCACCAATCCCTTCTCTATTTTCGGATGACTGCAAGCCATTTTCAACGAACATGCCACCCACTATCTGTCCAGATAAATGATTTGTGCTAATCAAGGATCCCAATAGTAGTAACCAGATGACCAGGTTACCCACTTCAACTTTATGGATATTCATTCCGACAACTTATACAACTACAAATTATCATCTCTGAGATTAAAAGGTGATAATAGTAAAGTTGGGCCCTCCAGTGCCTAAGACCTTGGAACGAAGACGAGTACTCCCTTTCGCTTGATGTGGCCGGCTGAAAAATTACTGACTACCTGAACTGACGACGTTGACCCGTCTTATAATTTCTTCGGTTACGTCGATAGCCGGGTCCCAATAAACCAATCCGCCTTGACCTACATTGAAGATAAGCCCATAACTCTCTTCTCTTCCCATTGTCTCGATAATTTGACGAACTGTCTGAGTGATGGGTTCGACAAGCTCAGCTTGTCTCATCCCAAGTTCCTGTTGTACATCCTGTTCGAGGCGCTGATACTGCAGAGCTCGATCTTCCATCTGTCTTTCTAACTGTGCCGCCTCAGCTGTTCCAGGAGCAGCTGATACTGCCTGTTGTCTAATTGTATTAATCTCCGCCTGCTGCGCCTGTAACTCCACCACACGCTGTTCTTGTAGTTGGTTGAGTAATGCAACCGCCTCTTGACCTATCTCTGACTCAGCCAAAACTCTTTCTGCATCAAACACTCCGACCTTAGGCCCAGCAGATTCTTGTGCCAGTAATGGAAAGCTTGTGAGCATTAGGGCCAATACAAAGACACCCTCCAAAAGTATACCTTTTCCTAAACCACCTCTGATACGCATGAAACACTCCTTCTAACAAAACACACTTAGTTCCTAAAGTTAGGCCTTACCACACTGCACAAAAATAGCAGAGAGAGCTAATCTGATCTACCTAGTCGGAATTATTTCTATTTTGGAACTCTTTTGCTACACACTTATTCTCTTGCCCAAAACTACTAGAATTCCAACCAATTCGAACCCAGGGAGATTGCAGTAGCCTTAAATGCACTAGAAGAACCGACGGTGATAACATCTTTCACGGAGAGGTCCTGACGCAGATACCCTAACGCGACAGTACCACTAGCCCGTGGTGACTGAACTATGCTGGTCAACCAACCAACCTCTCTGTCTCCTACAAATAATTTTTCTCCGATCTTGGGTAGTACTTCACCGTGCAAACGAAAACCACTGAGCAGACGATTTACACGGCCTCTATCCCTAACCCGTACGATGACTTCTTGACCAGTATAGCAACCTTTGTTGTGATCAACTGCCCTGTCCACCAAACCAGTTTCTGGAAAAATA
>Ga0209035_10000620_pt1 | contig 13967 bp, 13 predicted proteins | sample MarorgKNORR_S2LV_6_FD_188220 | JGI IMG/M metagenome (GOLD analysis project Ga0209035, IMG submission 188220) | Marine microbial communities from the Southern Atlantic Ocean, analyzing organic carbon cycling - AAIW_A/KNORR_S2/LV (SPAdes) (version 2) | ecosystem: Environmental > Aquatic > Marine...
TTACCCCTTGCTACAACATTGGTTGCAGCACTTTCTTGATTCTGAGCTCTTTCTGCAAGTGATGACTAAGTATCCAGTGTGGGATGAAATCAAAGAGTCTAAAATTTTCGTCAATCATTAGCTAATAAGCCATCTATTTCTCTAGCTTTGAGCGTTTAATTGTTATGATGGCAACCTTCAAGATAGCACCCAGTCAAGAGCAGAGCAGACCCACCAAGGAGATTTAATGTTTGGTTTTTTCGAACGGCTAGTCGATCCATTTCCAGAACAGCTAGCTCAGCAGCCGCCTCGGGGCATCTATCAATTCTGTCGTCATTACACACGAGGAATGGAACCTTGGTTATTGTTAATGGCGGGATTAACCGCGATCACCGCAATTTCCGAAGCTCTTTTATTTGGTATTTTGGGCCAGGTGGTTGATTGGCTATCCTTAAGCGACCCAGAAAACTTCCTTGAACAGTCTGGTGGCTACCTAGTGGCAATGGCTGTCTTTATGTTAGTGCTAATTCCAGTGGTTAATGGATTGCGCTCTTTAGTGGTTCATCAGACGTTGATGGGTAATTTTCCGATGACTGTACGTTGGATGGCTCATCGATATTTATTGAATCAAAGTTATGGTTTTTTTCAAAATGAATTTAGTGGACGTATTGCTACTAAGGTAATGCAGACGGCGCTTGCCGTCCGTGACGCGGTAATGAAGCTATTTGATGTCATGTTGTTTGTGGTCATTTATATCGCCACCGCGTTGGTGTTGGTGGCAAATGCAGATCTGAGACTTTGCGCGCCTCTGGTCATATGGTTGGGTCTGTACGTTTTAATCCAGCGTTACTTTGTGCCGAAAATGAAAAAAATAGCTATGGTTCAAGCTGATGCACGCTCCCTGATGACCGGAAGAATTGTTGATAGCTACACCAATATTGTCACCTTAAAACTGTTCTCTCATAATTCAAGAGAATCTGAGTATGTTCGCGATGGCATGAGCGAATTTCTTGATACTGTGCATCCACAGATGCGCTTGGTAACAAAACTTAATATCTGTCTATGGACACTCAATATGCTGCTGGTGTTCTCTACCGCGGCGCTTGGAATTTATCTTTGGATTGAGGGAGATATCACTCCTGGAGCTATAGCAATTGTAATGAGTTTAGCTATTCGATTAACTGGAATGTCACACTGGATACTCTGGGAAATCAGCAGCCTTTTCGAAAATATAGGCACGGTTCAGGACGGTATTAATACGCTTGCAGTCCCCAGCACCGTATTAGATAGCGATGAGGCAACGGCGCTGGACGTTACCGATGGCAATATCCATTTTGATAATGTTAGCTTTGGATATAATCCTAGTGAGGCTGTATTCGACGAGTTAAATTTAGTTATTTCTGCAGGCCAGAAAGTCGGTGTTGTCGGGCGGAGTGGTGCCGGAAAGTCTAGTTTGGTGAGTCTTCTCTTGCGCTTTTATGATATTCAAAGTGGTGCTATATCAATTGATGGACGGAATATTAGCCAGATTAAGCAAGAGAGCTTGCGATCTAATATTGCGGTGGTCACCCAGGACAACTCTTTGTTACATCGTTCGGTTCGAGAAAATATTATGTTTGGTAAATCAGAAGCCAGCGAGGAACAAATGGTTAACGCGGCAATGAAAGCCCAAGCCCATCAATTTATTCTCAACTTAAGAGATAGTGAAGGTCGCCGTGGTTATGATGCTCATGTTGGTGAGCGCGGTGTTACACTATCGGGAGGACAGCGTCAGCGCATCGCTATTGCTCGAGTATTATTAAAAGACGCACCTATCTTGGTACTAGATGAAGCAACCTCAGCCCTTGATTCAGAAGTCGAAGCGACTATACAGCAGAGCCTCTATCAATTAATGGAGGGTAAGACGGTTATCGCTATTGCACATCGGCTTTCAACTATCGCGGCAATGGATAGGTTGATTGTGTTTGATGAGGGTAAAATTGTTGAGGAGGGGACTCATCAACAATTGATAGAGAAAAATGGCGTATACACTAAATTATGGGGTCATCAATCTGGCGGCTTTCTTGGATTTGAGTAGAGAGTGGTTAAGTTAAAAATATGATTTCATTAACAGATATTGAAATGCGTCGCGGGACAAAAGTATTACTCAGTGATGCGGAACTGACCATTCACCCTGGGCAACATATTGGTATTATTGGTGCTAATGGCAGTGGAAAATCCAGTTTATTTAAGCTTCTCATCGGAGAGGTAAGCCCCGATTCTGGTAATTTTTCTATTCCATCTCAGTGGCGTATTGCCCATATGGCTCAAGAGTTAGCAACCTCTGAGCGTAATGTCCTGGATTTCGTGCTCGATGGCGACCCTGTGTTACGAAAAATTGAACAGATGGTTGAAGAGGCTCTTGCCAGTGGTAATGACAATAAATTAGCAGATGCCTATGAAAAATTGGACGCCATTAGTGGATTCGATGCCCACTACCGTGCAGAGCAATTGCTCCATGGGTTAGGTTTCCATCAGTCTGAAGTTAATAGGCCAGTGAATAGTTTTTCCGGCGGTTGGCGTATTCGCTTAAATTTAGCCCAATCTTTAATGAGTCCATCTGATTTACTATTGCTTGATGAGCCGACTAACCATCTTGATTTAGATGCTACCTTATGGCTTGAAAGCTGGCTAAAAGGCTACACCGGAACGCTGTTGATAATTTCGCATGACCGCGATTTTTTAGATAACGTGGTGTCCCGTATCGTGCATATCGAACATCAAAAATCGATTACCTATAAAGGTAATTACTCGGCTTTTGAGCGAATAAGAAGCGAACGCTTGGCATTGCAGCAAGCAAGTTATGAAAAGCAGCAAAAACGTAAAAAAGATGTAGAGGCCTTTGTCGCTCGATTTCGTTACAAAGCATCTAAAGCCAAACAGGCGCAGAGTCGATTAAAAGAACTGCAACGCATGGGAGATATAGCGCCTGCTCACGTAGACTCACCGTTCTACTTCAACTTTTCGTCGCCAAAAGAAGCTTACAGTGCTCTGGTCAATCTCAGTATGGCAACCCTTGGGCACAAAGGGAAAAAGGTTCTTAGTCATGTTAATCTTGACCTACAACCCGGCACGCGTATTGGATTACTTGGTCCCAATGGGGCAGGTAAGTCGACTTTAATTAGCAGCCTTACCGGTGATCTGGAGTTAATTGAAGGTGTTCGTGTTTATGGAGACAATGTTCGTATAGGTTATTTCGCTCAACACCAACTAGAGGTGTTGGACCTTCAGGCCAGTCCCTTACTGCATATACAAAGAATTAGCCCCACCGCCACTGATCAGGCGGTTAGAAACTTTCTTGGTGGGTTTGATTTTCATAATGATAAGGCCTTAGACCCTATTAAAGATTTCTCGGGAGGTGAAAAAGCTCGTTTAGCTTTAGCGTTAATTGTCTGGCAAAAACCTAATCTGTTACTTCTCGACGAGCCGACTAACCATCTAGATATCGAAATGCGTCACGCTCTAACAATGGCGTTGCAAAATTATGAGGGTGCCTTATTAGTTATATCCCATGATCGTCATCTGTTACGCAATACCGTTGATGAATTTTATTTGGTGGCCGACGGGACAGTGAAGGAGTTTGAGGGAGATTTAAAAGATTACCAAGTTTGGTTAAAAAACTTTGTGCGAAATACTGATGTCGAACCTACGCTTGTGGTCGAACCTGGGGAAGATAAAAAAATAGCTCGTCAAAAAGCCGCGCAAAACCGAGAAAAAATGGCGCCGATCACCAAAAATATTCTTCAGCTTGAAACTTTGATGACTCAATTACAAACCAAGTTGGGTAAAGTAGAGCATCAGTTAGCTGACGAGAACATATACAAAGATGAGCAAAAAGTCGATCTTAACGACTGTCTCGCAGTCCAAATAGAGCTGAAGCAAAGATTGTCTAACTGCGAGGAGCAATGGTTAGAGTATCAAGAGCAGTTAGAGCAGGAAAGCGGTGTATAGAAAACAATATGAAACAGCATAGAAAACTGTGTTTAGATCGTTGGCCAGCGATAAAAATAAAAAAGCCTCTGAAGAGGCAATCAATAGGTAGGTGTGATGTTTTTTTATAAATATAAAAATTTAATAACACAAGTTGTGGCTAAGAATAATTCGAAACCGACTCAAGAAAATACGAATATTATGAAGGCAGATCAATCGTCGCAATCGCCAACTCAAGCTGTCATTGGAGCAGGCGTAAAGATGCAGGGACAGATTATAAGTCGTGAAAATATTGTTGTTGATGGTTTGATCGAGGGTAGTATAACTGCGGAAGACCATCAGGTTCTAGTCAGTGATTTGGGTGTAGTCAAAGGTAACATCCATGCCAGCGTAGTTTTGGTAGAAGGGTCGGTTACTGGCGACATCAGTGCCAGCCAAAGCGTTGTTATTTCAGTGTCGGGAAAGATTGTAGGTAATATTGAAGCTCCTAGGGTCACCCTAAAAGATGGCGCTAAGTTTAAAGGCAGTATTGAAATGGATCCTGGCCAGCCCACGCAAGTTGAGTTGCTGTCTAGCGTTAAAGCACGTCGCCTTAATAACCGATCGAGACAGGATGAACAAAAAGCGTCCTAACTACTAATCGTTCCTTAGCGTGTAACACTCCTAAGCGCTGTAGAGTATTAATAAGCGATGCCAGATTTACACAGTAATTTGTTACCTGCAGTCTTCAAGCGATTAGACCTTGAAAAGCGTATTATTGTCCTCGATATGGGCCATGCAGCATCTTCCACCGTTAGTTTTTTTAATCATTTCAAGTGCCGACTCAGTTTTGTTGATATCTATAGCGAACTGTATATTGTCTGTCCAGATTCGGATTCAAGCCATGAGGAATTAGTGGTGCAGATGGCTAGGTCGTTAAACTTAGATGCCAATATCAAGATTGATATCTGTTTATTTTGGGATCTTTTTAATTATCTTAATGACGCTATGATTAAGGCGCTGATGGAAGCCTTAGAGCCACATATTAATCATTCAACTAGCGGTTATGTCATTGGCACGCGTGATTCTCGCGACCAACTTCCTTTTTGTCGATACGGTATTGTTGATAAAAACAGCTTAACCGAAAATAAGGGGTCGGGCATTCAAGGTACTATTTATCCGCGCGCACAGAGAGAACTTAATAAGTTAATCGACTACTTTGAAATAGACAGCGGTCGGCTGCTATCTGAAGGCCGGGCAGAATATTTGTTATTTGAAAATAGAGACTCTGACAAAAGTGACAAAAGCATTATTTAAACTAATGCTTACCTGAATTCAACCAAAGTGTGGTTAATAGGTTCTTTCTTGTGACTCGTTTAATCGCTAGACTGCGTGATCTTAAAAAAAGGAAAGATCTATGAAACGTGCAATTATTATTGGCGCTAGTTCTGGTATTGGCTATGAACTTGCCGTGCAGTTGGTCGCGTTGGGCTATCAGTTAGGGTTGATGGCACGCAGAGAAGACCGATTAAATGAGCTGAGTAATTTGTTACCAGGGGATCATTTTGTTCAAGCAACTGATCTTACCAGCGCAGATAGCGCGCGAACTCAGCTAGCCAGCTTAATCGCGCAGATGGGCGACGTAGAGTTGATCGTTGTTAATTCTGGTGTGGGTGCTTCCGAGAAGAAGCTTGATTGGACTGTTGAGAGTGAAATGATTGACGTCAATGTACGTGGTTTTGCAGCCATGTCGATGGACGCAATGAATTACTTTGTGCAGCGGGGTGGCGGCCACCTAGTGGGAGTTTCATCTATAGCAGCACATTTTTCGGGTGGTCTAGCGCTTACTTATCACGCCACCAAGGCCTTTGTTTCAAGTTATCTCAATGGTCTGCGGTCGCGAGCAGTCCGCTCTAGACTTCCCATCACTATTACTACGGTTGAACCAGGCTTTATTGACACGCCTATGCTAGAGACCAAGCCTCTGTGGACAGCGCCGGTTGAAAAGGCAGTGGCCCAAATGGTGAAGGCGATTACTAATAAAAAAGATCATGTGTACATAACCAAACGTTGGGTTGTGGTTGCGGGAATAGTTTATATTCTTCCCAGCTGGCTGATTCGTAAGTTTGTTTAACTACTATTTAGCTAACAGACAGTGTCAGGTTTACAACTTTAATGGTTAGCCGTCGTAAAGCCTTGCTTATAGCGGCAGGAAAAGGTGCCGCTGATATGCTGCCACTAAGTTTGGCGGTGTTGCCTTGGGCTGTGCTTTTCGGCTCTCTAGCTATTCAGCGGGGCTTCAGTTGGGTAGAAGCGCAAATGTTTAGTGCGGTTATCTATGGTGGCGCAGTTCAGATTGTCACCGTCGAGTTAATGGCTGATGATGCTCCACTCTTCACTGTTTTGTTTAGTGCCTTAGTGATCAGCTCACGGCATTTTTTATACGGTCTAACCCTGCGTGAAAAACTCAAAATTAAACCACTTCGATGGCGCGTGGGGCTTGGGTTTTTGTTAACAGACGAGCTATTTTCCCTGTCGGGTGATCGTCGTGCCTACAAAAGTAGATTTCGCCTATATTACGCTCTCGGCGCTGGAGGCAGTTTTTATCTGGCATGGAATATTTGGACTGCTCTGGGTATTTTCGCTGGCTCTGTGCTGCCTGATTTAACTAGTCTTGGCCTCGATTTTGCTATAGCAGCAACCTTTATTGCCCTGGTGGTGCCTGAGATAAAAACGCTTTCCACTTTTGTTTGCGTTCTAGTATCAGCTTGTTGCTCCTTAGTTTTCTCTGTGTATGAATTTGAATTAGGGTTAGTCAGCGCCGCCTTGTTGGGCATGATTGCAGGCTTTGTTACCCAAAAATGGAGGCTGAGAAAATGACGTTTATCACGATATTACTTTTGGCTTCTATCACGTTTACCATCCGTTATTTATTTCTCGAGGGTAAACTGCCAGTGCGTCTTGGACCCAACATAAAACAATTATTGAGCTATAGCGCCCCGGCGGTATTAAGCGCCATCTGCCTACCTATTATCTTCATTCACGACCAGCAATTTCACTGGGCCATGTCAAATTCTTATCTCTGGGGTGGCATTACCGCGATAATCGCCGCATATAAAACTAATAATGTTTATTGGACAGTAGGCGTAGGGTTTTGTGGATTTTTTTTAAGCGGCAGCTATTTTTAACTTTGCAATAGTATTTTTTAGAACGGCCTAGTCACTAAAGTTAATGTGATGAGGCGCTCTGCTTGTTAAACTTTCGTCCAAATTGACAAGAGAAAATATTATGATTCCAAGACAGCTATATGACTCTGACCACGAAATGTTCCGTGATTCGTTACGCAAGTTTCTTGAGACCGAAGCCATGCCTCACCACGAGCAGTGGGAAAAAGACGGTATGGTTAGCGATGACATTTGGTTAAAAGCAGGCGAGCAGGGCTTTTTATGCCCTATGGTACCTGAGGAGTATGGCGGAGTAAGCACAGATTTTCGTTACAATTGCATCGTCAATGAAGAGATCGCACGCTCTGGTTGTACTGGGTTGGGTTGGACATTACATAATGATATTTCGGTGCCCTACATCGTTCGTTATGGCAGTGATTATCAAAAACAGAAGTATTTGCCGCGGTGTATTTCTGGTGAGTTGATTACTGCGATTGCAATGACTGAGCCGGGTGCTGGTTCTGATATACAAGGGACTAAGACAACAGCCGTGCTTGATGGTGACAATTATATTTTGAATGGCTCTAAAACCTTTATTACTAATGGCCAGAAAGCGGGCTTGGTGATAGTGGTTGCAAAAACAGATACCGCGGCGGGCTCCAAAGGTATTAGTTTGTTTTTGGTAGAAGCCGATTTTCCTGGATTTAGCAAAGGTAAAAATCTTCAAAAGCTGGGTTTAAAAGCTCAGGACACCTCCGAACTATTTTTTCAGGATGTCAAAGTACCTAAAGAAAATCTTCTTGGTGAAGAGGGTCGTGGGTTTATTTATCTAATGCAGGACTTACCCCAAGAGCGCCTGTCTATTGCCGTAGGGGCTGTTGCAAATGCTCAGGCCATAATGGAAGCTACCGTCACCTATACCAAAGATCGCAAAGCCTTTGGAACTTCCGTGGCGTCCTTTCAAAACACGCAATTTAAATTGGCTGAATTGGCTGCAGAAGTGACTAGTGCTGAAGTTTTTTCAGATCGCTGCACCGAACTATTATTAGAAGATAAGTTAGATACAGTAACCGCCTCGAAATTGAAATTACTGACGACTGACCTGCAATGTAAAGTGGCTGATGAATGTCTTCAGCTCCATGGTGGTTGGGGTTATATGTGGGAATATCCAGTCTGCCGTGCCTTTGCTGACTCGCGAGTACAAAGAATCTATGGCGGTAGTAACGAGATTATGAAGCTGATTATCTCGCGGGATTTAATGAAGTAAGTATCGTAAAAACGAGCCGGAGTTTAAGAAATATTTCACTGCACTTAACATGCCCCTTTACAGGGGCGTTTTACTATCAGGTTTTATTAGGAATCTAAGCGGTCTAAGAGTTGTTGTAATTGCCTTGCGCTAGGTCGTTTTTTATAGTCTTCACCAAGATAAAACCACTGCACTACACCTTGCTCATCAAGTAATATCATGGCCGGGTGGGGCAATTTTTCATCGCGGCGAATACCATATAAATCTGTTACTTCGAGATTAACATCAGACAGAAACCGATAGGGCCGGTCCATACGGTCAGCCACTTTCTGCATGCCACCTGCGTCCTCTGGGCTAACAGCCAGTACTTGATAGCCGCGCTTTTCGAGTTCCGGCAACATGGTTTGAATATCTTGTAAATGGCCAATACAGAATGGGCACCAGTGGCCGCGATAGAAAATCATTAAAACCTTATTGCCGCGCAACTGGGAAAGTTTCACCCAGTCACCATTCAGGGATTGCAGAGTAAAATCTGGTGCTGGGGAGCCCACTTCTAACTTTACACTGGATACATCGGTAAACCCGCTTTCAGAGGTAATTGCCTGTTGCGATATCGAGGTATTATCACAAGCAGCCAGCAGTGCAAGCACACACAGAATTGGCAAATAGGTTTTTATCTTCACTTTGTTTATCCTTAAATTGGTTAGTGCATTTTCAGTCTTTGTAGGATGGGTCGATCTTATCGATGATGCGTACTAAAGCTTTAAACTCCAACTCTCCCGCTGGGCCGCCCACAGACTGCATAGACATGAGTTGTTCGGCTTTAGCTATGATGTCATCCCCTACTGGAATAAGAGCCTTGCCTGAAGCATCACTTGCCACTTGAACTTCACATGACCTCTGCAGCACCCACATATTATGAAACGCCTCGGCAATTGATCTGCCGCAGGTTAGCAAACCGTGGTTGCGCAGTATCAACAAGCTTTTGTCGCCCAAATTAGCAATTAACCGGTTTTTTTCATCGGCCATAACGGTAATGCCTTCAAAGTCATGGTACGCCACTCGATTGTATAACAGCGCAGAGTAAAAATTGTCATTGCGCAATCCTTCTTCGGAGCAGGCGACAGCCATACCCGCATCTGTATGAGTGTGAGTAATGCATTTTACGTCGTGCCTGACGCTGTGAATGGCCGTATGGATAATTATTCCTGCAGGGTTTACTGCATAGTCGGTGTCTTCAACTATATTGCCTTGAATATCGACTTTAACCAGATTAGAGGCATTCACCTCGCTATAGTGAAGCCCGTAGGGGTTTATCAAGAAATGCTCTTTGTCGCCAGGTAGTTTAACGGTAATGTGGTTGTAAATAAGTTCGGTCCAACCCATGTAATCGAAAATTCGATAGCAGGCTGCAAGTTCTACGCGAAGTTGTTGTTCTGTTTTGTTCATTTAGTTTGCCCTCTTTACGAATTCTGTGAGTATTACAATCTGTGTGCCGTTAACTCGGCCTTCAAGTTGTTTGGGATTGTCTGGCACCAAAGAGATATTGCGCACTGCGGTGCCACGTTTGGCGGTAAAGCTCGTTCCTTTTACACTTAAATCTTTTGTTAGTGTCACTGTATCACCTGCCACAAGGAAAGTGCCATTACTGTCTTTATGCTCGATCGCAGGTTCATTAGAGTCACCGCTCACTAACGTTGCCCAGGTCATAACCTCATCTTCCATATACATTATATCGAGTAGATCTTGAGGCCAACCTTGCGCCTTAAGCCTACTGAGCATACGCCAGACCACAACCTGGACTACAGGCACTGGACTCCACATGCTATCGTTTAAACAACGCCAGTGGTTTACTTCAATTTTATCGTAGTCTGTCAGTTGATCATTACAGGCATCGCAGACCACAATATTATGCCCTGGGGACTCGTCGTTGTATGGTGCAACTGGGTAGCCGCACAACTGCTCTGTGGCTGAGCAAAGCTCACACTTTGAATCGCTGCGGATCTGTAGTTCGGAGTCTATGTCCATAATAAGGATACTTTTATTGTTAATTTGGTAGCTTATTATAACCATCGATACTGGTATGTGGTTTAGTTATTACCTCTGAGCCGGCAATTTATTAGAGCCTCTGCTGCTGCCCAGCCAGATAAAACAGCACCTTCGATTCTTGGGCCAGCAAAGGCATCCCCTGCGAATACTAGAGGAGGCAGGGAGGTGTTCTCACTAGCTAACATGTAGCTATGTTCATCTATAACTAATGGCTTACTGTAACGCCAGCCGTGGACTTGACGGCCAATCACCTTAGCGCCTATCAGCGGCCGAGCGGCATCTAATAATTGGCTGGCTACAGTTTGGCGGTCATTCTCAAAGTGTTTTGCGCTAAATTCACCACTACTATGAATAGTTACCGCAGGAATACTGGAAACACCTTTTTGTTGATTATCTCCGATCCAAGCAATGGGTCCGTTCTCCAGTAATAGAGCACCTGGTGCTGGAATTTTACTTGGGCTGTCTAGAATCGCCATTACCGCGATACAACTTTCATAAGTAATACGATTTAGGCGGGCATATTTATCGTCAGGTAGTTGAGTATTGCCCGTTGCGAGTAGCTCGATAGTTTGGGGCACAGGAGCGGTAATGATTGTAGAGCCAGCCGAAACAGTGGCACCATTATCAAGTGTTGCTATCCAGCTGTTGTCTTCGTGGGCAATTGAGGTAACCCTAGTGGCTCTAAGAATATCTATGTCCTGCGCCATATATTCAGTAATGGCAGTCATCGTGGGGACACCCTTGTATCTAACGTGACTGTTGGGTTGTCCAGGAACACTGGAGTACCATGGTTCGGCTACACCAGCATCAACCCACAGCCTAACCTGGCCAACAAACCTCGGTTGTCGGGTGGTCATAAATTGGGCGCCATGATCAAAGGTAGCACCACCTATACGACGACCGCCTAGGCGGCCGCCTAGGTCACGACCTTTATCGACCACTAGTACTTTATAACCTGCTCGCTGCAAGTCATTAGCTGCGCTCAAACCTGCAAGGCCGGCACCAATAATTAAAACATCTGGATTGTACGTAGGTGGAGCCATAGGTTGTGTTTTATAGTCATTTTTTAGTTGAATCTGTTTTGCAACGCACTGAACAGAATTGTATCTCCTTCCAACAGCGCGTCCATTTTTTACGCCAGATAAGCTACGCAAATTTTAGTCGGCAGGTCAGATTTTTTTACTCATAGTAGGTATAAGTAGACTCAGGCAGCGGTTAAGGTCGAGCCTGCCAGAGTAATACGATGCATAAGCCTTAGGTGACCCTGATAGTCATTATTGGCTTGATGCCAAGTGCATCGATTATCCCAAAAGGTAACCGACCCCGGCAACCAGTTAAAGCTGCAAGTAAACTGGGGCTGAATGACATGAGCGTAGAGCTCGTCTAGCAAGGCACGGCTTTCAGTAAAGCCCCAGCCTTCAATCTGAATAGTGTGACCAGGATTCACATAAAGTACGTTGCGGCCGCTTTCTGGATGGATAATCACTACTGGGTGGGTCGCATCGCCAACACGATCCATGCCACCAAGATGTTCAGAGAGGTCAGTCAGGCGGTATAGTCCATTTTCACCATAGAGATGAGTATTTGAATGCACCGCACGTAAGTTTTCGATACGTTTCTTAAGTTCTATAGGCAGAGCGTCGTAGGCCGCCGCGAGATTAGCAAACTGAGTATCGCCGCCTATCTCTGGTACGGTGCGGGCAACTAAAATAGACCCCATTGCAGGAACATCATCGTAGGAATGGTCTGTATGCCAGCCTCCGCCAATATTAGTTTGTTGGGTTTTCTCTTTACGCACTTCGGCTATTTGTGGAAAATCTTCGGTCGTTTTGAAAAACTTGTTGATAACGATACTGCCAAAGCGATTAGCAAATTCCAGGTGTTGGTCTGGAGTTAATTCTTGATCACGAAAAAAAAGCAGGCCGTATTTTGCAAAACTTTCTCGCAGTTCAAGTAACTCATGACTACTCATGGTTGCTAACTGCAGGTCACTTACAACAGCGCCGCAATTTTCAGAAAACGCAGTAATATTCATAGATACACACTTTTTTGGCTACAAAAGTCCATTGAGTTTTTGTAATAATATTTGGTTAACCTGCTGCGGATTAGCTTGGCCTTTCGAGGCTTTCATTATCTGGCCCATAAAGCCTCCAAGTTTCTTTTTGCGCTTATTTTCATCACTAGCAATGAAGTCTTCAACCATGGCTGGGTTTGCTTCTAAAACATCAGTAACGATTTTCTCAAGAGCACCGCTGTCAGACACCTGTTTTAGGCCTTTGGCTTCGATTATCTCATCGGCGTTACCTTCGCCTTGCCACATAGCTTCAAATACCTGTTTGGCCATTTTCCCAGAAATACTATTGTCGGCAATACGCGCGATCATTCCAGCAAGTAGCTCGGCAGAAACGGGGCTGACACTAATACTCAGACCTGCATTCTTAAGCGCAGCACTCAGCTCCCCCATTGTCCAGTTGGCGGCCATTTTTGGATTTCCAGAATTGGCGGCTACGATTTCGAAAAAATTTGCTGTACTAGCGTCACTGCTAAGAACACCAGCATCGTAATTGGATAGAGTATATTGCTCCATAAACCGTGCTTGCCGAGCATCAGGCAGTTCTGGGAGTGCGCGCCGTAATTTTTCGATAGTTTCATCACTAACAATTACTGGCAAAAGGTCTGGGCAGGGAAAATAGCGATAATCATTAGCTTCTTCCTTACTACGCATGGCTTTGGCAACCTTGGTGTCTCCATTGTATAAGCGAGTTTCTTGCCTTACAGTCCCACCATCTTCAATCAGATCAATTTGTCGTTCTACTTCTTTTTCGATGGCTTCTTCCATGAACTTATATGAGTTGAGGTTTTTCGTTTCGGTTCTCGTGCCTAGCTCTGTAGTACCCATTGGGCGTACAGAGACATTGACATCAAAACGCATACTACCTTGAGACATTTCACCGTCACAGATACCAATTGAGGTCACGATGCTGTGCAGTTTTTTAGCGAAGGCGACGGCTTCTTCAATACTGCGCATATCAGGTTCAGAGACTATCTCAATTAATGGTGTTCCGGCGCGATTAAGGTCAACACCGGACGATCCGTGAGGCAAGTCGCCTTCATGGATTGATTTTCCGGCATCTTCTTCAAGATGAGCGTGATGGATACGGATAGATTTCGTGCTGCCATCTGCCAATTGAATAGCCACCTCACCTCGCCCAACGATGGGTTTCTCTAGTTGGGTGGTTTGGTAACCTTTGGGTAAATCAGGATAAAAATAGTTTTTTCTCTCAAATACAGAAATTTTCCCGATTTCAGCGTCGATCGCCAATCCAAACATTATCGCGTAGTGCACGGCTTGTTCATTTAGTACTGGCAGGGTGCCAGGCATTGCTAGGTCAATGGCACAGGCTTGAGTATTGGGTTCGGCGCCAAAACGGGTACTTGCCGAAGAAAATATTTTAGTTTTAGTGGCTAGTTGCACATGCACTTCAAGGCCGATGACAGTTTCCCAATTCATGAGATTCCCTTCGGCATCTGTGTATGCCAGTCGGTCACTTGCTGAAATTGATGAGCAACATTTAGCATCC
>Ga0209035_10000621_pt1 | contig 13941 bp, 12 predicted proteins | sample MarorgKNORR_S2LV_6_FD_188220 | JGI IMG/M metagenome (GOLD analysis project Ga0209035, IMG submission 188220) | Marine microbial communities from the Southern Atlantic Ocean, analyzing organic carbon cycling - AAIW_A/KNORR_S2/LV (SPAdes) (version 2) | ecosystem: Environmental > Aquatic > Marine...
GTATCAACACCTTTGGCTTTGATAGCATCAGCATTAATGACAAAGCCCGGCAAATGAGTCATAGAACAGCCTGGAGTGAAAGCGCCAGGAACAGCGAAGAAAGCAACCTTCTTGCCGGCAAACAATTCGTCTGCACTCATATCCTGAGGACCGTTTTCTCCCATAACTTTAAAATTTGCTGATGGTACTTTGTCTCCAACTTGTATTGTCATTCTATCTACCCCTGATGTTTAAATAATTTTTACTTATTGAATAAGTTTTAATAAGTCCGTTGATAATAGCAAATTCAACCGTACAATCTAAGCTCCCAAACAATAAAATAACTGCTGTTCAGACAAAATTTAAGAAGATTGTCAATTCTTAGTCCTCGCAAATAGTCACTCCCACCTAGAGGCGATCTCAATACTTTTTAAACTGTGATACCAGACCCTATAATTTTACTGCCAACTAGCCTGATTCCACTTTTAACCATCAAGTCAAAATATAGATAAGAATCCCACTAAAACCAGAATCAGAAGAAAGTTTAAAGATATCAACAAATGTTTAATCATTACCTATTTCACAATTTAGCGATCGAATGGTGCTTTGGCACCGATTACAGTTTCAATCCATTTTATATGGGCGGAGATTCTCTCGTAAACCGCAATCGAGCCATATTTACCCTGAGTCTCCTCAGAAAATCCTGGTTGGATTTGCTCTCCAACTGCAACACCTGCCAATCTTGGTTCTAATTCAAGGTTAATTATGGCCGGTCCACCGCTATCTCCCAAGCTGGGCATACCCTCGAGCTGCAACGCTCCACTATTACGCGCTCTTGGGTCTTCAAATCGTATCCGCAATCGGCGAGCTGCGTCAAAGATCCTATTCTTAGCCCTACGAAATTCGCTATCATTATATTGCCTGCCGAAGGTTCCTAAGCCGAAATAGCCCCAGCCAAAAATGCTCACTTCCTGACCCAACTCATTTTTTTCAATTTGTAAGGGGATAGGGCGAGGGGTCAATGAATCTGCCTGGAAACGCAATAATGCAAGATCGACTTCGTCTACGTTGGTTTGGTAATAATCGGGATGGCGTATCACTGCATCAATATCCCGATCCTTGCCCCCGATTCGTACTATATAGTGCCCGCCATTATCAATCGTGTTCTGCACCATGGTTTCATCAAGGCAATGAGCTGCTGTAATCGCCCACTTAGAGTGAATCACTGTCGCTGCACAAATTCTTTGATCCCCTTGCTGCTCCAGAAAAAAAACTGCAGGGTAGTCACTAGAACGAACTTCATAACGCGCGGGACCAACATCATGGCGAATTATAATTCCCTGAGCATTACCTATGTATACTATTGTCAATATAAGTGAGATCAACTGATTCTTAGTCACGAAGCTCACCACCTGCTGTTTCATGATTCTCGGATCTGAGGCGCCGCCGCAGTGGGCGCAAATTTGGCTGGTAGCTTTTCTTTTGAGTCATGCGGAAAATTCTCAACATCCGGTGTATAACCACGAAAATAGCTAGAACGATGAAAGCCATAATACTAATAGTTAGCCACTGCTCATGGCTCCAGTTTGAGGCATTGATGAATTCAGAAAACAAGGGCAAAACCTGAAATGAGAAAGGGAGCTCATTATGCGACAATTTGCAGCAAAATAACTAGATTGAAGGGAGAAAATGTCAAGGCTAAAAAAATAGCTTTCTTAAAGTAGATTAAGAAACTTGACTATAGCTACGGTCCTCTTTAGGTCTCATTTGCCAGGCCAGCTACGATTCCTTCAATAATTTTTATGCGTTCCCAGGGATCATCAATTTCCAATAATTGTTGCTTCTTCTCAACCTCAATGGGAATCAGTTCACTTAGCCGCCACCCTAGGTCCCAAAGATTGTCATAATTAATCAGTAGGTTTTTTTGTTCTACTAATGGATGATTTCCCAAACTCTGTAGCAAGTCTACTAAACCATTAAACTGATCATTTAAGGGAATGACCTGAGCTGAAATATTATCTACTGACCTAAATTCCACGTTGGCGCGGAGCAAACCACTGTCTGCCTGCCAAAAATCTTCAATTGTGAACTTCACCTCCCCCTCGGCCGTAATGCCCAATAAACCGTTTTCTAATTGATCCCAATCAACAATTTTTGAGTAAGTACCAGTTCGATGAATTGTTTGACGTGTATTACCCTGAAGAGACTCTTCTCCTCCTTTCAGCAAACAGATACCGAAGCCAGAGTCTGATTTTAGGCAGTGACGAATCAAATCTATGTAACGTCTCTCAAAGATTTGCAGGTCGAATCGACCACCGGGAAACATCACAATTCGGAGAGGAAATAAAGGTATCTCTGGCATGAAGTATCTTTAGCTTTTGCCCCTCATACTGTGAGGAGTTTTGCCTAGATCCATGAGGAGTTTTTCGTGAATTCCACCAAAACCACCATTGCTCATTACCACAATGTGGTCCCCCACCTTACCGTTTTCTTTCAGGAAATCGACAATTTGATCTACTTCTGTGAATGCATAGGCCGGCACTTCACTATCTGCGACAAGGGAATTTATATCCAAGCCTGATTGATCTGGTTTTTGCCAGACGACCATATCCGCAGCCTGCACTGCTAGTACTAGATCTTTTTGATGGATTCCTAGTTTCATAGTATTCGATCTTGGCTCGATGACTGCAATTAGTCGAGCGCCGGAGTATTCCGCCTCAAGTTTCGCCGCCATGCCCTTTAAGGTTGATTCAATGGCTGTGGGATGATGGGCAAAGTCGTCATAAACTTTAATGCCTTCAACTTCACCGCGCAATTCCAATCTTCGTTTTACGCCCTTGAATTCCATCAATGCTTCACAAGCTGTTGCCACATCGACTCCGATATGGTGTGCAGCCGCTACAGCTGCCATAGCATTATTAACGTTGTGCAAGCCTGAAAATTCCCAATCGATAGTGGCACATTTTATCACTTCGCCAGTAGAGCCATGGCCGTATTTAACCAATTCAAATTTACCACCTTGCGCATCCGACACCAAAGCATTCCAAAAAACACCTCCGTTTGCTGCGAGTTTCCTGCAAATCTCTTCTGGTATTGAAATTCCAAACTGTTGCCTTGGAGTCCAACAACCCATTCCGAGCACCATCTCTAAACTAGCCTCACCATGAGGAGAAATAATCAAACCATTATTAGGAACTGTTCGCACCAAATGATGGAATTGCTTTTTGATAGCCTCCAAATTTTCGAAGATGTCTGCATGATCAAATTCAAGGTTATTTAGAATTGCAGTGCGAGGTGCGTAGTGAACAAACTTTGAGCGCTTGTCAAAAAATGCGCTGTCATATTCGTCTGCCTCAACGACAAAAAAAGCTGAGTCTCCCAAGGTAGCGGAGCTAGCAAAATTATTACACACGCCTCCAATTAGATAACCAGGTTTCAATCCTGCATATTCTAGAATCCAGGCGAGCATCGAACTGGTGCTGGTCTTACCATGAGTGCCCGCAACACCTAATACCCATTTATCATGCAAAACAAATTGCGCCAGCCACTGTGGCCCCGAGGTATAGCTGATGCCCTCTCGCAATACATATTCCACGGCACTATTGCCGCGAGAAAGAGCGTTTCCAATAATTACCAAATCAGGCTGTGGTTGTAGGTGCTCAGCCTTAAAACCTTCCATCAGCTGAATGCCCTGCTCCTCCAGTTGCGTGCTCATGGGTGGATAGACATTGGCATCACTGCCACTCACCCGGTAACCCAACTGTTTGGCAAGCACAGCAAGACTGCCCATAAACGTGCCACAAATACCTAGAATATGAACATGCATTTTCTAATTCTCTACCCTCTGCGTAATAACTAATTAGTAATTTCGGCCAATCGTTAAGAAAAGTTCAATTTTGTGCTCATTTAGAGCAAAAACCTTAATCCTTCCATAGTGTTATAGCATATAACCGCAGCGTCGCAGGATCACTTAATCACAGTCTGTGAACTGCATTCTAAAACCCACCAGCCCAGCAGAAAATAAGCCGGCTAGCATTACCTGACCAGCAACGCGACATCTGTAAATTATAATCTTCAACACATAACGAGGATCCATTGCAATCACCTCTTCCCTGACGCTAGGATGAACATCTCTTTTCTTTCTTAAATTAAGTAAAGCTATGGCAGACCCTACAAACTTTTGGCAATACTCTCAGGGGCTCTATGATCAAAAAGTGGTGGCCAGCACCTGCCTTAGTCTGCAAGAGTCTCACGACCTCGATGTAAATCTAGTTCTATTTTGCTGTTGGTATGCCAGTAACTTTGGAGTCATTCCTGAAGCCTTGCTTGCGAATTCTTTGAAATATTCTAAATCGTGGAAAAGAAATGTGGTGCAGCCTATTAGGTCTACCCGGGTTTGGATGAAAAACCATCTGGAAAATAGTGAAAATGCTCACTACCTTGAAGTTAAAGCCTTAAGAGAGAGGATTAAATTTGACGAGTTGGCTGCAGAAAAGATCCAACAAGAATATCTGGCAAATATAACTTCAGAATATCTGGCAACGAATGCAATAGGAGTAGAAAAGATTGAGAAATCAGCGCAACAAAGCACGGCCATTACAAACATTAGGCAGCTGCTGAGAAGCCTAGCAATTGAATTCGATTCGAACATCGAAGTATCAATCAAACGGATAGTGGATTCTTTTTAGCTAAGATACGCGAATCTGTTATTAAATTATTTATTCGAAGGCACTAACGAGTCCGCCTGCTCATGCTGAATATTCCTCGACCGAATTTCGATTACTGCGCAGCCGCCAGTTCAATCACAACATCCCAATTGAAGCGAACAAACCGATGCAATTCGCTGATGAGAATTCTTTCCTGGTCGCTGTGGGCACCAAACCCAAGAGCCGCATCTTCTCTATCGATAGCAGGGCCAATGCCGTAACACTGAATTCCACGGTTTCGCAGATAAGCCATATCTGTGGCACCTGTGCTCATGGTCGGTAGCGTGACAACGCCATAGTGCTCTTGTATCCCTGCTTCAATAGCGGTAAAAGCCACAGTATCCAATCTAGCTTGTCCGCGAGGCCGCGTGTTTCTGGCACCAAGGCTAATCTCGACTGCTGGATCATCTACAATCCGGCGCATCTCATCCAGGAATTCGGGAATGCTCTCGTCAGGGAGTGCACGAAAATCGACACTGGCTCTCGCTTCGGAGGGAATAACATTTATCCGATAACCGGCATCAAAAATATTTGGCGATAGAGAAGAACGTAGCATCGATGCGTGGCGAGGCTCATTAGCGAGAAAGTATTCGTCCGAATCACTGGCTCGGCCAGGATCTAATACATTTAAATAACGCTCCGCTGCGTCCGCAGGAGAAATACTCGCCAAGCGCTCGAAATAAGCTGCGGTAGTTTCGTTTAAACGAATGGGAGTACGCCAATCTGCTATTGCGGCTACCGCCTTAGCTAATCGCGTAACGGAATTAGTTTGCAAGGGCACAGAACCATGACCTGCAACTCCGGTCGCCAATAACTCAACTCGATAGGGTATTTTTTCAACAGTCTGGATACCGGCGTACTGCACTTCTCGATTAACTCTGGCTACAGAGCCACCTTCGGCCAAACAGAATTCAGAATCAATCTTATCGAAGTGGTTCTCCACGATGAACTCGATACCGAATTCAGTAGCTCCTTCCTCACCAGACTCCGCTAGAAAAATGACATCACGGTCCAATTTTACATTCTGTCTTTTTAGCTCCAGCATTACCATCAGAGCTGAGGCTAGATTATCCTTATCATCTACAGCACCACGACCATAGACATAGCCATTATCGATGGTGGCGTTAAAAGGTGGAAACGTCCATTTTTCAGGATCGACATTCACTACATCTGTGTGCGCCATTATCAACAGAGGTTCTTTATTGCCATTTCCCTCTAATCTCGCAAGTACGTTGGGTCGTTCTGGGTCTAGAGCCAATAGCTCAACCGGAATGCCCTCTGCTTCTAGAGCTTGCAGCAGATATTCAGCCGCTGGTAATTCTCGCCCTGGAGGATCACTGGTATCGAATTGCAGCAAGGCACGATAGTGCTGCAACGTTTCCGTCTCCACTGCAGCCCAATCGGGCTCGCTAACTTGGGCAGACGCAACCTGGGTAAGGAATAAGCAGTAAACTGGGATAAAAATGCGCACGATAGATTCTCCATGCTTGAATGTTGAATATAATCGAGCATATCAGAGAATCTGTAGTTTTGGACCGTTGGCCAGGCTCAGTAAACAATAAATTAGCGTCTAACAATGGCCTAGGTCGGGTGTCCAGCCTAATCGCTCCTATGCTGCATGGGACTTGGACGGTTTCCAAGTTTTACCGGATGAGTTCTGCTTAACTGCATTCGAGTTTGGCTTCCGCCGCCGCTGCTTAGAATTGTGTTTCTTAGCAGCCGGTCGCTCGTCTTGCCGTGAGTACCTGGATTCTGATCTGCCAGATGGTTCTTCTGAGACCTGAGGGCGCGCTGGTAAATCATATTCGGCAATATCAGCCACCGGAATAGGGTTTTTGATTAGTCGCTCAATATCCCGCAGCTGCTTTCTATCTTCATCAGTGACTAATGAAATTGCGACTCCGCTCAAACCAGCCCTACCGGTTCGGCCAATGCGATGGACATAGTCTTCTGGCACATGTGGAAGGTCAAAATTAATTACAGTTGCAAGTTGGTCAATATCGATACCACGGGCAGCAATATCAGTAGCAACTAAAACTTGTACTTTATTCTGTTTGAAAGCATCTAGGGCCTTCGTTCGTTGCGCCTGAGATTTATTACCATGGATTGCCACAGCGGAAATATTATCTCGACTAAGTCTTTTCACTAGGTTGTTCGCACCATGTTTAGTCCGACTAAATACCAAGGTCTGATCAGCATTAGATCGAAGCAATGAACTAAGCAGATCTGCCTTTCTAGGCTTGTCAATCTTGTATATTTTCTGGGAAATCAATTTTACCGTGGAATTTCTCGGTGCTACGTCAATTTCAATGGGATTATTGCAGATGGTTTTCGCCAACTTGCGAATCTCATCGGAAAAAGTTGCTGAGAACATAAGGTTTTGTCGACGCTTTGGTAGTAGCGCGAGAATTCGCCTAATATCTCTTATAAATCCCATATCCAACATGCGATCAGCTTCGTCAAGAATGAGAACTTCTACCTCATCGAACTTAACCGAGCGTTGTTGATACAAATCTAGCAATCGTCCTGGTGTGGCGACCAATATATCAAGACCACGCCGAAGTTTTTGTTTTTGTGGATTGATATTCACACCACCAAAAACCACGCCATGGCGTAATCTTTCATTTACGCCATAAGTTTCAATGCTATCTTGAATTTGAGCAGCTAATTCGCGAGTCGGCGTCAGAACCAAGGCTCTTATTTGGCGATCATTATTTTGCTGACGTCCACCGAGCAATTGTAAAAGAGGTAAAGTGAAGCCCGCTGTTTTGCCTGTTCCAGTTTGAGCGGCAGCCATTACATCCTTTCCGCTTAGTATTTCAGGTATAGCCCGCTCCTGAATTGGAGTAGGCGTTGTATATCCCTTTGTTTTCACTGCTTGCAGCAGGGAATCGGTTAGTCCGAGTGTATTAAATGTCATTAAAATCTCTTTCATTTATAAATAGTATTTACAGCAAGCCACAGCCAAATAAATCAGACTCAAGCAGGCTTAATTAAGGTGTGTCCGAATTACATTCGGTTGCACTGGTGTGCATTCGATAGGTAGCTAATGACTAACGTCTATAAAGAACGTCTAGCTCAAGAGTGAGGTGTAGACTCCAAAGTGTCGTCACTGCAATAGTGAGAACTTGTAAACTGGAATCTCAAGTGACTACATTTCTGCAGAAAGATGACCTGTGCTAAAGATGATGCACTGTTGGGCAGATTCGTTAATCCATCTCCAACGGGGCGGCACTCTATCACAATTTAGAGAGAAAATAGCTTTTTTTTATAAAAACGTCTTATCTCATTGTTTTTAAACAATATTAACTTGATTCTTGACGTTCAATTTACTCGACTTGTAGTTAGGAAAGCCAATAAATCAGATCTAATATAGGACAAACCCACCGTCGATAAGAATATCATCGCCCGTGTGATAGGCGCTGGCGTCGCTCATCAAATAGGCAGCGATACCTTCGAAGTCTTCTTTGGTTCCCCAACGTTTAGCTGGAATACGCGGAAGAATCGAGTCAGCGAATCTCTCATTTGAAAAATTCTTTGCTGTCATAGCGGTTTCGATATGGCCTGGCAAAATTGAATTTGCTGTTACTCCATATTTAGCATACTCAACAGCGAGGGCCTGCATCATGGAAATTACCGCACCCTTGCTTGCGCCATAGGCTTCAACTCTTGCCATGCCCATTACTGCACCAATCGATGCTGTACCAATTAATCTTCCACCTGGATCACCAGCTTCCGTTCGTGATTTCATGTGTCCGGCCGCACATCTCAGCGTATAAAACAGTCCATCTAAATTAACATCCATGACGTGACGCCAATCCTCGGTGGAAAACTCTTCAAATCTTCCCGATCGAGCTACGCCTGCATTGGCGAAACAGGCATCTACACGACCGAATTTTTCGACAGTTTCAACAAAACACTTCTCAACAGCGATTTCATCACTAACGTCACATTGAATGCTATGAACTTTCCCCTGATAATCTTCCAGTTCTTTTATTGCCTTTTCTGCAGCTAAGTTTTTCTCCTCATTGGTTCCCCAAATGCAAATATCAGCTCCCTGTTTTGCAACACCTAAAGCAAAGCCCAAACCAATTCCGCCATTACCACCAGTGATAAGCGCAACTTTGCCAGTTAAATCAAATAGAGAATTAGTCATTTCTTCGCACTCCCTGCCAACGTTTAACAATTCCAGGGTCCAGATCAAATAGATCCAAGATTCGACCGACATGGTGATCAACCAAATCATCCACGCTCTGTGGTTTTATGTAATGTGCTGGCATTGGAGGAGCCAACACCGCTCCATTCAAGCTTGCCTTATAAAGCAACTCACAATGACCAGTATGCAAGGGCGTCTCTCTTGGCACTAAAACAAGTCGCCGCTGTTCTTTAAGGGTCACATCTGCAGCTCGTACCAGCAGCGAATCAGCGTAGGAGTTAGCAACTGCCGACAAAGTCTTGATGGAACACGGTGCCACAATCATGCCATCGGTTTTAAAAGAGCCGCTAGCGATAGTGGCAGCAATATCTTTATTAGAATAAACCTGATCGGCCAGAGCTTTGACATCCGTTGCCGACCAATCTGTTTCGAGAGAAATATTCATCTTTGCCGAATCAGACATCACTAAATGAGTCTCGACGCCGTTTTCTCCTTTTAGCACTTCAAGCAATCGAATTCCATAAATGACTCCACTAGCACCAGACATGCCAACGATTAGGCGCATGATGTCAATCCTCTCTTAATATTGATTAGCTTATTGGACACGGTATTTGTAGTGCAAAAATAAACGGGCCCCGATTGTTGCATCAATTTCCGATCACTGGCAAGCAAATGCAACAACGAGTAAGATGTCGTTTCTACTAGGCGGTAAGTCATTTTTGGATTAAATTTAAAAATTCGATTAACACTCGCCCCAACTAACTATCGAACCAATAGCTATGAGCAAGGCAAATCTTTTCTACGCCCAATCCGGCGGCGTAACTTCAGTGATAAATGCGAGTGCCTGCGGGGTTATTGAGACCGCAAGACTAAACAAAGACAAAATTGGCAAAGTTTATGCTGGCCTGAATGGAATAGTTGGTGCACTAAACGAAGATCTAATTGATACGAGCAAAGAAACAAGCAAAACAATCGCCGCACTCCGATCGACGCCTGCTGGCGCATTCGGATCTTGCCGTTATAAACTCAAAAGCTATACAGAAAACAAACGCGAATATGCGCGCTTAATGGAAGTATTCCAGGCACATAATATTCGCTATTTTCTTTACAATGGTGGCGGTGATTCACAAGATACTGCGAATAAAATCGCTCACCACAGTTTGGAGAAAGGTTTTCCTATTACCTGTATCGGAGTTCCAAAAACTGTCGACAACGATTTACCTATTACTGACAACTGTCCCGGTTTTGGGTCGGTAGCAAAATATGTTGCTGTTTCAATAAGAGAAGCCGGCTTAGATGTCGCCTCCATGTGTGCGAGCTCAACCAAAGTATTTGTCATGGAAGTTATGGGTCGCCATGCAGGCTGGATTGCTGGCGCTGCTGGATTGGCGAGAGAAGAAGCTGGCGATGCTCCCCACATTATACTGTTCCCAGAAATTGCGTTTAATAAGGAAATGTTCCTTAAGAAAGTTAAGAGCTCTGTGAAGAGATTTGGCTACTGCGCAATCGTAGTTTCTGAAGGTGTTCAAAATAAAGATGGCACTTTCTTAGCGGATGCAGGCGGATTAGATGCCTTCGGTCATGTCCAACTAGGTGGGGTGGCACCTTTCGTTGCCAATATGATCAAAGATGAATTAGGTTACAAATACCACTGGGCGGTTGCGGACTATCTGCAACGTTCTGCAAGACATATAGCCTCGGCCACAGATGTCGAACAGGCCTATGCTGTAGGCCGTGCTGCTGTTCAATTCGCTTTAAAAGGAAAGAATGCAGTAATGCCCACAATCGTGCGCGGCTCTGGCAAGAAATACTCTTGGAAGATCGGCGAAGCGAAACTTTCCGATATCGCAAATGTTGAGAAGATAATGCCGAGGCGATACATCAGTCGCGATGGATTTAGTATCACTGAAGAAGCCAGAGAGTATTTTTTTCCGCTTATTCAGGGCGAGGATTATCCTGAATACAAAAATGGAATCCCCCAATATGCTCGATTGAAGAAACAGCTAGAAAAGAAAAAATTGAAGCAGTGGGAAGACTGATTTAATCCAAGACTCTAGGAAGCAAGGCCTTGGTTTCCTAAAATTTTGCTAGGGGGCTAGGCGAGAGACTTCCCAATTTTCATTTGTTCTCGTGAAGCAAAATCGATCATGTAAACGGTTCGCTCCGCCCTGCCAAAACTCAATCTCATGGGCTTTCACTCGATAGCCTCCCCAAAAATCTGGGAACGGAACGTCGCCTGATTGGAATTTTTGCTTCAGTGATTCAAATTGGTTTATTAACACGGTTCTCGAAGTCAGCACCTTACTTTGTTCAGAGGCGATCGCGGCTAACTGACTGTCCTTTGGCCTACTAAAGAAGTATTTTACCGATTCAGTTTTAGAAATTTTTATGACTTCCCCGCAAATTTTTACCTGACGATCAATTGAATGCCAGGGGAAGTGTAAACTAATTTTGGAATTCTGATTCAGTTCATTTGCCTTACGACTACTGTAATTCGTATAAAACACAAAGCCTTCATCGTCAAAATGTTTTAATAAGACAATTCGTTGACTGGGCTGCCCATTGGCAGCAACTGTAGCAATAGTCATGGCTGTCGGATCACCGACTTTAAGATCGATGGCTTGCTGCATCCAGATTCTAAATTGCTCAATCGGATTCTCAACCAGGTCTTCACGGCTTAAACCGCCATGCAAATACTCTCGCCGCAGCGATTCTAAATCCATATCTAAAAATCCATCCTAAGTGAGTTTTTATAAAGGCATCGATTCTGAACCCCATTTACTCAAAGCCAATTTCTGAAATATTTATTCACGAATAGCTTATTGAAAACCTCTCCCCAATAACTTAAGTGAATTTGTAGCAAAGGGGTCGATTCTGATATTAAGAGTAAGAGCGGCTTAGGTTTAATGTTTTAGCGCGCTAGATTACCATATTCCCACCACTGCGGCCTGGGAGCCCCGGTATCGTAATAGAAAGTGCCCTGCCCATGCTTGTTACCGGCAAAGAATCCACCGACAAATTTCGTACCATCGGACCAGCGATAAGTTCCTTGCCCTTGATAGTGATCATTTACAAACTGACCAGAATAGTTCTCTGTGTTTTCACTCAACCAATATTCGGTATGCTGATTCTCTCTCCACTCTGGCAGATTAAAGAAATATGCCCCTTGTCCATTACGCTTATCTTCACGCCACTGACCTATATAAAGATTTCCTTTTCCATTCCAATAAGTTCCTCGACCTTGTCTAATTCCATTCGCCCAATTTCCTCGGTAAACAGATTTGGCGAGGAAAGAAATGGGAATTTCTAGCCTCCCAAAACCATTAAACTCGCCATCCTTAAACTCACCTACGTAGCTACCTTTACCAAATTCTGTTATCAACTCCAAAGTGCCCGTTCCGGCTAGGCAGTCCCCACGGATGCAGCTCTCCTCTGTAACAGCTGCTAAGGATTGAGCAAGCGTGACCTGACTGGAAAATACAGTGGCAAGCAACAGCATTGAACAATAGATTAGTTTGATAAAAGTGGGCTTATTTGACGTTTTTTTGATTTTAATCAGAGCCATAGGACTTTCCTCATAGCGAAGTTATTAGCTACAGATATTATCAATTATATACTTCTAGACAATCGGCTCAATAGATTCTCGAGCAACGATCTACTGCTATAAGCTTCTAAACAAGCTAACCGATGAAAACCATAGGTCTTTCGCAGACTTTCAAATTCCGCTTTTATCCAACCAAGCACACCAAGAAAATCTACTCTCACTTCAAGACTTCACGTCCCTAGTAACTATCCCAGAGAACTTAGAAAAGTGGGTTCCTAAACAACCTTGCGGAGAACATTGAGTGGACTGATACTTACTACCTGGCGCGTAGAATTTACTCCAAGACCAGCAATGATGAACATACCCAGCATGGGACCCGCTAACCAAACCCAATAATGAAAATTGAATTCTTGCTCGAATATCCCTTCCTGCAAGTAATAGAGACTCGCTTCAGCTCCTATTGTTGCTATGAGCCCTGCCACAAATCCAATCGTTGCGAACTCGATGAGTAAGCTCGAAAGAATGAGTTTTTTACCTGCACCTAGAGTTCTCAATATGGCATTCTCATGAAACCTCTCATCCAGTGTCGCGTTGACACATGAAAGTAGAACCAATCCACCACACAATAATACCAGCACAGAAATTAGCTCTATCGCTGAGGTAACCTGCGCAATTATGGTTTGAATCTGCTCTATAAGCGCATCAATTTCAATTACAACAATAGTAGGAAACAGGCGGATCAAATCGTTTAACAGAATTTTTTGTTCTCTTTCCATTAATGCCGTTGACAAAAATGTGGACCCTAAATGATCTATGGTTCCAGGGGAGAAAATTATAAAAAAGTTTGGCTGCATGTTATCCCAGCGAACACTGCGAAAACTGCTCACTTCGGCTGAAATAATTTGCTGATTTACTTCAAATTCTAAGCTATCGCCTAACTCCAGATCTAGCCAATCAGCGTAGTCCTCCTCAATGGACACATAGCCTGGCTCAATATCCTCTTCCCACCAGCTTCCTGCTGTAACACGATTATCATCTGGCAGCTCATCAGCCCAGGTGACTTGACGCCGACTCAGATTACCACGGACTCGTCGACCTTCTGCTTCTTCAGTTGCGTCGGTGCCGCCTGCATTCAAAGCTCCCACCGCAGCAGATGACTGAGTATCGATCGTGGTTCTAATTTCCTCATACTCAGTCTCATCAGCTCCAGCATTTTCTGTGAGATTCCCTCGCTCAGAGGCGCTTTCTAAATCTTCTTCCGGCTCAGGAATAACGCCATTCACGGTATTTACGCGGGCGCTAATTAACGGATAAAAAGCATTACCTTCAACTCCGTTTTCATTGAAAAAAGCTTCAATGCCTTCGATTTGATTTTGTGAAATATTCATCATGAAATGATTGGGAGTATCTTCCGGAAGTTGCGCCTGCCAATCGTCGATCAGGTCAGTACGAAGCAATGTGAGAATTAGCAAAGACATAATTGTTACTGAAAAAACCATTACCTGCAGAACATTCTGAGTTCTTCTTCTTCGCGCAGCAGTCATTGCAAGTTTCCA
>Ga0209035_10000622_pt1 | contig 13938 bp, 11 predicted proteins | sample MarorgKNORR_S2LV_6_FD_188220 | JGI IMG/M metagenome (GOLD analysis project Ga0209035, IMG submission 188220) | Marine microbial communities from the Southern Atlantic Ocean, analyzing organic carbon cycling - AAIW_A/KNORR_S2/LV (SPAdes) (version 2) | ecosystem: Environmental > Aquatic > Marine...
CTGGAGCCGCTGACGCGATAAGTAGCATGACGAGCACAGCGAGGACGCGCATCGCACCGTAGGTGCGGCCCCGTTGATTTGAGGGTATGCTTTGTTCAAACATGAACCTGTTCTCTTTGGTTGGAAGGGTTCATTAAGGTTTGAATCAAGGCAAAAACGTGAGTGCAAATCAAAACAATTGGGATGGCTATCTCAATTGGGAACGCGAAAAATCCGAATACTTGTGCGAGGATCGAATTCAGCCATGGCTTCGTCGAATGAAAGAATTAAACAAACAAGGTTTCTTCTTTCATAAGACCCAATTTCGAACACCTAACGGCAAAAAATATCTGTTGTGTGCATGGGATGGCGGGGCCTCACAACCTCCTCCGTCGCTCCCAGGAGCGTATGGTTTAGTGCCAAAAGACTCCTCAATTGGATTGCATATTGGAGCTGGGAAAGATCTCAATAAACGAGTGACCAAAGACAGAATGACGAATAATTTGATATTTGCTATTATTAGTTGGGACCAAACTATTGGCGATTCATTATTCATCAATAAATCAAACACATATATCGTTGAAAGGGTTCTGAAGGATACATTTGGTCCAAATGGGATTGATGTTAATCTGAAAACAGCAAGAAGAGATTCATGGAATACTTCATCGGTTAATGAACTGGAATCCATTGAACAATTGTTGAGTTGTTTCTGTAATGTGTGGAATACCAAAAAGAGATGGGGCATCGTAGTAGATGAGTTGGCTGTAATTGATTCAAATTATGCTAGTAAACTGTACCCACCTACAAGATAGCCCTTCAGTGACCAATAAGATAAGTCAATATCAATGGCAAGACAATTGTTGCATCAGATTCAATGACAAACTTGGGTGTTTCAACCCCGAGTTTTTCCCAACTAATCTTCTCATTGGGGGGTGCCCCTGAATACCCGCCGTAGGATGGTCGCGACTCTGAAATCTGTGCGTACCAAGCCCACAAAGGAATATCCTCACCCAGATCTTGGCGTAGCATTGGAACTACACAAATGGGAAAATCGCCTGCGATTCCACCACCAACTTGTAGGAATCCATTACTGGAATGTTCACGTATCCAATCCACTAGGCTAAGCATGTAGTGTGTACCCCCTAGAACAGCATCAACATTGACAGTGCCATCGATGACCCTTGCAGCAAATATGTTGCCAAGCGTTGAATCTTCCCAACCAGGTACAAACAATGGTAAATTTAGTTCGGCAGCAGCTAGAAGCCAAGAATCATCAGGATGCGCATCCGTCTCGATAGTTTTCACCAAATCATAGAGAAATTCATGTGGCAACCTTCCAGATGATTCTTTCCATAAAGAAACCAATTGATATTCAACTTTTCGAATCGCTTTTTCCTCTGGTAAAGTCCTATTGGTAATTCGATTTTTCAATTGAGATTCTTCACTTGGTGAAAGGTCTCTCCAATTGGGGATGTCGCCATAATGTGAGGCTGCGATAAGATGGAACAAATCCTCTTCCAAATTTGCACCAGTGCAGCAAATTGCGTGAACTTTGCCTTCTCGAATCGCAGGAGCTAAACTTCGTCCAATTTCTGCAGTGCTCATTGCACCTGCGAGTGTAATCATCAACCGCCCACCATTGCCAATGAAATCACAGAGTGATTCTGAACATCGGCGCAATTCGCCAGCATTGAAATGGCGAAAATGCCTTTCAACAAAATCTCGCATGTCATTCCCCCATTACGAATCGATCGAGTTTAGTTCGTTGAACCAGTTTGATACTCGGAATAGAATCTGTCAATTGCATGTGGATATCATCTGCAATATCTGCGGGGTCAACCCCGCCACATGTGAAGCAATCTACAGCCAATATGCCTTCATCTGCATAGCAGTGTGCGCTCACATGGCTCTCATCGATGAGTACTACAGCCGCAAACCCAAGGGGACTTTGACTTCCGTCAAATTGAGCAACATGTGCATGAACTTCCCGTGCATTCGAACGGGATACGGCTGCTTGTAAAATCTTGAGAACCCAATCCCCATCTCCTTTGAAACCGGAATAATCCAGTGTGACATGGCGTCCTTTAGGCCTCATGATTCATCCTCCAATCGACGTGCGAGGTGTGCGGCTACAATTTTTGTGGCCAACATCGCTGCAGTGAATTCAGTTACGTGGTTGTTTGGATCAGGTACAATTTCATTCACATCCGCCCCCACCCACTGCGCATCTGGTGCTGCAGAAATGGTTTCGATGGTTTCAATGACTTGCCAAAAGGCGAGGCCCCCTGGGACCGGCGTCCCTGTCGTAGGGACATAGGCTAGATCTAAACCATCGATATCCAAGGTTAACCAAACTGGCCCTTTAATTTCAGACAATGTATTCAACCAATTGAGCCATTTCGCTTCACCTCCACAAGGATTCAGTACGTCTCTGGCCAACCAAGATTCAACCCTATCGTCTTTGGCTGCAAATATGGCTTCTTCACGAGCAAATGTTCGGATACCGATTTGCAATATTTTCCCAACACCCAAGTCCAGTGAACGGCGTGCCGCACAAGCGTGACTATCCGGATCGCCTCCAAGTTCGTCACGTAAATCAGCGTGGGCATCGATTTGAATCAGGGTCAGTTCATTGAGATTGATTTTCTTTGCAACCGCCTGCATAATTGCCGGTAACATTCCATGCTCACCGCCAAGGATAACTGGGAATGAAGATTCATACTGAGATACATAATCTGTAATTCCTGACAATTGCTCCTGCAAACTTTCACCTTCCCCATTCCAAGGTTGTGCTGTATGCAGGGTGAATCCACAGGGTAGATCTTCTGGGAGTAGAGGGTCATATAATTCAACTTGAACTGAAGCTTGTAGGGCTGCCTTGGGTCCTTTGCATGTGCCTTGTCCATACGATGTGGTCAGTTCATACGGCACCGATAAAATGGTAACATCTGGACTCACATCGCTCTCGGGCAAGCCAAGAAACGTCCCCTCCGTAAACTCGGTCACATTCTGCACGCGTGGAATCAACCGTTTAATCGTGACGAAGCAGCATGATGTACGCCCCTACGGGGCGGAAGCCGCCAACCGTTGAAATAGGTCCGCCCGCTCCCATGTATCATCCGGCGATATCCATATTCGCCATTGGAGGTCTAACTATGGGAATGAGTCTTGCAGGATTGACGGCAGCAATTCAGACCCATATTGACCCAGATATGGAGAAAATGACCGCTGAAGGCATGGCCGAACATGCTCTCGGTTTTTTTGGATTCTATGATCGAATCATTGACAATGCCCTTGAGCCAACAGATCGAAATTTGTTCTATATGTTCCAAGACTACGATCTTTTGACTACAGAATCTGAGGAAACTACTCTTTGGGATGGACGGGAGTGGCGAATCCACTATTGGAAGTTCAAGCCCGAAGCATTGAATGCGTTGATAAAGCCGAAGAAGGTACTCACCAATGATGATCCATATGCGGGTGTCTACGACGATGTACCCGACGGATTGTGGCGAACTCTTTCAGATGACGACTACGAAGAACCGCTCTTCTGAGTGTGCGCACCGGGATTTTAACTCGGGTGGCATGGTCGGGAACTATACCTCATAACCGCTATATCACGTGCGCATCAGTAACGGCGCTTTCGGTATTTCCGTGTACAATCTACACCTGGAAATTGGTCTTCAGACTCACGGTAAACAGTTTTCAAATTTTTAACAAATAATTCGTCATTTACTAGCAACACAAAATCACCCACGCCTGGGGCTTCTTCAGCATCGAGCCAACCGAGTAAGATCTCCATTGTCATCCGTGCTCCTTCGCGATGTGGGTATGCATAGATGCCCATCGAAAGAGGTGGACACACCATTGTTTCAACCCCTCCAAGTGCAGCAACTTGCTCAAACATTGCTTCATAAGATTTAGCGATGAGTTCACGTCGCCCCTCATCCTGATTAGGACGCCTGCAATCGGGACCCACTACGTGAATTAAGTGTTCATGAGGTAGATTGTAAGCTGAGGTTGTAATAGCTGTACCCACTGGACAGGGTTGTAGATTTTGAGAGCGTTGTGCCTTACCAATTACGATGCAGGCTTCACGTAATTCTTCACCAGCTGCTGTATGCATCTTGGCATCCAAACCTTCACGTCCGGCAAGACGGTTGTTGGCACAGGTCACCGCGACTTGTGCTTCATAACGCGTCAGGTCTCCAGCAATCACTCGCAACAAGGAATGTCGACACTCTCTAGCAATGATGACGTCGGCGTCGGCCATACATCGACAGGGGGGGGCGGTGGGCTTTATGCCCATCGCCAATTACGTGTGATTTTTTGTATACGGCACCTATGGTGCCGCTTGTCATGATGCCGACATGGTGAAAAGTTCGTGGCATAGGTGGCAAGCCGTGCGTTCCCGAATTGCAATCGCGTTCGTCACCCTACTCTTACTACAGAGTTGGGGCGCAGTGTCGCTTCCAGAGGAGGTAGAAGGGCATGTGAACGCTTGGGCTGAGGTCCCATTTAGAGATGTTGCAGTACCCGAGCCATTTTCACATCAATCTTTTGCTGATTACAGCGATGTTGCAGTCATCATCAACAATCAAAGCGAAGTGAGCAAGACGATTGGAACCGCATTTGCCATTGCTCGAAACATCCCCCCTGAGCGAGTATTCCTGTTGACAAATGAAAGTACACCAACCAGTGAAACGATCAATTCAAATCAATTCACAACGTATTTTGCTGAACCAATCTCACAAATGATTTCAGATCGTAATCTGACAGGACTGAATGTTCTGGTCACAACCAAAGGCACCCCTCTTCGGGTCAATGGCGGCACCAATGAACGAGCATCCTTTGACTCTGAGTTGGCTCTAATCGATGGACCATATGCTTCTTCAATTTTCGCTGATTGGTATGTCAACTCAAACTATGGCCTTGCAGCGGACAATGATATGAAACAATTTCAACGGGACGAACAAGGATACTATCTCGTCACTCGGCTGACCGGTTATGATGTTCAAACTGCATTGGGTTTAATTGCTAAAGCCAACAACAGTCTAGGGCAACATGGATTGGCTGTACTAGATTTGGCTACCAATCGAAACAGTTCAGGGTACAAATGGTGGAACGACCTTCTTTACACAACAAATCAAACTTTGTCTGAGATGGGATTCCCTGTGCATTTCAATCAAAATAGCACCTATGTTACGGATTTAGACAATGTCTCCATGTATGCGGCTTGGGGCAGCAATGATGGTTCTTGGGTAGATGATGAATTGTCGAATTCCGGTTATGATACATCAGATGGTAGTTGGCCAACCGGTTCTCGTTATTGGGATGGAGTGGCCCCCTCGCTTTCACCAGGAGAACAGTGGTGGTGGGCCCGTCAAACAGAGACCAAAAGAAATGGGAATGCGGCCATGGAAGGGCGCCTTGACGACGCCCCTTGTGGTGCCAGTGATGCGGCGGTAACCAACGGACTACTCGCTGAGTACTTCGATAATAATGGTGTCACATACAACGTCAGTACGATGGTCAATCTTTCGGGTCGAAACCCCGACTTTGTCCGGCATGAACCAAATCTCGATTGGCCATCAACACAAAACGTTTGGACGGGGCTAGATAGTCGATTCCTCGAATACTGGAGTGCGCGGCATAGTGGTATTATTCATATCCCAGCCGCTGGTAATTGGACATTCTACCTTCGAAGTGACGATGGTTCAAAATTGTGGATCGATGATATTGAAATTGTTGATAATCAAGGCCAACACGCTATGCAAGAGCGCTCCGGTACGGTTTGGCTTGAAGCCGGAGAACATCGACTTCGTACTGAATTTTTTGAGCACGGAGGGTATGCCGGTTTGGAACTTAAGTGGGAAGGACCTGGGCTCTCAAAACAAACAGTTCCAACCAATGTTTTGACTCGTGGAAGTAGTTTTCCAGTTCGAGAAGCTGATTTGATTCATCATTGGGAATTTGATGAAAGTAGTGGAGATATTGCAAACGATTCAGTCGGTTCAGCCCACCTTAATTTTACAGGCACCAATGGAAGTCAATGGCGCACCTGTGTATTGGGCAATTGTGCTTTCTTCGATGGGATTGATGATGAAGCACGAATCGATGTTGAAGATTCAGTCACTGATTTCACCGTCAGCCTCTGGGTTCAGGCCAACCATACAGGTCAACCACAACATGCATCGGCAATCGCTGTTAATGATATAGCTGGAGATGATGATTCATTCCAGATTCAAACAGGAGGGGGGAATCCTGGAAATTGGGAACTGTATCACAACAACTCGTACAGTTTTGGAACGGTTGATTCCACTGTTTGGCAACACCTGGTCGCCACGTTTGAGAACGACAATACTACACTCTATCTCGATGGTGTTGAGATTCTCAATCAGAGTGTTCCCAATGGTACGATCAACAGTATAGAGATTTACAAATTCGGTGTCAATCGTGCTGGAAACACATATTTCACAGGTGTCATCGATGAGGTTCAGATCTGGGATGCATCCTTAACAAGTGAAGAAGTTAAAGACATCCATGACGAAATTGTGTGGCTTTGTCCGAGTTTCAATTCCACCGGTAATTCTGTAACTTATGTCGAGCAAATTTTCGATATTGATACTGAACTCGAAGGGCACGCTTGGGTGCTCGATGGGTATTCGATGAGAGAGGGTTGGGTCGAAGGCGATTGGTGGTTGGAGGTCGAAGCGTACGATGCCAATGGAGCATCTCTTTCGATGAATGTATCTGATGGCAGAGCATTTTCTGATGATTGGCAGAGTCGACAACTTCGCTTCCAACCAGATGCGCTAGCCTCTAGTTTTGCTGTTCGACAAGTTGCGGAATTTACGGATGGAACATACAACGGCTCAATTTTCTTTGATACGTTGAAACTGTATCCAATTCGGCCGCATTTCACTTGGTTGGATGGAAGTATTGCTGAAACAGCAGTGAGTACAGGCGGTCGCACATTCATACTCAACTCGAGTTATGGGCAAAGTTTAGTTTCAGATTTACTCGACGATGGTGTATCAGGTGTCAAAGGTTACGTCTACGAACCTTATTTGGATGCAATATCCAATCCTGAACTGCTTCTATCTTGCTATGGCAATGGATATACGATGGCCGAATGTTATGCTGCATCCAATGTCCACCTCTCTTGGATGGGCACGGTGGTAGGCGATCCAAAGATGGCCGCGTATGGGGATCGCTTGCATGACATCAATGTCTCTGAAGTACGTGCACCAAACCAATTGTCAATTGGAGAAAACGGGACACTTGAAATTCTCTTAGAGAATCTTGCCCCCGGTATTGCGAACGGATTTCTTGAAATTCGTGATAGACAGAACAATCTCCTTTTGGCCAATCATTCAATGACCATTCCAGGTGGCAATGATGCTGGAAGTCGCCTCATATTACCGGTTAGCATCACACCGGTTCGAACAGGATTTGTGGAATTCCTTGTCCGTTGGATTCCAGCCGAAGCAAACCCCGAGCGTATTGTTGACAACAATCTTGCATTGCTAAACATCGAAATCAATGCGCCCCCGATCATTGATGAATTGACCTGTTCAACAACCACTGCCACCCGTGGTGGCGTTGTAATTTGTCGAGTCGAAGTGAGCGATGATTTTGGTACAGGAGGAGCTGTACTCTCTTGGCGTTACAACAATTCCAACAATTCAACCTATACCCCGATTACAGCATCTTCACAGAGTGATGGTTCAATTTGGACAGCGGCTATTTCTCTACCAGTTGATGCTCCCTTCGACAGTGTAGATTTACACTGGAGGGTGTATGATCTTCAGAACTTGAGTGTGGACACATATTGGGATACTGCATTCAATATTACGGATGCGAGTGCAACCTGGTATGGAGTACATGTCGAAGGAGCTGACTTTGCGCCATGGTTGGGTATTGACCCCCCTGTTCACGGCAATTCAGGTTGGGTGCGTGGTAGGGTACACACCATGACGGCTTGTGTGATTGATATAGACCATAATAACGTCACTGAGATACCAGTGATTCTTGTGAGTGGACTGCAATTGGCAACTCCTACTCAATCAAGTTCGAGTGGAAGTCAAACATGTTATCAGAGTTCGTGGAATCCGAGTGCGGGTGGTTCACTGGAACCAGTTTCAGTCACCCTTCAAGTGGACGGGGTTCAATGGTCAAATCGCAACCTGACTCCTATCGATTTGGCACCGAATGCAGAATTGACGATTGATAGTCAATCCTATCTTGATGGTGCTCAAGATCACGTACAGATTCATATCATTGACGAAGATGACCCCGATGCTATCTATTCTATTGAGACACGTATCGATTGGCCAGGAGCAGGATCGCAAATATTTGAAGGGGAAATCGTGACCGCTCCACCCGGTCTTGAATCAGGTGATGCATCGATTGCAATTCGCATTATCAGTGGATTATGGGAGGGAATGGAATGGTCCTGGAGCCACCCCGTGTTCCTGACCCCCCCTCAAATTTCGACACCCACATTGTGTGTGAATGACATGTTGACGAATACAATAAATCGGGGAGCCGAAGGTACAGATATTTGGGTTGGAATTACAGATGCGCGACCTATACAGCACTCAGGTATTCGATTGGGCACTGTCGGTCCACCGTCTAATGTATTTAGTTCAATTTTCTTTGAATCGGGGGTACCACCTGCATCCTGTGCGCCTGGAACTGGGCAACATACCCTATATTATCGAATGGAACTCAATCCAGAATATCTCTTGGATTGGCCATTGGGAACTGTAGAATTGGTCGTGAATCTCAGAGATATCGATGGGATTACAGGTCTATCTGAAACATTGAATTTTGAATTGCGTGGTTCATTACCAGCATTGGATTTCTCCGTTATGCCTATTGAATTCATTTCTGGAAATACAACAACATTGATTGTGGGAATTTCAGATCCAGATGGAATTGAAAATATGGAATGTTCAATTCTGTTGAAAGATGTGGATCAAATCACATTATTTTCACAGATATTTCACCCACCAGAAGATGGGTTGTGGATCCAAGAATGGACACCCCCTGGACATTCAGAAGCAAACCACACACTGTATTTCGCTTGTCTCGATGAAACCTCATTTTCTGTAACTGAATCATTTCTCATTCGCGCGCGCGAGGCAACAATCGCACCAGTAACCAGTGAAAATACATCCAAACAGGGTGAAGAGGGGGGGCCCTCAACAGTGGTTCTTGCAGGTATTTCGATTGCATTCATTCTGCTTGTTTCCATTACAGTACTTCTAATGGGTCGCCGTGAAGATCTACAGATAGTGGAAGATGATGAATTACCTGATGATGTTTGGGCGATGAGTGATCAAGACACTTCAAATGAAATTTTAGCAGAGATGGCAGGATTACAAGCGACCGTATCTGAAGAATGGAGTGACGCCGATTTACTCAAGGCCGGTTGGACGCAAGTGCAGATAGATTCTTACCGTGAAGAGTCGGAAATGCAAGGTCCCGAAAAGAACATACTGGAAGAAGAATAAACAGATTAATTATTGATTAGTGTTTTCCAATATATCCCAAAAGCCATCTTTTCCTGCAGAAATCAATAAAATTTTTGAATGATCAACCGAAACCTGAACTGAATGTAAGAATACATCGTATTGTCAATCTGGTGGTATACCTGAATTCTTGATGTGTTTGTGGTGATTTCTTACAATATCATCCTCTAACATCTACAGTTTATTCAACGATTTCATAACTTATGATCTGTAATCGATCTAAGGGTAGATTTCCGTGAATCGCTGTACTGCTAATCACCCTATTGTTAGGTATTAAAATTTGAATTTTTCGCGTGTAAATCTACACTATCGGGACCCTGCGCCCAACTTCCGATATATTGTCGAAAAATTAGAAATACCCCTCTTTGGGGCGCAGTATAGCGTTTAGGTGGAGTAAGCCTTAAGGTGGTCCTGAAGAGCGTCAGAACCAGAGGTGAACTCTATGGGAGAAAAGAAATACTTCGTTCTAATGAAGAACGGGAAAGACACAAGCCAGGTCTTCGCAAGCCGCCAGCCTCGTGGCGCGGCTCTGAAGGCAGCCACTCGTGGCGCAACAGACATCAACCTGAGAGAACGTGGTACCAAGCGTGTCCACGTCTTCAAAGGCTGGACCGAAATGGTGACCCCGCCGGCGTCCGCGCCGTCGTGGCTGAAGGCGAAAGGCCAGATCAAGAAGGCCAACGTCAAGAAGCAACGAGTGGACCACCTGTGATTAGAAACGAAAGAATCTGATACGGTAAACACAAGATGACACACAAGCTCGTCGGAGGCGCTTTGGTGCCTCCGACGGGCTTTTTTTAATTCAATTATTATTCAATTAACGATGAGTTAATTTCGAAGACCAAGTTTTTTTGCAACGATTGTAATTGGATCGTAATATTCTGTAACGACTCTTTCCTTCAGTGGAATAATTGCATTGTCTGTGATGTTGATCCCAGCCGGGCAAACTTCAGTGCAACATCGAGTAATATTGCAGTAACCCAATCCGAAATCATCCTTGATCATCTCAAGACGATTATCCTCATCCTTAGGGTGCATCTCGAGGTTTGCCAAACGAACAAAGAAACGTGGTCCAGCAAATTCTTCGAACATTTGATGTTCCCTCATGACGTGACAAGTATTCACACAAAGCATACATTCGATGCAGGAACGGAATTCTTGAATTCTATCTGCTTCAACTTGATCAAACTTCCAATCCATTTCTTCGGGACCTTTGAGCCGCGGGATTTTTTTGTTGAGATCGTAGGCCCATTGTAAATCCGTTACCAGATCTTTTGTGAGGGGGAAAGCTTGCATCGGTTTGACAACCACAGGGGTTTCCTCTGGCGTTTCTTCCATGATGTCTTCCATTCGAGTCATACACATCAATCGAGGCTTCCCGTTAACCTCTGCACTACAAGAGCCGCACTTTCCAGCCTTGCAATTCCATCGGCATGCCATATCCGGAGCGTGTTCAGCTTGGATTCGATGGATGACATCGAGTACAACCATGCCCTCATCCATTTCAACGGTGTAATCCACCATCTCCCCTGTGGGTACCCCTTCTTCATCAGGCTCACCGCGGAAAACTCGGAAGGTTACATCTTCAGTCATGTTCATTCCCCCTCATGTAGGTCATCTGCATCCAGCAAGCCTTTCAAATTATCAGGAATGGGTGGATACTTCACGTGGTTCAACACCATTTCCCCAGATGCTTCCATTGTGATGACACTGTTGATTTTACCCCAATGGGAATGGTCAGGTGTTGGGAAATCCAAACGCGTGTGCCCACCGCGACTCTCCTCTCTGGCCAAGGCAGCCAATGCGCACATCTTACTGATGTCAATCATGGCTCCAATTTCCAATGCTTGGTGCCAACCAGGATTGTAGATTCGGGTACCTCCTGGCGAGGTTAATGCTTCTCGAACACGGAAGGATTCCAAATCTACGAGGGCTTCCTGCAATTGATTTCCTTGTCGAATGATACCGACCTTCTCCTGCATCATGTCGCGTAAGTCTTCAACCACCTTGGCAGGATTTTCCCCACCTTCACGCGATAAAGGAGCAAGTGTTTCCGAAATCACACGAGCAATCTCGGTTGCATCGATGTCGGCATAACCCTCGATACCTGCTGCTGTTTCAGCGGCATGTTGTCCGGCCCGTTTTCCAAAAGTGATGAGGTCAGACAGTGAATTTCCACCAAGGCGGTTGGCACCGTGTAGACCTGTGGCTGCTTCACCAGCAGCATACAAACCGGGTACAGTGGATTCCTGTGTGACTGGGTCGACCTTGACGCCACCCATGACGTAGTGAGCGGTTGGTCCGACTTCCATTGGCTCCTTGGTAATATCAACTGCAGCTAATTCCATGAATTGATGATACATACCGGGCAATTTCTTCTTGACCTGCTCTTCAGGTCGCCACGAGATGTCGAGATAAGCACCACCATGCTCGCTCGCCCGCCCCGCTTCTCTTTCAGAATTGATGGCCTTTGCAACGACGTCGCGCGTTAGCAATTCAGGTGGCCTGCGCGCTGTCGGTGTTTCATCAGCGACAATCGAATTGACCCAATCCATTGCTTCTGCTTTGGTATCAGCGAATTCGTCCAGGTACATTTCGGGGACATAGTTGAACATGAACCGTTCACCCTCTGAATTGGTGAGCATACCCCCTTCACCCCGAACACCTTCTGTTACGAGGATACCGCGAACACTGGGTGGCCAAATCATTCCGGTTGGGTGGAATTGGACAAACTCCATGTCGCCCATCTCCGCACCAACCCAGTATGCCAGAGCGTGGCCTTCACCTGTATATTCCCAAGAACCCGAACAAACCGCCCAGCAGCGGGTAATTCCACCGGTTGCAAGGATTGTGGTCTTGGCCTTGAAAACATGCAATGAACCATCGACACGATTGTATGCAAAACACCCGGATACCCGACCATCACTCTTGAAGATATGACGAACTGTGTATTCCATGAATACCTCCATGCCAGTGTGAATCCCTCGTTCTTGAAGTGTCCGAATCAATTCCAAACCAGTAGCATCCCCGATGTGGGCCAAGCGCGGGTAGGTATGTCCACCAAAGTTTCGCTGATTGGTGAGGCCCTCAGGAGTTCTGTCAAAGATAGCACCCCACTGTTCAAGTTCTCGAATTCGATCTGGACTTTCTTTTGCGTGAATTTCAGCCATACGCCAATCATTGAGATATTTTCCACCTTTCATGGTGTCTCGAAAATGGGTTTGCCAAGAGTCACGTGGGTCTTTGTTGGCTAGAGCTGCTGCTGCCCCACCTTCGGCCATGACGGTGTGTGCCTTGCCGAGCATTGACTTGCAAATGACAGCGACAGATGCGCCTTCTCGTGTCGCTTCGATTGCTGCACGTAAACCTGCACCACCTGCTCCGATAATGACTACATCATACTCGTGTATCGTGTAATCTTCAGTCATCTCAGCCACCCCACAATACATAATCAGTCCAACCAAACATCGGATCAGTGCAAGCATAGACGTAGAAGTCTGCAAACATAACGACGAACAATGAATAGAGTGCCCAATCTTTGTGATGTTCATTGAGTTTGGTGCTAAACTTCCACAGTTTGTACTTGAGGCGCGCCATGCCTGAAGAGGTCCAATCATTGGCCCCACCTCCAACGATGTGCCGGAAAGCATGGCAACCGAGTGTGTATCCAGTTAGCATGATTACATTGAGTAACAAAACAAGACTTCCTACAGAAATACCGTAAGAATGTGCATGAGTAACAGGGTCATGGAAATTGATGGACAGCCAAACATCGTACGACAAGATTGGCAGGTAGGCCAGGGCAGCATACATGAAGTAGCGATGCAAATTTTGGACGATGAGTAGGCCAGTCTCACCTTTGTAGGAATTCCAAGGCTTGCTGACTGCACAGGCCGTGGGGTGTTGGAAAAAAGCACGATAGTACGCCTTTCGATAGTAGTAGCAAGTGCCCCGAAATCCAGCAGGGAATATGAGAATAAACATAGCTGGAGATAGCCACCATACCGCTTCAGGCATCCAACTATGTTCATCGGGGATGATGAGTGGGCTGAACAATGGACTCAATACATGGCTACCATTGCTTTCGATAGCCATGGTCTGTTCACCAACGGATCGACCAAATTCAGAGAAAATCCAGAAATCGGCTTCCATGAATCCGCGCCAAGTCGCGTACACGACCATGAAGCCTAGATAGAAGGCCATGGCGCTGGGCCCTTTCCACCAAGCATCGACGCGGTCGGTGGCGCCAAAGCCTTTCTTCAGGGGTAGAGGTATCTTCTCGCTCATCAGTCTTTCTCCCGTATTCTTCGGCCATGGCCTGCCCACCATATACTTCGCTGCGAACCCCGTAGGGGTTCATAGCCCACGACAGATTGCCACACTCATGTACGATGATGTACTCTCAATCTGCCCTGAGTGT
>Ga0209035_10000625_pt1 | contig 13898 bp, 14 predicted proteins | sample MarorgKNORR_S2LV_6_FD_188220 | JGI IMG/M metagenome (GOLD analysis project Ga0209035, IMG submission 188220) | Marine microbial communities from the Southern Atlantic Ocean, analyzing organic carbon cycling - AAIW_A/KNORR_S2/LV (SPAdes) (version 2) | ecosystem: Environmental > Aquatic > Marine...
CGTAATTGCTTATCGATTATACTGGAACTCCAAGAGTTTTCGGAATCTGCCATATTTTTAATGTCCCCTCGTGACCATATATTCTAGCAGTTCTTCAAATAAAGTTCGTGATTCGCTTTCGGGATATTTTAGTAATACTTTACGAGCTCCTTCGAGATATTGTTTGGCTTGTTTGTGGCATTCACTTAATGCTCCACAATCATCCATTATGTTCACAGCTTCTATTACATCCTCATCATCATTATTTTCACTGTCTAGAATTTCTAATAACCGTTTACGTTGTTTAGAATTTGCTCTATTAAGGGCTTCAATAACTAGTAATGTTCTCTTTCCTTGTCTGATATCTGAACCAGAAGGTTTTCCCAAAATATCTTCAGATGCTGTGGCATCAAGATAATCATCCCAAATCTGAAAACCAAGACCCACATTGGTTGCCATTTGTTCTAATTCTCTTGCTTCACTTTCGCTGGTTCCACCAATGCGAGCTCCCCCATATGCTGCAGCCCCAAAGAGAATTGAAGTTTTTAGGCGAATCATTTCTATATAATCATTGGGCTCAACAGTTTCTTTTTCTTCGAAATTGATGTCCATTTGCTGCCCTTCAGCAATCTTCCTTACAACATATGCTACGTTTTGGACTAAGTCTGCTTTTATTCGGTTGTCTATGTCGCTATCAGTTATCATTTCAAAAGCATATGCGAATAGAGTATCGCCGGCAAGTATTGCTGTTGACAGTCCATAAATCGTATGACATGCAGCAACACCATGTCTCAAATCATCATCGTCCATTACGTCATCATGGACTAATGTGAAATTATGTATAGTTTCTAGTGCGGTTGCAAATAGGATTGCTTTTTCAGAATCTCCACCGACCATGTCACAAGTAATGAGTGCCATAACAGGTCTCAGGCGCTTACCTCCAGCTAGAGGGATGTGTGCGCTCGCTTCATACAATTTATTTGGTTCTCTTATTTTTAAGTATTTCTTTAGAGTATTGTCTATTGGTTTTGCTCTAATTGCTATTTTTTCTTTTAAATTCATTTACAATCTCCCATATAATGTAATTTTTCATCGGTAACATTGCTCAGGTCATCCAAAGTATCCCAAATGTCACTCAAAAAGTTTTCTTTTATTAATCTAAACCATGGTCCGATGTTCAGATTTTTATTATCTGCAGCATCAAAGAGTGATTGAAGTTCATTTTGATCGACATATTTCGTTTTCTCAATTTCATTTGGGTTTGGATTAACATTCACGTCACTTTTTATGACGAATATATAATCTATTTCGTGTTCAATCCATTTTTTGTCAGCCCTGGAACGATAGTGCATTTTTGTAATATATTCAATGTCGCTTAATTCAATTAGTGTGGTGTCTATTCCCAATTCTTGTGATAATTTTCTTTTGGCAGCTTTTTTAGCTCCGATAATTCCTTTTTCTTCATCATTGGAATAGAGTGGATGGCTACAGCAGCTATTAGCCCATATTGAGGGAAATGTAATCTTCTCGGAGGCTCTTTTCTGGATTAATAACTTATTTTCGGTATTAAATAATAACACACTAAAAGCTCTATGCAATTTTCCTTCTCCTAGATGGCAATTAACTTTTGTGTCCTTCCCAAGAATATTATCCTCATTATCAACGATTATACAATTCTCTTCCATCATATCGATTTGGTCTCTATCGTATCCCTGAAGTTCGACTATTGTGTCAGACATTATAGTATACTATCAAGGGTCCAATTAAAAAATGAACAGTGCATGCTAAGCTCTTTATTTCGGCACTAAATAAGGAGTTTATGAGTAAGTTAGATTTCCTACAAGAGTTAGGTATCGAAGAAGTTAATTTAGGGGGTTTTTCAACAAAGTGGTTAGGCTCAGGTGCCCCTCTAAAATCGATTGCACCAGCCGATGAAAGTGTGATTGCTACAGTTAATCAATGTGACTCTGGTGATTATGAAAATATAATGAAGAATACTTCGACTATTTTCCAAAAATGGAGAATGGAACCTGCGCCAAAGCGTGGTGAAGTAGTTAGACTTCTAGCTAATGAATTTCGTAAACATAAAGTCGCTCTGGGAAAATTAATAGCTTGGGAAATGGGTAAGATTCAAGCCGAAGGTGAAGGTGAAGTTCAGGAGATGATTGATATTGCAGACTATGCTGTGGGACTAAGCCGCCAACTTTATGGCAATACCATGCATTCTGAACGTCCTAATCATCGTATGTATGAACAATGGCATCCATTAGGCACAGTAGGGATAATTACGGCTTTTAATTTCCCCGGAGCTGTATGGGCTTGGAATGCTATGATAGCTGCAGTTTGTGGAGATGTAATGGTCTGGAAACCGTCTTCTAAGACACCATTAACTGCTGTAGCCATTCAAAAAATAGTCAATAAAGTTTTAGACCCATTGGGTTGGAACGGAGTAATGTCTTTGTTAGTAGGTTCTAGCAGAGATGTAGGTGAGATGTTAGTAAATGATAGAAGAGTGCCTTTAGTTTCAGCTACTGGTTCTTGTAATATGGGTCGTAAAATAGGTGGCGCCGTTTCTAAAAGATTAGCGCGTTCTCTTTTGGAATTGGGAGGGAATAATGGAATTATTGTCATGCCTGATGCAGATCCAGAATTAGTATTACGTGCTGTAGTCTTTGGTGCAGTTGGAACTGCAGGTCAAAGATGTACCTCTACACGTCGTTTATTCTTGCATAAAGATATAGCTTCAGATATGATTGAGCGTTTGATTACTTCATACTCTCAGGTTAGCATAGGCGACCCTCTGAATTCCAAGACACTGATGGGCCCTTTAGTTGATGGAACTGCAGTTAATGATTTTGTGACTGCACTAGAAACGGTTAAAGAGGAAGGTGGTGAGATTCTTTGTGGTGGGAATGTTATTAATTCATCTGGATTTTATGTTGAACCGACTATAGTACGGGCGAATAAAGATCTAGCGATTGCCCGAGAGGAAACATTTGCACCTATTTTATATCTTTTTGAGTTTGAAACTTTAGAAGAGGCTATATCGCAGCATAACTCAGTGGACCAAGGACTGTCTTCATCTATATTCACAAGAGATATGCAATCCGTTGAGAACTTTCTTTCACATGCAGGAAGTGATTGTGGTATTGCTAATGTTAATATCGGAACGAGTGGTGCTGAAATCGGTGGTGCATTTGGTGGAGAAAAGGATACTGGTGGAGGTCGGGAGGCAGGCTCAGATTCCTGGAAAGTTTACATGCGTAGGCAGACCAATACACTTAATTGGTCCGATGACTTACCATTAGCACAAGGAATTGAATTTGGATAAATATGAGTGAAGATGAAAGACAATATATGCGTGTTCCAAAAGAATTAGCTGAAGTCGTTATGGGTAAACTATCTGATGAAGGGCTTATAGATGAAGAAGCAGAAGTTAAGTGGGAAGGTAATTTTGTTTCTTTCCCTTTAATTATGGATTCTCAAAAGAATGAAGATTAATTATTATAACAGATAGTTTCAGGGATAATTTCAAGTAGTTCTAACCAATTTTGTACATCAGTACTATCTGTAGGATTGTTTGGAATAAGATCAGAGATTATATCATCGATTGGATCGATACCTGTTTTATCGTTAATTTCCTCTTCCGAGATTATGGCGATTCCCATTGCAACTACAATTAGATTATATTCGGGAGCTTTCCAAACTTCTCCAACATAGAGTGTTTTCGATCCTTCAGTTATCGTTCTATTATATCCTTCAAATCCAATACTATCGGTTTTTGCAGTACCATTAAAAATAGAATATTGCGTTTCGTATCCTTGCCTTGTGATTCGACTTCCTTTATCAATTTCAGAATCTAATTCAATCTCCTGATCTATAGCCATCCTTTTGAATTGCTTATCTAATTCAGATAGCATGTCTTTTTCCTCAATATCAATTGGTACTTTAACGGCAACTACCATTAGTATTCCCGGATATCCATCACTGTTTCCTTCATTGTCTTCCGCATCATCTATGTAAAGAGAAAAAGTCGTTGAAGCTAATCCGAGACCATATTCATCGTATTCATTCATCACATTTTTCCAACCATTTCCGGAGTCCCCTTGAACATAGGTGATTGGTACTTTAATCGATGCTGTATTATACATCGGCATTAACCACAGACATGGTACAATAACTATGAGACCAACTAGTACTGCAGAAACACATCGTAATAGCATTCTCTTATTTGAGCGAGGTATACCTGAGATTGTTCTTCCAATAAGATATATCGGAATGCCTATTGAAATTCCAGTAAGAAGCGGAATCATATTTTCACTAGTATGTGTTATCAATAATCCAATAAATAGCAATAAACAACACAAATTATATCCTAAATCTCTAGAATATATAGTTCTTTTATAGAACTCAAAAGACCATTTAGTATTAAGGACTGGAATTTTGAAATAAGTAAGAATATATTGATAAGCTTGGGTTATCAAACCTGGTTTAGGATCAACTCCCCTAAATTCATTAGTTTTCTTTCTATCTCTGTGGATTATGAAAAACCCTATTGAAATTGCTGCAAGGAAGAAAGTCCAGAATCCAGTCCCAGCTCCAAATGAACTAGCATAATAAAATAGAAATGAAATTACTGCAAAACTCCATGCCGAGGCGAGGGGCCTTGATTCGTTTTCACCAATCAGATCAATACTAAGAGTAGGTACATTTCCAATATCTTCAGCTTCTAATATTTGTTTTCCATCTTTCCTAATAACTCCAACGACTGAGTTTAGCCTGATGTCTTCTGAAAGCTGATCCAAAGTTTCATTGTCTTTTGTGACATTCCAATTTTTAGATTTTACACCAATTGTTAATGTCTCAATTCTTATTTGTTGTCTAGCAATCGAGAGAAGAATAAAAATAGCGGCAATTAATTTACTCCCATCGAGCATCATCAATGAGATTGGAATAAAAATAAGTTGCCACCACCAAGAAAACATTGGAGTAAACAGTCGTCCCAGATAATCAATTTTATCCGAGTATATGTCCCATAATTCGTTTTTATTAGAAATGAAAATACGTAGATTGGTAATTGCAATCGAATATCCGGTTTTTCGATTTATGGTTAAATCTTCATATTTTTTTAGGAATTTTTCATTGGGCAAAAAATTTTCAGTTAAATCCACGTTGTCCCTAATGTATTAACATATAAATAAGGTTTTCAAATATTTTTTGATAAATAGCAAAGCAGATAAATTAATAGGGCCTATTATTGGATAATAATGGAAATACTTAGTTGGGCTCGTTTTTTCCTTGGACTTGGAATGCTTTGTTATGGTTCTTGGACTGATTTAAAAACACGTAGAGTTCCTAACCAAGTTTGGCTTATTTCAGGTAGTATTGCTTCATTATTATTATTTTATGAGTTTTCATTAGATAATGTAGATTATCATGTTTGGGGTTTATTATTTGCCACAGTCGTTCTATTTTATAATGCTTTTATTGACGAATATATTTTAGATAATAACCAAATTTATCTTTGGAGGTTAACTCAATCTATTGCCATTATTTCTGCAATATATTTTTTAATAACTATTACTCCAGAAGAAATGCGAGAGAATAATTATAGAATAATAGATATATTATCGATTTCAGTATTAATGATCCTAATGTACGCTTGGTTTTATTTTGGCCCTACAATAGGCGGTGCTGACGTTAAAGCCATAATGACTATTGGTTTAGTGGTTCCTTTTACGATCTCTATGAATGGTGAAGTTTTAACTGCCTTTGAAACGCGTGGTTTTCCATATCCTTTTGTTGTTTTTATGAATTCTCTTTTACTTTATCTTTTAATTCCACTCTGTCTCTTAATCTATAATTCTTTTAGAAAAAATATAGATAGTCCTTATTTTCAAATGTTATTTGGAACTAAAATGCCTTTAGCAAAAGCCCGTGAAAGTTTCGTTTGGCCAATGCAACAGGTTGTGGGGGGAAAGGTGGTTTTAGTGACTTTTATCAAGCATAAATTGGATTCAAATAAGGAATGGGATAAATTAGAAAAAGCGGGAATTGATAATCCTTGGATTTCTTTTAAGATACCATATATTATTCCATTGACTTTATCCTTTGTTGTATCTTTTATTTTTGGAGACCTTTTTTCAGTTTATTTAGTTGAGCCTCTTAATTCATTAATGAATTAAATCGAGAAATTCACTAAGAACTGATGCAGTAGCTCCCCAAACAACTCTTTCTTCTATTCGGAAATGAGGTACTTCTACATTTTTCCCGTGTAATTCCCATATTTCAGAGTAATTATTATCTGCTCGAATTAATTCAGATACCTTTACTATGATTAATTCATCAACTTCCTTCTTATTTAGAATCCATTCTGGTTCTTTCTTTAGGACTCCTATAAATGGATATACCAAGTATCCTGAAACAGGAACTGGCATAGGCGTCAATTGTCCGATAACATTTACGTTTTCTATTTTGATACCAACTTCCTCAAAGGCTTCTCTAACTGCAGTATGCTCTAATTCTTCATTATTATCTTTAGCGCCACCCGGTAATGCAATCTGACCTGGATGGTTCCTTTCATGCATGGGTCTTTTAATCAGAGGGAAATGCCATTCATTGTCTTTTTTGTATAAAGCGAGGAGTACTGCTGCTTTTTTCATAGAATTCAATTTTTCTTTAGTCAATATGCGTTCATACTTTTCTAGACTTTCACTTTCTATATTCTTTCCTTCTTTAGACTTTACAGCCATTCTCTTCCAAGAATTTATTCCTGGTAATTCATATTTTAATTTATTTTTGAGTTTGTCTATCAATACTTCACTTCACAGACAAATCTTCTAATATTCGTAGTAAAAGATTCCAGAATTTGTCTACTGAATCAATCTCAACTCTCTCGTCAGGTGAATGAGGGCCTTTAATTGTAGGGCCAAATGAAATCATATCCATGCCATCTACTTTTTCACCAATAACTCCACATTCGAGGCCTGCATGTATTGCACAGATGTGGGGTTTTCCATTAAGCATTTCAGAGTAAATTTTTGTAGTGATATCCAATATTGGCGAGTTAAGATTTGGTGCCCATCCTGGATATGGTTCGTCTTGTTCAATTAAAGCACCACAAGATTTTGCCATGATTGATATTCGCTCTCTTTGAAACTCTAAAGCTTCAGTAATGGATGATCTGGTTGAGCATGCTATATTGTACGTATTATTGTTATTTTTTACAGATGCCAGATTATTGGAAGTTTCTACTAGACCTTTTACATCATGTGAATATTTGAGAACTCCGTGAGGTAATATTCTTAACAGGTTTATTAGATTGGTTTGACAATCTATAGTTAAGGTATTTTTTGGAGAGCTATTTAATCCCGATAAATTCACTTGCATCTTAGTTTCCAATGATCCAAATTCTTTCTTGAATGCTATTTCTTTATTAGATACTATAATTTGCACATCAGACACCGCTTCTGGGCTTACTAAAATAGTCGCAAATGACTCTCTTGGTATTGCATTATGCTTATCACCACCCTCAAGTGATACTAAGCGAGTATCTGTATTGCGACTTAAGCTGTCCAATATAGAAGATAGAAATACAATTGCATTCCCTCGTTCTTCATGTATATCAACTCCAGAGTGCCCACCTTGAAGACCTTCTACAGATAATTGAAATGAAAGGAAATCCGATGGAGCTTTTTGGTTTTGGATTGGTAAATTTATGCTAGAATCCCCTCCGCCAGCACATCCTATACAAATTTCTCCCCAGTCTTCGGTGTCCAGATTTAGCATAGTTCTGCCTTTGATAATATCACCGTTTAGTGCAAATGCTCCGGTCAAACCGGTTTCTTCATCCACAGTAAAGAGACATTCCAAAGGTGGCAATGGAGTCTCTTTAGGCATGTCTAATATTGAAAGGGCTGCAGCTACACCGATTCCATTATCTGCCCCTAAGGTTGTTCCTTTTGCTTTTAGCCATCCATCTTCAATATAAAGATCCAATGGGTCTTTCATGAAATCATGTTTAGAGTTTCGATTCTTTTCACAGACCATATCTACATGACTCTGAATTACAATAGTTGGAGCGTTTTCACCTCCACCGCCTCCTGGCCTAAGTATTACTATATTTCCAGTTGAATCTTCTCTCGTTTCAAAATTTCGGTCATTAGCAAACTTTTTTAGAGATTGTAAGATTTTCTCTTCATGCTTAGATGGTCTTGGAATTTTAGTTATATTTTCAAAATGTTTCCATACAATTTCAGGTTCTAGCCCATCAATTACCGATTTCATAAATCATTAAGTTAGGGCGTTGAAATAAAATTTAGTTTATATTTCGGTATTCAATATCAATAAATATGTATGGTTCAAGTATTGTATCTTCATATGTGTCTACACTATTACCATTTACTTTCACTTCGATAGTATGCAATTCATCCGTTTCATAATCTAGAATTTTGTCTTTTGTAAAGTCTTTTTCCCAGATTTCAAAGAAAAAACCCAGAAGAGCCGTTGCATTTCTAGTGGTTTCCACATGAACTCGACCGCTGTTATCGTATGTATGTATAGGGTGCAGAAATACAAGTTCACCAGTGCTATTAAGATCAAATCCTACGTTCATGGGAATTTCGCTTCTTTCTTCATTAATAGTAATATTGAGTTGGAAGTGATAGTGGTAATCTGATTTAATACCATTAAGAGAATAATAACAAAGATCACTTTTCAGGTATTCATTTTTACTAATTTCTTCTTCATCTATATTAAGATAATAAACTGCAGTTAGCATAGATATTGTAATTAGTGATAGAAATAGGGCCTTTAATATATTCGAATTAGTCTCATTATTCATCTTTTTTACCAAAGACAATCATTGCCCCAAGACCAATTGCACTTACTGCAGAAATCATAGCTATAATAAGTAAAATAGGGGATTTTTCTTCTTGGACATCCTTATTGTCATTCGCAGTTTCGGTATTTTGGAATCCAGTAATCACATGTTTATCTGAATAAACAGTCACATTTCCATAAATTATAGTTGTATTTCCTGAGGTTTGATTAAAACTTAAATCTTTGAAAGCATATTTTCCAACAATATCATCATAACTCATATTTAGTGAGGTTTCATTAAATACAATTTCAAAATATGCATTACATTCATCATCTATCTTTGTTCCATTTATGTGTTCACATGAATTTGTTAAATTTCCAGAATTCCAGCCTTCATCATCATATATTCCGTCTGAATCGGCATCTACTAAGATTCGATGAGTCATATTTTCAGTATCATCTACATTTATCCAACGTGCAGTATCATTAACTAACATTTGGACATTATGCGGTTGAACTCCATTTTTTGATACTATTATTGTAAAAGTTCCTCCAGTATGTGCAGACACATTTGGAACCATTACTTGAAATGACAAGAGCAGTGTGATTATTATTATAACAACCAGGCCTTTGTTCTTCATATATATCTATTCCAAATAGCCTATAAATAAAAGGTTATACATAGATAAAATAATGCAGACAAAGGAAATTGCTCTAGCAATATTGCTCGTACTTAGTACAGTTAGTGCCACAACCTATTTTTTAACTACTGAAGAGACAATCATTGATTTGTCAGGAGATGCTCTACTTACAGACCCCTTACTCCAAGAAGAAGGTCATGACCATATGGAAGCTTCTATGCACAATATTAGTAGTGGAAATATTGAACAAATTGAATATAATCCACTAACTAATGGAGGCAATGCCGAAATAACCGTTTCAGATTCGCCTGATGGGAAGACTTATGCTTACCAAGCCGGTTGGTCAGAATTCCATATAATTGATGTTACAGATCCTTATAATACGACTGTAACGGGAAAGTATACAGACCCTAACACTCAACTTTTAGATATCAAATATTTAGAATTTAGTGGCCGAGAGTATGTAATTTTACAAAATCAATTAGTAGATCCGGGTTATGCGGATCCACAGGTTGGAGAATGGGGGGATCCTACACAAGTGAGCGTAGTTCTAGTAGATGTAACTGATAAGACGAATCCGGTCTGGGTTGATAGTTGGTATGATTCAGATCATCCTACTGGACCTCACAATCTTTACACACATATGATTGATAATGAATGGTATATTTTTGTCGCGAATCCTGACTATGAAGGATGCGATATTGCTGTTGGCGAGGCTTGCGGAGGGGTAACAATTGCCCATTTGAATCTTCAAGGTTCAGCCGCAAGAACTTTGGAAGGAATTCCAGGCTCTGGTTATGGTCATACAATTATCAAAGTAGGTGAGTATGAAGTGGCTTGGGAAACCACGCGTGGCGGATGGATATACATACACGACATGACTGTTCAAACATGGCCTGGAAATGATCCACTTGATCCTCGTTATGGCCGGACATATGTTTATGGGGCTTATTGGGAGGCAGGAGTAAGAATTGGAGATGTTACAGATGTTCCGCATCCGGTAAATAGTCCAGAAAATTATTTGTTTTATGGTGTTGGATGTAAAAGTACCGTGGGTTCTCCAGTTACCTGTCTCTGGAGGGCACCAGAAGTGGGGTATTGGATGGATTTTGCAGATTTTGATGGTGATGGTGAACCCGATAGCGGATCTACTGGTAATGAGAACGGAGGGCGTTCATCATACATTCATTATACTGAACCTTACCCTGAAATGGTAGACTTATCTCATATTAATTCCGATTTAGTTGGTAAAAGGCATCTGATTTCTGCAGCAGTTGAGGTATTATCAACAAATGTAGGGACGGGCATGATTTATGTTATTGATAATACGGATTATGAAGTCATAAATGGAAATTTACGTTTTCTTCCAAAATTAATTGGTGATTGGGAAATTCCTACCTCTGGTATGCATTGTTTTGGGGAATCATGCGAAGCACATGCGAACGGTGAAGAGTGGTTACTCTTTAGTCCACATAATTTAGACTCTGGCCACTTTATTACGGATGAAGAAAAACCAGATCAAAGTTATGGTGGAGGATGGGATGGAAGATTATACATCTCACATTATCACGGAGGTCTTTGGGTAGTAGATATTGAAACAATTGTGGCTACAGGTAATGATATTGATAGAAACAGTTCTCATTTAGCATCTACGATTGGGTTCATATTGCCACAAAATGGAGGATATGGAGAACCTTTAGATTCTAATTTCTATGATTTTGGTTGGATTCCATTCTTGTGGGCTGCCGAATATCATGAAGGTTATACTTATCTTTCATGCATAACATCCGGATTATATATTGTACAATTAGATATAGATATGCCTTATATTGAAGATGGTTCTTCAACTGATGACTAATTTGATGAACTACCGTCTCAAGCTAACCTTTTAACCGATATAATTTGTTGTGGTTTATTTGGTCTATCCATATGTCCAGTCTTACAATTCTCTATTTTTTGTACTGTATTCATTCCATTAGTGACTTTACCAAAGATAGCATGTGCACCATCAAGCCATGGAGTTGCTACAGTAGTTAAAAAGAATTGTGATCCTCCAGTATTGCGTCCAGCATTAGCCATAGAAAGCACACCGGGTACGTTATGTTTTAAATCATCGTGAAATTCACAATTTATTTGGTATCCTGGGCTCCCAGTTCCAGCTTTTGGATTATTAGGGTCTTTAGAGTTTGGACATCCACCTTGTAGCATAAAGTCTTTGATTACCCTGTGAAAGTGTAACCCATTGTAGAAGCCTTTATCAACTAATTTCAGAAAATTTTCTACAGTTTTAGGCGCTTTCTCATCGAATAATTCGATAGTAATGTCTCCAGCACTTGTTCGCATTAATACATTAGTCATGTCTATCGGAGTAGAAAGGTCTCAAAAAAGGTGACCCTATTATTTTAACAATAACCGTTTTATGATGAATCTGTGGAAGACCCCGTGAATACTGCAGAATTTTGGGAAGCTTGCTATGAATCTGAAATGGATGGTTGGGACTTAGGTGGGCCAACTCCTGTTTTTGAGAGGTTAGCTTCTGAAATACCGAAAGGTAAAATTTGTGTTATTGGTTGTGGTAGAGGATATGACGCCGTAGCTTTTGCTAAGGCTGGTTTTGATGTTACTGCAATTGATTTTTCCCGTAATGCAGTTATGGATGCAAGAGAAAACGCTAGGAAAGAGGGTGTCGACATCCAAGTTCTTCGTCAAAATATATTCGATTTACCTGAAAATTTATTTTATCAATTTGACTATGTCATGGAATATACTTGTTTCTGTGCAATTAGTCCTACGCGTAGGTTTGAATATGATCGAGTTGTTTGGCAATTACTAAAAGCGAATGGAAAATTACTTGGCCTCTTTCTACCTTTGGATAAAGAATTAGAAGAAGGCGGACCTCCCTGGGGTGTGGAGATTAGTGAATTGCAGAAATTATTTGGTTTACATTGGGATTTAGAATATGAAGAGATGCCTAGGGAATCCATTGAGAGAAGAGCAAATCGTGAGATATTAATGGTCTGGCGTAAGAAATGAAGAATAATAAAAAATTAGCTGATCTCAATTTTTCGGGTTTACGGATAGATAATCATACAGGTAAATCTTTAATTGTATTCTCAGCAGATTGGTGTCCTTATTGCATTTCGTTTTTTAATAATCTCAAAGAATACGGTAAGATTGATTCAATACTTATTGCAGACATTACTGATGTTGAATCAAAGTTATGGGATGATTTTGACTTGAATATAGTTCCTACTATGGCTATTTTTGAGAATGGGAATTTAGTAAAGAGATGGGATGGTATTATCGGCCAAGGTTTAACCATCAACCATATCGAAGAGGCGAATTTATCCTTTTCTATGATTTAGATTAAATATGGCAGTTACAGCAATAATTATGATAGTCATTGGTGTTTCCAGATAATTAAGTTCTTTTATTTGATTAATTATTCCTGTGCTTTCAGTTTGGTTTGTCTGATTATAGGTCGTTGAAGGTTGTTCATTAGGGACTTGAACACTAATTGAGTTTACAATCCAAAATTCGTCTGCTACTTGATTGTCGCTATTTCGTATGAATTTGTAGTTTATGGTAGTTTCTGTTGCTTCAAATATAGTGTATCCGTATTCTACCTCACGGTGTGCAGACCACAAAGGTTGTGGGTCTTCTAATCCATCATATGCTGATCTACCTGACATCCCTACAACAATATGGATTGTTGCTCCAGGTTTGTAAAATGGGTCGGTAGCACTTCCACTCTTATTTGAGTAGACATTTTCTTCAAAAACGGGATATGTTCTCTCATAATGATGGTCGTGTCCCCAAATTGCGAGATCAACTTGATATTCGTAGAGAAGACTCTCCATAGCTTCTCGAAATTCTATTTCACTTCCATGGCCTTCACCATCTCCATTTGAACTATACATTGGCCTGTGTGCAAATAGAACTATCCAAGGATATTCTTCCCTATTTTTATTGGCCTCTTCTAAATTACTTCTGAGCCAAGTGTGCTGTGTACTTCCAGGCTCATAGTCATGTTCTGATGAGATTGAAACAAAATGAATAAATTCAAAATCAAAACTATACCAGAAATTATTTGGTCCGGGATTAAAAAATCTACTTTCAAACGCATCGAATCCATATGGTTCAGCGTCTTCTTCATGATTTCCAGGGGCATACATATGTGGACTTCTTGAAGCCAAACTTTCAATTTGGTTTTGATAATCATCCCAAACACTTTGATCACCTATTCCATTTCCTGAACCTGCACCGTTCGAATAGGAAATATCTCCAGAGTGTATTACTAGATCTAGGTTTTCATTTTCCATATTACTAGTTGTTTCTTGGGCATTATTAGTTGTTCCGTGATCTGCAATTGCTCCTATTCGGACTTTATCGGGATTCTCTTTTAATGTTTTGAATGAATATGTACTACTCCATTCTCCATCTCCCCCTACTCTGTAA
>Ga0209035_10000627_pt1 | contig 13885 bp, 16 predicted proteins | sample MarorgKNORR_S2LV_6_FD_188220 | JGI IMG/M metagenome (GOLD analysis project Ga0209035, IMG submission 188220) | Marine microbial communities from the Southern Atlantic Ocean, analyzing organic carbon cycling - AAIW_A/KNORR_S2/LV (SPAdes) (version 2) | ecosystem: Environmental > Aquatic > Marine...
ATAGGATCCGCCACGATCGTTTTGTTTTCGGCGCTGGTTGTTATGACGTTGCAGAGTTCGACTCAAACGAGATCGGTGATCTCTAAAAAGCTCCTGGTAATTCGAGCCGTCGCGCCCCAAATTAATCTTCCGTCGACGTGGAACTCCGGCACTGGGTAGCTGACTCCTGCGATTTGGCGTTGACCACGGTGCTTGAAATTGCCGGGGTTGGAAAGTTCCTTGACGTCAACTTCAAAGTATTCCGCAACTTCACGCTCGTCGATGCTGAACATGGCAGGGTTTCGAAGCCAACCAACCACCGGCGTAATTACAAAGCCAACCGGTGTCGGGACGTCATCGATCTTCCCGATGACCTCTATATCCTTAACAGCAACCCCGAGTTCCTCATTTATCTCCCGTAGTGCTGTAGCGGTCAGATCTTTATCACCTGGGTCGTGGCGGCCACCTGGGAAGGAAATCTGCCCGGGATGCGTCGGCATATCATCGGGTCGCAATGTGTAGCCCAAACAAAGGTGCTTGCCCCGCTGGATGACGGGAACGAGGACTGCAGCTTCACTAAATCCACCGATGGCGAGCTTGCGCCGGCTGTGAGCATGCAGCCGCTTTACCAGGTAATCAAAAGTCAGGGGCGCGGATTCCCCAAGCTCGCCTGCTGGCCGGCCATCCAAGCGTCGAACTCACTCTGGGGCAGGATTTGGTAGAACCCTCGCATGTTGTAGTGCGTAATGCCGCATAGCTGTGCGCAAGCAATCTCCCAGCACGTCTTGTTGGCAGCGCACTCCGGGGCCCGTGCCTCAAGTGGTGTTGTCTGTATAGCCCGGAAATGCACTGGGATCATCATCCCAGGAATAGCATCCTGCTTTACACGCATTTGGGGCAGAGAAAAGCCGTGGATCACGTCCCTCGTAGTCAAGTACACGACAATCTCGCGGTCGACCGGAAGGTAGAGATTGTTGAGGCTAAACACATCGTCCTTAGCCGCCGGATCGTTGCGGTCAAGGCCGATATTGTTGCCTATCACGTCGTCTACAAGATTAATGTCGGTGCGGCCGAACACACCGTCGGGCCCTGGATAGTGAACGCTCCACGCGAATTGCTGGGCGACGATCCGCACTTCGAAGATGTCTCCATCTTCGGGGATCTCCACCCAAGCGCCCCATGCCGGAATAGCGAATCCGAATAATAAAACTACCTCAACAACAACCACGGCGCCTTCAACATACTTTGACAAGAGGCCATGTGCCCCTTCGTAACTGGCTTTCGGGTTCGCTTTGGCGCTGAAACGGAATAGTACGTAGATGAAATAGATGCCCCAGCCTACAAACAGAATCGCCATGACCCAGTGTGTCCATGTATTTAGCGCGTCGAGTTGATAGCCGTGCGCCGACGCGTCGGGGGGCATCCACCGACTCAGCAGTCCTTGCATTTAACGTGAGCCTCCATTAATCACTTCGAACGAATCTTTGTGTTTTCTATATTCCTTGCCACGTCGGCGAAAACTGACGAACATGGCAACAAGCCCAATCTGCACGGTGCCGATGACACCTAGCAGTAAAACAATTCCATTATTCATCCCCCGCGCCATCGGCGAATCGCTTTCGCCCCAACACACAGGGCAGGCCATTGCGGGCTCGACGACGCCAAGCAAGGCGACAGCGATCAATATCGCGATGGCGAAGCAACCACCATGCTTCATCTCATATCCCCAGTTCGTCAACCTTGCGGATGAACTTGAGTCCGTAGGCAAGCAATATGAACGCCGAAACGAAAAAAAGGGCACCAAGCATCAGCGACCCGAGTTGGTCATTGAGCAAATACTGCCTGACTCCCCAACCGCCGACGAACATCCCGAGCAAGATCGAAACAGCGATAAAGAAGATGTGAAACCCCTTAAGAGACAACATAGCTTAGTGAGCCTCCGATTCCCCGTGTTCGACACCCTCCATGGTGAAATGCTCACCCGTTGCGTCTGCATAGGTACCAATCGGAATGACAAAAAGGAAAATGAAAAACACTATCGTCAACACCAGAACCGCGTAGATGAATTTTTCCTCTGAGAGCAAATGCATAAAAAACGCTGCTACCAGTCCGCCTTTTATCGTTGCTATAAACAGAGCCAAGGTAACCGCCTGTGGCGTGGTCAAATCAAGATAGCTCACCGCAACTGTGAGCACCGTTGCGGCCGCCAACGCGACGAACACAAGGAGGTAAGTGCGGGTCTCTTTCTTGATATCTTCGGGACTATTGTGCCCGCCCATCAGGTCCTCCTCACAGCAAGTAAAGGCTCGGAAACAGGAAGATCCACACGAGGTCAACAAAGTGCCAGTACAAACCCACGGACTCGACCCGGTTGACGTATTGCTCTGGCGCTGTCTTCCACATCTTCGCCCCCGGCCCTAGCAAGTAGGCAATCACAACCATACCGCCGACCACATGCAAACCATGCAGGCCGGTGAGCGTGAAATAGATACCCATGTAGTTGTCTGACCATGGGAAAAGGCCTTGCGAAAATTCTTGGTTATATTCGATCCCTTTGACGACCATGAAACCACCCGCGAGGAGCAAAGTGATGAGAAAGTAGATCCGAAACTTTGCGAAGTCCTTCAGGCGCAGTGAAGCCCACGACATGATGACCGTCACCGATGAGGTAATCAGGATCATCGTGTTAAGTGTTGCTAGACTGACGTTCATTGGATGTTGGACCCAATCGGGGTTTCCAGTCCGCAGGATGACGTAGCTCGAAAACAGCGCTCCGAACAACATCACCTCCGACGCCAGGAACAACCAGATACCCATCTTGGCGTTGTATAGGCCAGTATCAGGCCGAGCTTCTACGGTGTAGGGAATCTCCATCGTTCCTCAGCCCTCCTGCGGAGCCATGTTTTGCGGCAGGTAGTCATCGTCATGCCCCGGAACACTGTATTCATAGGGGCCGTTGTAAACGACTGGCATAGTCTCAAAATTACCGTGGCCAAGCGGCGGCGATGTAGTCGCAACCCACTCTAGTGTCGTTGCCTGCCACGGGTTGGAATCGACTAGCTCACCCTTCTTTATGCTCCAGAAGAAATTAAATATGAAGGGTAACTGGGCGAGGCCGAGGAGAAATGCCGAGTTGGACATGAAAGCGTTCCACTCAAGCACACCTTGGGCATGCGAGTAAGTCGCACCACCGTCATACAGCCGACGGGAAACACCGGCCAGTCCCTGCAGAAACATCGGAAAGAAAACTCCATTGATGAAAACTAGAGAAGCAAAGAAATGGATCTTGCCGAGCATTTCGTTCATTCGACGACCAGTTACCTTGGGATACCAATAGTAGATCCCTGCAAACAGCGCAAAGATAGTTCCGGGCGCCACCACATAATGGAAATGGCCGATGACATAGTAGGTGTCATGCAAATGGATGTCAGACGGCGACAAACCAAGCGGCAGACCAGTCAGTCCACCGATGCCAAACATCGGCAGGAATGCTAGAGCAAACAGCATTGGTGTGTTGAAGCGGATCGAGGCTCCCCACAAAGTGATCAAGAGTGCTGTCAGGATCACCACCGACGGTATGGAGATGATCATTGTCGTAATCTGGAAAAACGCGTTCATCACCGTACCCATACCAGTCATAAACATGTGGTGCGCCCAGACGGCGAAAGACATAAAGCCGAGAAAAATGATCGAGTAAACCAAGGGTTTGTACCCCCACAGTGGCTTACGGGTGTTGTTTGCGATGACCTCAGCGATGATTCCCATTGCCGGCAGAACCAAAACGTAGACTTCAGGGTGTGCGAGGAACCAAAAGAGGTGTTGCCACAACAGCGCGCTACCACCCCCAGCGACCTGAAGAATCTGGTTGCTAACTACCAAGCCCGAAGGGAGGAAGAAACTAGTGCCAAGGACGCGGTCCATGAGCTGAAAAATGCCCGCCGCCTCGAGTGGCGGAAAAGCCAACAGCAGCAAGAACGCGGTTACTAGCTGAGCCCAAACGAAAAACGGCAAACGCCACCAGGTCATCCCCTTGGCGCGCAGCTGCACGATCGTGACAATGAAGTTCACCGAGCCGAGCAACGACGAGGTGATCAAGAAAATCATGCCGATCAGCCAGTACGTTTGCCCTTCGGTAGCAACGGCGACAGAAAGTGGCGGGTAGGAAGTCCAGCCCGAATTAGCAGCCCCCCCGGGTGCAAAGAAACTCGCCAGCATCACCATTCCACCTACAAAGTACACCCAGTAGCTCATCATGTTGAGCTTGGGGAAGGCCATGTCGGGGGCACCAATCTGCAGTGGGACAACATAGTTGCCGAAGGCGCCAACGGCCAAAGGCACGACGCCAAGAAACACCATGATGGTCCCGTGCATAGCACCGAGCTGGTTATAGAACTCGGGGAGGACGATGCCGCCGGGCGCATTGGCCTGTCCCAATAAGTTGCCGATAAAAGGAACCGGTTGACCGGGATTGCCGAGCTGCCAGCGCATGATCAACATCAACGTAAAGCCGAGTGCCAAAAACAGCAGTGACGTTATCCCGTACTGGATACCGATCACCTTGTGATCGGTGGAGAAAATGTACTTCCAAATGAAGCTCTCTTCTTGGTGTCCGTGGTCCTCGTGGTGGACGCCTGCGTGAGCTTCTTCCGAAAGTTCGGGCACCTCTTCAGGGTGCTGTTCGTCGATGGAACTCATCCGACCTGCCTTGACTGCGGATAGTTGGGAACGAAATCGACAAGATCTGCTTCGATCGTGTGGGGTGGGAAAGTACGTTTCCCGTGCCCTTTCCCGTGGCTGAGTCTACTAATGAGCCGTGAGGGTGGCAACTCAGTTAATCAGTCGATAATGCTATCGGGGATGAATGCAAACCCGTCGGTTGTTAACGTTCGTCGATGCTTACCCACGCTGACGTCTGGTATGTGCTTCCCGACGCAATCCGGAATCCGGAACTTCTGAACGACTATCGGAATATCTTGTCGAGCGATGAGATCTCCCGGTGCGAACGCTTCTGCTTCGATCGTGACAGGCACCGTCATCTGGTAGCTTGGGCACTCGCCCGCACGATGTTATCGAGCTACTCCGACATCAGCCCCAAAACCTGGAAGTTTCGCAACAACAGGCACGGCAGGCCGGAGATTTCTGGCCCCTCATCGGCACCACGTCTGCGTTTCAATTTGTCACATACCAAGGGCCTGATCGCCTGTATCGTTGCTCCTGAACTCGACGTCGGCATTGATGTAGAGGATTGTCGACGCAACATCTCAGGGCCGGCAATCGCACATCGTTATTTTTCGGCCCGAGAAGTTGCGGCGTTCGAGCGCCTTACCAAAAACGAACAAGCGGCTGCCTTCTTCGAGTACTGGACACTTAAGGAAGCCTACGTGAAGGCAGTCGGCCGCGGGATCTCGCTTGGGCTCGCCCGTTTCTCATTCGAGCTCGACGAGCGCGGCCTTCGTGTTGATGACCCCAAGCGTAGACCGGCAAGAATTTCATTCGACGGCCTCAATGATGATCCAGCAGCGTGGCAGTTTGCTCAATACAAACCAACGCCGCACCACGCCATGGCAATCGCAATTCGCTGCGGAGTCGGAAAAGACCTGAAAATACGTCTTAGGAAGGTTGGCCCCAGCCTGACGAGCTACTGAAAACTCGGCAGATAAATAATGGGCAATTTCTCGCAGTTCAATCGCCTACGTCCATCACACCGACATGCCGCAACGCCTCCTCGGGGCAGCCGACCCATTCGCGGATGAGCGTGTTTCCTTGGTACTGCAAATCGTTGATGCCCATCTCTGTCGACCAAAACCCTGACGCTGTGAGGTCACGGAAGCGGTCAAAAAAGGCAACACCGTGGCTCATGTCTTCTTCGGCCCGCTCGGGCCATGCAATAGCTTCAAGAATCTCGACGCGTTGCCCATCAGTAGCGTCTAGGAACCTGACGTCAAAGCGCCGGTGCGATTCGATGTCGAGCCACGCCAGACCGCCGCTCATCCACTCTTGCATGCTCGGACGATCAATCATCATGAAATCCATGAATTCAGGGACGCCGACTTCAGTGGCACTTCCGGAACGATCGTCGGCTGGAATGACCAGGTCCACCAACAAACGCACTGTGTCGTACTCGTGGGCGCTGAAAAACTCGGGCTGGAACGGCACCCCTGCCGCGGACTGAGAGAGAACCGCCGCCGCCTTCGCACGTGCTGAAGCCGCTTCCGCCGGGGTCCACAACGCAACGGAGGCAGTTGCCACAAGCTTGATCGCCTCTCGCCGGTTCATACCCACTGAATCACCTTGCCTTTGTTCGCGACCCGCATCAGATCGCTCCCTGGTTGCGCTGTTGCACGATGTACTCACTGGTTCGCATCGACAGCGCCAGGATAGTCCAGGTGGGATTCTTGTCACCATTGGTGACAAACGGTCCGCCGTCCGCAACAAATAGATTTCGTACGTCGTGTGCCTGGCAGTCGGCATTCAGGACTGATGAGCGAGGGTCGTCTCCCATGCGAGTCACACCAAGTTCGTGGATGATCCGACCCCCAGGGAGAATGCCGTAACCATCTTCTTTCGAGGGCATGGTTCCTATCGGAGTCCCGCCGATCTCTTCGATAAGCTCCCGAAAAGTCTGCTGCATATGTTTGACCTGCAAGATCTCCTCATCGCCCCACTTGAAGTGAAACCGCAACACCGGAATGCCCCAGCGGTCGACGGTATCCGAATCGATTTCGCAGTAAGAATCCTTGTTCGGAATCATCTCGCCGCGACCCGAAAACCCGACAATCGACCCATAGTATCGACGGTAGTCGTCCTTCAGTTGTTGCCCATAGCCACCACCCGATGGAAATTGGCCAATGTCACCCATGAAACCGTAGGCCGGCATGCCACGTCCGCCCCAAATCTCAATGTGGTAACCGCGGGGGAAATCGAGGTCGCCGTGGCTCAGCCACCACGGCATAAAAAGGTGGGCCCCCCCGGCGCCGTCTTCGTTGTGGGGCACGTTGTCCATTAACTGTGGAACTACCCCCATCACGTCGGACCCCGTGTTGTCAGTTAGGTAGCGGCCAACAACACCGCTTGAGTTCGCCAGCCCATCGGGAAACAGAGTCGATTTTGAGTTCAGCAAGAGACGAGCTGTCTCACAGGCGCTGGCCGCAAGCACGACGACGCGGGCTCGGACTTGGTACTCGCGGCCGTCGTCCTTGTTCACATAGGAAACGCCGCTCGCCAACCCTCGATTGTCGATCGTCACCTCTCTTGCCATGGCGTTGGCAATGATCTCCAGCCGTCCCGTCTCGAGCGCTGGTGGCAACAACACGGTCGGTGACGAGAAGTTCGACCGCGTGCCGCATCCCCGGTTGCACTGGCCACAGTAGTGGCACGCCGAGCGACCGTTCAACGGGCGAGTAAGGATTGAAAGCCGCGAAGGAATGCAGGTAATGCCCATTTGGTCGGCGCCTCTTTTGATCAGATGTTCCCAACAACGTGGCTCCGGAGCCGGCATGAATATGCCGTCTGGGTCATTGGGGAGCCCTTCCCGGCTGCCGAAAATGCCGATTAAGCGATCAATCCGATCGTAATAAGGAGCAATGTCGTCGTAACTGATCGGCCAGTCATCACCCAATCCATCAATACTGTGGCGCCGGAAATCATCGGGACCGTAACGAAGCGAGATACGACCCCAGTGGTTGGTCCGGCCACCCAACATACGGGTTCGAAACCAGTCGAAATTCTGGTCGTCGGCAACCGTGTATGGCTCGCCAGCAAGAGTCCAACCGCCGAGTCCGGCATCAAACTCACCGAACTGCTGCTCGGGCGTTGAGGCACCGCGGCGCGGTGAGTCGTAAGGCCACTTGAACATGAAACCGTCTTGACGCGTGTCCCACATGGGTCCAGCTTCGAGCAGCACCACATTGGCACCAGCCGCAGTGAGCTCATGCGCCGCCATACCACCTCCGGCGCCCGACCCAACAATGCACACGTCGTAGACTTCAGGACTGCGGATCACCTGCATGGGCGCGCACACTATTCCCACTAGCCGGCCGAAGCAACTGGTTAGGTACGCTTCCCGCGGTCTCTGTGAAGCATGTTGGCCTGAATTGATATGCCCGCGACGGCAACGATCATCAACACCACTGGATACAACATCGGCTCGAGCTCAAAGGGATCGAGAAGGAACCAGGATCCTGTGAGCGAAGACAGGAGGATCAGCGCCCAGTCGAACAAGGTGCGGGAAAAGATGGCGCCCAGTACGCCAACCAGGAGTGCTACCAGAAGTGCTGCCTGGGGGTTTTCGGTACTGAGACCGATATTCTCAGCAACCACATAGGCGAAGAATGCCGCCGAAGTGAACCCCGCGATCGTGATCGCCAACTTTTGCAAGAAGATGGCAAACAGCGCCCCCGCGAGACCGGCAATGACCGCAAGCGCCAGCGGTAGCCACTCTTCAGGCGTTTCGAAATGTTGTGTCGCCAGATGCTTCGTGACGACGAACCCAACACCGGCGACGAACAACCAGTAGAGACGCCTGCCAAGCATAAGCAAAGCAGCGGCAACAGCGATTTGCAGGGCGAGCTTCGCGTCCACCCCGTTGATAGCATCCAGAATCTGGTCGGGCATGTGGAAGTGTTCCGTCGCTTGCGCGCACCCAAAGGAGTCGGGCGTGCTTCTAGCAGCCTAGCAAGGTCCAACACCCCAGTCGATCAGAATATCCATTGTGCATAACTGCAATGGGGGAAATGGGCTCCATCCATTGCCTACGAGTCTTCGGCTGGTACTAAAAAAAGCGCGGCAACAAGCACACCCTGACTCAGACAAGCCTCGCGGAGGGGCCAACCTTTATATTTTGGCCGGGAGGTAAAAGAGCTCCGGAAATTAGCTTCGCGTCACCACCCTCTCCCGGGTTGAGACATCATGAGGGTGACCTATACTGCCAAGCATCAGGCCAAGCAGATACCACAAAGAAGTCCTACCTGAGTCACGTGAACCTGATGTCGAACAAAGCGATCGTCCCAACCAAGACACCGATCATCACACGGCCTAACCAGGTCGTCACGATAAGCCGCTACATCTTGGAGCATGAAAAAAGTTATCCCGAGGAAGGCGGTGATTTGTCTGGGTTGCTCTGCGACATCGCCTTGACCGGAAAGATGATCGCCCGAGAGGTTAGAAAAGCTGGGCTAGTAGATATTCTCGGCCAGACCGGCACGATCAACGTGCAAGGCGAGGAAGTTCAAAAACTAGACGACTACGCAAACGAGTGCTTCATCAAGAACTTCGATCACTCGGGACGCCTCTGCGTGATGGCAAGCGAGGAAGAAGAAGGGCCGATTCCGATTCCCGAAAAGTTCAAATGTGGTGACTATGTCCTGCTTTTCGACCCGCTCGACGGCTCGTCAAACATTGACGCCAATGTCTCTATTGGGTCAATTTTTTCGATCTACAAAAGGATCTCCGAAGGCAATGAATCTGGCACGGTTCAGGACCTGCTGCGTAAGGGCAGTGAACAGGTGGCGGCCGGTTATGTACTTTACGGCTCAAGCACGATGCTGGTCTATACAACGGGCAACGGCCAGGTAGACGGTTTCACTCTCGATCCGAGCGTTGGAGAGTTCCTCCTCTCACATGCCGGCATTAAGATCCCGGACAAAGGAAAAATCTACAGCTGTAACGAAGGCTATCGAAACCTGTTTTTCGATGGCAGCCGCCGCTTTCTCGATTATCTGCAGGAAGAAGACAAGAGTACTGGCCGCCCATACTCAGCTCGCTATGTCGGGTCAATGGTCGCCGACGTCCATCGCACACTGTTGTATGGGGGCATATTCATGTATCCGGGCACTTCAAAGGCCCCAGGCGGCAAACTGCGGTTACTTTACGAAGCTAATCCGATGGGGATGCTGATAGAACAAGCTGGCGGACTAGCATCAACTGGCACGGAGTCAATTTTGGAGTTGGAGCCCACAGAATTGCACCAACGGGTGCCACTGTACATGGGAAGTAAAAAGGACGTAGAGCTGGCGATCGAGTTTGAGACGGGGGTGCGCTAATCTTACGAAATAAGAGGCTGTTCGGGGGGACAGCTTGCTAGCTCGCAACACCCACCCTAATCTGTCCTAAAGTTCGCAAACAGGGACCTCCCGACGTTCCCAACTAATATTTCGCGATCTGATTCGAACTGAACATTCCGGAGGAATTTCTGTGACTGATCACGGTACCCGGCTCGCCGAAACTGCTCAGGCTATCGTCGCCCCAGGCAAAGGCATCCTCGCCGCTGACGAAAGCTCTCCCACAATTAAAAACCGCTTCGACACAATCAATGTCGAGTCAACAGAAGAAAATCGACGCGCTTACCGTGAGTTGCTGTTCACCACGGACGGGATGAACGAATTCATCGGCGGCGTCATCTTGTTCGACGAAACCTTGCGACAGTCAGGCACCGACGGGATACCTTTGGCGAAGGTCCTGACGAACGCAGGCGTTGTTCCAGGTATCAAAGTAGATAAGGGTGCCAAAGCCCTGGCGAGTGCCGATGGCGAAAAAGTCACAGAGGGGCTTGACGGGCTACGTGAACGGCTTAAGGAATACTACGGCCTCGGCGCCCGTTTCACTAAGTGGCGCGCGGTGATCACGATTGGAAATGGCATTCCGTCCGACTATTGCATCAAGGCCAACGCTTGGGCGTTGGGTCGTTTTGCTGCCTTGTCAGTCGAACAGGGGCTCGTACCGATCGTCGAGCCTGAGGTTCTGATGGATGGGGACCACGACATTGATACTTGTTTTAGTGTCACTGAGCACACCCTCCACCATGTCTATCGGGCGCTACACGACCAGCGGGTGCCGCTTGAACAAACACTATTAAAACCGAACATGGTGTTATCAGCGAAAGATTGTCCAACGCAAGCTAGCGCGCAAGAGATCGCAGAGAAAACGATCAAGTGCTTAAAGAACACAGTCCCCTCCTCTGTCCCTGGCATTGTCTTCCTTTCAGGCGGCCAAACGGAGCTTGAAGCTACGGTCAATCTCAACGCGATGAATCAGATCGGGGGGTTCCCCTGGCAGTTGAGCTTCTCTTATGGGCGGGCGCTGCAGGCAGCAACGTTGCAGGCGTGGGCCGGTGAGGCCTCCAACGTGGGGGCCGCCAAGAAAGCCTTTTACCACCGGGCCAGGATGAACAGCCTGGCGCGCTTCGGCACATATCAAGAGTCGATGGAGCAGGAAGCAGCAGTGTAGTTTTCATGCTTTGTGCTGCAAATGCCTCAGACAGCTGAACACGTGAAGGACTCAGCTAAGGTTCGGCCTGAGAAACCCTTCAGTTCTTAGGCTACTGCGCCGTCTTTAACCGGCCAACGAACATCGAGCGAAATTTGGACATCTTTGGGCTAATGACTGCCTGACAATAACCCTGCGCTGGATTCTGACGGAAGTAGTCCTGATGGTAGTTCTCAGCCGGATAAAAAGTGTCAAGCTCGGTAACTTCTGTGACGATAGGGGAATCGAAAATCTGGCGTGAGTCGAGCTTTGCAATGAGCTGATCTGCAATTTCCCGTTGTTGTGTTGAATCGACAAAGATCGCCGAGCGATACTGAGTTCCGATGTCACCGCCCTGCCGGTTGAGGGTCGTCGGGTCGTGTGTGGCAAAGAAGGCCTCGAGAACCTCACGAAAGACAATGATGTTGGAATCGAAATGGACCTGAACAACCTCGGCATGCCCTGTGACCCCACTACAGACTTCTTGGTATGTTGGGTTCGGCTTTTCACCACCTGAGTATCCAGATTCAACGAAACGCACCCCTTCAAGTTCCTGGAAAACCGCTTCGACGCACCAAAAACAACCACCTCCGAGGGTGGCAATTTCGTTGGCCTGCCTATTGTCCTTGTCCGTCACCAAAAACCTCCGATGTCCCTATGTATCGCGCGAACAATGCAATTGTCCTGTCCTGGGATGGAAGTGGCAAATCGTAATCCCCGGGACCTAGTATCCTCCGATTAGCTAAAACCAATTCTCAGACAAACGACCGCTAACCAAAAACATGATCTCGAAGCTCGCACAGCGAATAAATAATCCCGCCGGCAACAGCACCGTTGCTCTTGCAATGTTTCTAACAAGCTCAATCTACGCGCCGCCAGCTCTAGCCCAGGAGTCTATGGCGGAAAGAGTTTGGTCAAATTCTACCGAACTCGGCTGGGTTTTCACCTATGGCAACGCCACCACCAACTCGTTTAACCTGCGCAACGTGTTTGAGTACGCCTGGGTGGATGCTGACCTAAATCTAGAATTTGGCATTCTACGCGCCGACTCGGGAGACGACCGATTTGCGCTCGGTACTGAAGAAGCCTTCGAAATTATTGACCCGCCCGTAGAACCTGATACTGATCGTATTTACGCTAAAGCCCGTTACCTGAGGAACGTTTCTCGTCGGTTTTTCTGGTATGGCCGCGTTGACATAGAACGTGACCAGCCGGCCGGCATTACCTTCCGCCTCGCGCCCGCTGGCGGAGCTGGCAACAACTGGGAAACGCCTGAGAATATTGAGCTCCGCACTGGATATGGCTTCGGCTACTCAGCTGGAGAGATGACCTTCGACGGCTCCAATAACTACTTTGGGTACCAGCTTTTCTATGAGTTTGACATGAAAATTAGCGACAGTACTGACATCGATAGCAGCATGACCTTCGACGGCAGCATCATGTCAATGGGTAACTACCGCTTTCATTGGTCAAATGGCATCGGTGTGGCGATCAATGACAGAATGGCCTTGAAGGCAAGTTTGCGGCTCGTCTATCGAAACGATCCAGCCCTGGAAGAAATCGATCTGGAGGATCCCTCTGGAGCAGTCCTCGGCAACGTCATCGTAAGCAAGAAAAAACTCGACACGGGCTTTACAACCTCGTTGGTGATTAACTTCTGAAACCAAGGTTTTCGTTATTCAAGACACCTTCCGCTCGGCGATCCTTGTCCGCAAGGAACCAGAAAACACTATGGAATGACAATTGTCGAAGACCAAAGAATTTAACGAACAGGTGCCACGATGAAAACCACCCGCGTCGTTTCCCTTTTCGTCGCGCTCACCCTTCTCAGTTTAACGGGTGCAACCGCACAACAAGCCACCAGCAGTGAAGCCAGAATGGCGTCCTGGGACCAACACATGCAAATGGCGAAGGACTCGCCTTTTCGCAACCTTGAGTGGCGTGCCATCGGCCCCAAACAAGCAGGTGCCCGTGTCGAAGCGATCGCTGTTCCGTCTGGCAGCCACGGCACGATCTACGTCGGCATCGGTTCAGGCAACCTCTGGAAAACAACAAACAATGGCATCACGTGGGCCCCAATCTTCGAAAACGAATCTACATTTACGGTCGGGGACATAGCCGTTGCGCCATCGAATCCGGACATCGTATGGGTCGGGACTGGGGAGACTCAGCCACGCCACAGCGGCTATTCGTTCGCTGGTACCGGGGTATTCAAGTCTGAAAATGCAGGCGAAACATGGCAGAACATGGGTTTGCAAGACACTCATCACATCGGAAAAGTCATCATCGACCCCAACAACCCCGAAACCGTTTACGTCGCTGCCATCGGCCATTTTTGGTCGCCCAATGAAGAGCGAGGCGTCTTCAAGACGACAGATGGTGGGCAAACCTGGCGCAAAACCCTCTATGTAAGCGAACGTACTGGGGCGGTCGAGATGGCGATCGATCCAGGCAATAGTGACATTCTCTACGCTGCCACTTGGCAAGCAGTGAGTGGCACCCCCCACGAAGGCGGTCTCGAAAGTGGGATCTATAAAAGCATCAACGCTGGTGAGACGTGGACCAAACTTTCTAACGGCTTGCCCTCGGGGCTGCTGGGTCGTATCGGCCTCGACGTCGCGTTTTCCAATCCGAATGTCATTTATGCCTTTGTCGACAACCGCAA
>Ga0209035_10000631_pt1 | contig 13863 bp, 12 predicted proteins | sample MarorgKNORR_S2LV_6_FD_188220 | JGI IMG/M metagenome (GOLD analysis project Ga0209035, IMG submission 188220) | Marine microbial communities from the Southern Atlantic Ocean, analyzing organic carbon cycling - AAIW_A/KNORR_S2/LV (SPAdes) (version 2) | ecosystem: Environmental > Aquatic > Marine...
CTCAGGGTAGACGGTCGGGAAGTATTGCTTCTGGGAGGAGATCTATCTTGCCCATCAACAATTGAAAAAATGGGTAGCACCTTTCGCAATACCTTTCAGCGGCTAGACCTTTTAGTTAACAACGCAGCAAATTTTTACTCCACATCTCTACTAGATACGACTTGCGATGAATGGGACGAAGTCATGGCAGTCAACCTTAGGGCTCCTCATCTATTGGTAAAAGAATTCGCGAACATGCTGACTGAGTCGGTCGGCTCGGTAATAAATATTTCAGATCACCTCGGGATTAATCCTAGAACTTCATATGCCCACCACTCTGTAGCCAAAGCTGGGTTAATACACCTGACTCGAATTCAAGCAATGGCACTGGCCCCCGAGGTTCGAGTAAATGCCATAGCACCAGGGTTGGTGCTCCCCCCGGAAGGTATGAATCACGAAAAACATAAGGCAGAAGTTGCGAACACTCTACTCAAACGAGCTGGAACACTAGAAGATGTCACTCAGGCCATAATGTTTCTGGTCGACGCCCCCAACATTACTGGGCAGACCATAGTGGTTGATGGAGGATCTACCCTTTCTTGACCTCGAGATTAGCAGGTCGTTAAATTCAAACTTCCTTTACTCCTCCATGAGCTAACCAGCGCTCTGCCTCCAAGGCAGCCATACAACCTGTACCAGCAGCAGTCACAGCTTGTTTATAATAATCATCCATGACATCCCCAGCAGCAAAAACTCCAGGGATAGAGGTTTCAGTCCGCCACGGAGTTGGGGTCTTAATAAATCCGTTTGGTTTTAGTTCCACTTGCCCTCCCAGAAATTCTGTATTGGGAGTATGGCCAATAGCTACGAATAGCCCTCCAACCTCTAGCTTACTTTGCTCACCTGTTAACATGTCTCTTAACAGAACTGAATTGATGACTTCCTCCCCCAGAACGTCTTCGACGACTTTGTTCCACTCGAATCTAATTTTCTCTTCCTCGAAGGCTCGCTCTTGCATGATTTTAGAAGCACGTAATTCCTCTCTTCTGTGAATTACCACCACTTCTTTCGCAAATTTTGCCATATACAGAGCATCTTCCATAGCACTATCTCCACCACCCACAATTGCTATAACTTGATCTCTGAAATGTGGAAGCGCACCATCACAAACAGCACAAGCAGATACCCCACCTCCGCTCTGAGCAAGACGCTGCTCATTCTCAAGCCCAATCCATTGTGCATTCGCCCCAGTCGCTATAACAATTGTATCAGATTCAATCACTCTATCTGTATTAGTACACAGTGAAAGAGGAAGACTAGAAAAATCCACAGACATAACATCTTCGGTCAACACTCTTGTGTCGAAACGTAGAGCTTGTGCCCTGAAGTCTGACATCATTTTCGGGCCAGTGACACCATCTGGAAATCCTGGGTAATTTTCCACCTCAGTAGTAAACATGAGCTGACCGCCCGGAATCATTGTACGACTACCAATCCCTTCAATCACTACTGGAGAAAGATTCGCGCGAGCCGCATAAATTGCTCCTGTCCAGGCCGCAGGGCCAGAACCAATTATCACTATTTGTTCCTTGGAGTGTTCTGACATATTTACTCAGCCCTCAAACAAGTTTAAAAATGAAATCCACATGTATAACTAACAAAATAACATTTCCTTATTATTTATCCTTAAATATTTTTAGATTAGTTGAGTGCCCAGGATTAACCCTGGCGTCTGGATCTAAGTAGCGAACCACATTATTAACCGCTATAGCGGCTTCTGAAAAGCCCGTCGCTATAAGATCAAGTTTTCCTGGGTAAGACACCAAATCTCCAGCAGCATATACCCCCATCCGCGAGGTCACCATCAACGGACTGACTGCTATCCTATTCTTCTCTAAATCCAAGCCCCAGGATTTGATAGGACCTAGGTCGGGCTTGAAGCCGAGTAAGCAGAGAATTGCATCTACCTCAAATGTGGAATTCTCGCCGGATTTATTGTCGAAAATTGTCACTCGTTCTAGACTTTTCTCACCATGTATCTCCCTGACTTCGTGATACGTTTTCAAGTCAATTTCTCCCAAATCTGCGGCTTCCTGTAACTGGCGTACCGAGTCTTCGTGAGCTCGAAAACTCTCTCTCCGATGAATCATAGTGATCTGTTCAGCGGTATCTTTTAAAGCCAACACCCAGTCCAGCGCTGAGTCCCCTCCTCCCACAATGAGTACCCTTTTGTTTTCTAGTGATTTGGGATCCTTAACGGCATAATCAACTCCATGCCCTAGAAATTCCTTATACCCGGGACAATTCAGATGTTTCGGTTCAAAGGCTCCTTTGCCTCCTGAAATCAATACAGATCTGGTCAAGAATTCGGCGTCTGGTCCTCTGAGAATGAAGTTATCCCCCCTCGTTATCAACTCAGTAATCTGTTGATCTAGAAAAACTTCAGCACCAAACTGAAGACCCTGTTCAATCATATCTCGGGCCAGATCCTTTGCGAGGACCTTAGGGATTCCTCCAACATCGTGGATATATTTTTCTGGATACAAGGCTGTTAATTGACCGCCAAGTTCGGGAAGGGAGTCTACTATCCTAGTCGACAATCCACGCATTCCTGCATAGAATGCTCCGAAAAGTCCAGTAGGACCACCCCCAATAATCGTTATATCGTTAAGATTCTTTGCCATTTCAGACAACCTCGTAAACTCTTATTACCACCACTGATGAGATCGCATTTTTACACCATTTCTTCTGAAATATCAGACTGCAACAACTCCATAGCTTTTTTAATGATGGGTTGAACATTGTCGTACTTTAAAGTCCGGGATACGTCATTGGTGGAAAACCATCGACAATCCACTATTCCTTCAGACACCTGAGGGGTGACTTCCCCTTCTTTCGAGTCCATCAAAAAATACTCACAACGCTTGTGTATAGAAGTACCTGATGAATTTATATAATGCCAATCAATTGTACCCAACCTCGGACCCGATGCCACTTCAACTAACCCTGTTTCTTCAATTACCTCTCTCATCGCAGCTACTCGATTGCTTTCTCCACATTCAACATGACCCTTTGGTAAACCCCAATTTCCATAAGAATCTAGAATTAAAAGGAAATAAGTCGAATTCCTTACACGCCTGACAACCACTCCCCCTGCACAGTATTCATCTTTAGATTTTAAAACGGCCACTCGCGAAGACTCCCACTATTTCAGATAGTCGCATCCATTATTAACACCGGCCGACGTTGTCCTCTCCTCCTTTAAAAAAAAACAAATCTACTGAATGGACAATGGTCTGACTTTCCAGTGTTCTCTTGACCGGCCTAGTAAGCTCGATTACAATCCGCTTGCAGTATTGTAGTGTTTCATTATTTATCCAACCGATCCATCTAGATGTGTCTTATTTATTAGATATTAAGATACTGACCCCCTAACGATGCTTTAGCGGAGTATTAAGGCTTGAGTTACCAACCTAGTTCCCAGCTCCCTCTTGTGGCCAACGATAATGAGAATAATGGAGCAATTAAGAACATAGATATCACACATATACGATCCTCTACTTTAGGAGACCTGCGTAATCTGGCCGAGGATCTGAATATCTCGAACTACACTGGACTACAAAAGAAAGATCTAATATCTAGAATTGAACGAGCCTTGGTGGACCAAAAAAAACGACTGCAAGGCTCAGGTGTCCTAGAAATTCTTTCAGAAGGTTACGGATTTCTCCGATCACAAGAGTCGAATTATCTTAGTGGTCCAAATGATATTTATGTAAGCCCATCCCAAATAAGAAGGTTTAGCTTAAATACAGGAGACGCACTACAAGGTGAAGTCCGACCTCCGAAGAGTAGTGAGCGTTACCTGGCACTCTTGAAAATCGAAACTATTAACGATGAACCCCCCGACAACACTAATTCCAGAACGTCATTCGATGATTTGCGACCTAGATATCCCGAACAAAGACTCGCCCTGGAACTTCCTGGGCCGGATCTTTCAACTAGGGTGATGGACCTAGTATCTCCCATTGGAATGGGGCAGCGTGGACTAATCGTATCCCCACCCAAGGCTGGAAAAACTGTCTTGCTTCAAAGAATTGCTAATTCTATTTCGATCAACCATCCAGATGTCCACCTAATGGTTCTCTTGATTGACGAACGACCTGAAGAAGTCACAGATATGAAGAAAAATGTGGACGGAGATGTTCTATCTTCCACTTTTGATGAGTCAGCAGCAAGGCACACACAGGTCGCCGAAATGGTTCTAGAAAGGGCGAAAAGACTTGTTGAACAAGGAAAAGATGTTGTTATTCTCCTCGATTCTATTACTCGTTTAGCTAGAGCGTTCAACTCCACCATGCCCCACTCAGGGAAAGTACTAAGTGGTGGAGTAGACGCCAAAGCGCTTCAGAAACCAAAGCGCTTCTTCGGTGCGGCTAGAAATATCGACCAAGGTGGTTCTCTCACCATCATTGCAACGGCTTTGGTAGATACTGGTAGCCGAATGGACGAAGTGATTTTCGAAGAATTCAAAGGAACCGGAAATATGGAATTAATTCTCGACAGGAGTATCTCCGACAGGCGGATATTCCCTGCTGTTGATATCAACCGTTCAGGAACTCGGCGAGAAGAACTGCTACTTTCCCAAAGTGAGCTAAACCGTGTCTACTTACTTCGGAATTTTTTTTCAGATATGCCCGCAGCTGAAGCTATTGAGTTTTTACTGGAACGCATGAATAAAACTGAAACCAATCAAGAATTTATGGACTCCATGGCAGCGGGAGTATAGGAAAATAGAACGACATCCATGAACAAAGTCGCTGACAGCATCCTCGAAGACATCTTACAAGAAAATCCCGTGAGAGATCCGAGGATACTTTGCAGAGAGCAACTCCAGGGGTTAAAAGAGACGCACCCCGAAGGCTACCAAAAATCCGTGGATTACTATAATGAAAAACTTCTGCCAGCCATAATAAAAGACGCCGACAATTGTCTAGTTTATTGGCAGAAATATAGCTGTTTTATCGCTAACCTTTATAACCCTGGGATCCCAGTAGAAATAGACATTGATGGTATCCAACATGATTGTCAAAACTCGACTGCCACTGATCGAATGGTGCTCCACATGCCAGACGTGACTTCACAGCGTGCAATCCCAATTACCCTGCCCGTACAATTGTCGAAAGCCCAAAGTGCTACTTACGATCTTTTAGTAACGGGTTCACACCAACTTCATAACCGTAAGGAAGCAAAACATGACTGACCCTAGACTAAGAACTCCGACCAATCTCGTTTGGGCTCCGCGCCCAGGATGGGCTACTGTTCGACTAGTTGGAACTTGTGCTGACCGTACTTTAAGGAGAGGACAAATAGTCCTACACACACCCAGCGAAGAATATGACATTCCTGGTCAAGACGACGGCCTGACACCTGGCACTTTAGTGATCATCCTGCACGAAGCTGCCAGATTAGTAGAAGACGACCTGCACTTGGTGCCAGAGCATGCAGTTGTTGCAATCGGGGAAACTCTTCCCTAAACAATCAGCCGATATATCCAGTCCACTAAATAGGTCGATTGCGCTTCCTGCTTATTCAGTAAGACCTTCCGCTTTTTCAGCCGAAGTCACTATCCCCCTTATGATAGCAGAGCTTAAGCCTTGATGCTCCATCTCATTTAGACCAGCGATCGTACAGCCTCGGGGCGTGGTGACTTTGTCTATCCCATCCTCTGGATGAAATCCTGCTTCTAAGATGAGAGAGGCTGCGCCCTTAGCAGTCTGTGCTGCTAAGAATAGAGCTTCTTCAGGGTGAAAACCAATTTCAATACCCCCCTGGGAGGCAGCACGTATGCAGCGTAGAAAAAAAGCGATTCCACATGCACTCAGAGCAGTTGCTGGAGTTATCATTTCCTCTGCTAGTTGCAGTGTCTTTCCGATGCATCCAAACAACCGTTCAGCTTGTTCTAAAGCTTCCGTATCATGAGCCGCTAAACAAGTAACAGCCTCACCGACCGACACGGCTGTATTGGGCATTGCTCTCACCACACAGTTTTTGTCCAACCCCAGCCCCTCTTTCACCAACTCCAGAGAGGTGCCACTAACGACAGAAATGAATGTGCGTGGCCTTGATTCCGCTACTTCTTTTATTTCCGAAAACAACATGGGCGTCTGCTGTGGTTGCACTGCGACGATGACTATATCTGAGCTTTCTACTGCAGCAACGTTATCCTCCGTGATCCTTACACCCATCAACTCCAAGTTTTTAAGTTTACTGCAATCCCTGCGAGTCACTGTTATATTCTTAGGCTCTATGTCACCGCACTCCACCCATCCCCGTACCAAAGCTTGACCTAAATTACCTCCACCTAACACACAAATTCGCCCAAAGCCGTGAGTATCTCTTTTTAGTCCCACCTTGTCATCCCCTTCTTTTAGGTATTCTAAAAATCATCCAGACCTTAGTTCAGATCATTCTGCTTCAAAAATCAGTTCTGTAGTTATTTCAATGCAATCTGAAATCGACTTGTAAACGGGGCACTTGTCTCTATGAATAGAGTGAACTCTTACTGCGATTTCTTCAGAATCCACGCTTCCTTTTAGACGATAATTAACATGAATACGCCTTAGGACCAAGACACCGTCCTCTTTTTCCACTTCTCCTTCAACGGTCGTTTCCAGACGACTCGCATCGGCTAGAATCCCACGCGCCTCCAGCGCGCCTCCAAGAGTACCCGCTAGTCAACCACCTGTTGCCGCTACAATATAGTCCAAGGTAGTGGCCACCTCATCTGTACCTGTAACTCCGTAGTGCTGGGCTATAGAACCGTGAACTCCAAAATCCACTGGGTCAGCAGTAGCCGGAATATACGCTTTTCGAAAAGGCCCCTTGATTCTTTCTATCCTACTCTCTGATTTATAGACGACATCCCCCATTCTCACTCCTTTGAAAAATTGCTTTAGTAATCAGTCCAATTATGCTTCGATTCTCAAATTCTATTAGTAGATTAACACTCTGATCTTAGTAACCATATTTATTTTTCAACGAGGAAGATCCAAAACAGAAGTCACTTCTGTACTCACCTGGCTCAACAGATCTCTAAAATCAGTATTTTCATCTAGTCGAAATTCACGACTCCACAAATTGGAACCATCAGCCACTGCCAGGAGATTTACCACCAAACTCAGGCTGTCTCTCGTTCCAAACTCACGCCCGGTCACTACGAGGTCAGCTAACAGTTCATTCCCTATAGCAACAGGTCCAAGCCCACGGTTGGTATACCTCTCAGTACTTGCAGGCCCCAAAACTCCTAGAATCTGAGGGTCTGCCCGGCCGAAATAAGCAGCTAAGCCTTCTGCAAATCCCGCATATCGATCTGTGGAATCCTCAACCAATTCGGATTCAAATGGCAAGACTGCCAAAACAGTCCTTACCTCTGACAGTCCTTTCCTTCCCTGAGAAATCATGAATAGCAATGAGAAAAGGAAAACGACTGAAACTGTAGCAACAAGTCTCATAAAGGTGCGTTGCACACCCTGTCCTAAATTAGCTCTTTCCATTAAGACATAATTTCCACGATAACCCACCGTTATAAATACGCCCTGATAACCTCATACTGTCCTCGATACAATTTACTAAATGTGAATTACGGATAATTATTTAGAATCAGATAATTTCGGAACCGCCTCTCCCAGTTCTTTGGCCACATCTTCCGCTTTCCTCATTATTGAAAGATCCAAATCATGGCTGGGCCTGTCTACTGGTTCGAGCTTAGCAATCAGCTCTCTTATCTCTCTCGAGGAAAGGCCAAATTCTTGGAGTGCCTCCATATCAAGTGTCGGTTCTTTATCTCTGATCCCAATACCATGCTCTCCACTATCCAAGAGTTGGTTCAGAACCAGAATATCGCTTCTACTCAAAGCCTGACCACATACATTATAGTCAATCCATGCCTCGTAACTCAGTGGAGCAACTCTTTTGAGGACACCGGCCATCACCCTTGCAAAAGCTTGAATCTCCCACTGAGCATGGGCGTCATCTCTTAGCGTCAAAAAATGGAACAGATTATGCAAATCGATTTTCCAATACCATTGAGTGTAGGTAGATAAAGGCAGGTCAATGCGTGCTAGCTCCCTAGCCACGTCTTCTTCTACCATCCAGCGATAACCTTTAGAAACCTCACTACGCATTCGCTCCCAATGCCTTACTGCCTTGTTATACAGTTCTGAAGAAGCAGAGTCGTCTTGCCGACCTTGAGCATTGTCTTGGTTCTGTAGTGAGAAATGATCAGAGTCTGGTTTATAAAAAAGTAAAGGCATCAAAGAATACCTGCCACTATATTCATTCACAGAAGCAGTCCGATGTCTAATCCACTGTCGAGCCACAAACATTGGCATCGCGCAGTGAAATTTCAACTCTACCATCTCACTAGGCGTGGTGTGATAGTGACGACGAAGATATCTTATCAATCCTCTAGTCTGACTAGTTTTTCTAGTTCCATAGCCATAGCTAACTCTCGCTGCTCTCTCCACGTCTTCGTCAGTCCCCATATAATCCACCAACGATACGAATCCATGGTCCAAGACTGGAAAATATCCTCCGACAATTTCTTCCGCTGCCGGGTTGGTTGGGCGTTTTGTTAACATTGCCACCCTAACCTATCCTATTACCCGCTATCCAAACTGACTCGATGTTTCTCATGTTTCTCACGTTTTCGAGAGGGTTTTCTGTCAGCACAATAAAGTCGGCCCATCTATTGGGCTGTAATGTACCTATCTCCTGCTCTAGGCCCAAACACTTGGCCGCTTCACCAGTCGCCGACCTAAGAATCTGTTCTGGACTCATCCCGGCTCTTTGCATCAGAACTAATTCCATGTGTTCGAAGAATCCCTGGAACCGCCCCGCTGGTCCAGTGTCAGTTCCAAATCCTATCGGCAATCCAGCATCCACAATGCTTTTCAGGTTCTCCATAGCAATCGGAAGGCCTCTTTTATAACCCTGAGCGCTGGTATTTTCACGAACGGCCTGTTGCCGTACGACTTCAGAAAGCTTATTCACAACAACAGTGTCTGCATGTTTTAGAAAAAAGGGATCGTCAAAAAAATCGGGCCGATTCTCATAGATAAAAGTGGAAACTTCTCTCGTCAATGTCGGTGAATAGCAAACACCGCTTTGACTCAACAAATCCAGAAACTCCTCATCGACATTAACATCACGTATGCTATGAGCAATGAAGTCTGTCCCAGCTCTGAGAAGATCTTTAGCATCTTCAAGATAAAACAAGTGTGAAGCCAATTTGAACCCTAACTCATGACTTCTATCGATAATTGTAGAGAATAAGTTCACAGGCATTTTCGACGTAGACCCAAGATTGTCATCTACCCGAATTTTCATCCAATTCACATCCAGTTCAGCATTTCGCTGCAAAACTTCCAACACTTCACTACTCGTTGTACCTGTTATGACTTCCCCTGCAATATAGAGCCTAGCCCTATCCAAATCAGCTATGGATACTTGCTCATCCCTTAAAATTTTTCCTTCTTCCCCATCTCCACCTAAGCTATTCACCGTGGTGATACCATAATCAGCATATAGACGAAGCTGCCGGATCAAGTTTTCCCTATTGTAATATCCAGAATCAAGTCCCAACACTCCACCTACATGCCCGTGAGTATTTATCAAGCCTGGCACTATTATCCGACCACTAAGATCCTCAACATCAGCCCCAGAAGGTATTACGATTTCTTCATCGCTCCCGACTTCACTAATACGGCCGTCATGAACTAAAATGACTCCATTTGATATAAAGTCAGAACCAGTCCCATCCCAAATCTCAGCTCCAACAAACGCTGAAATCTCAGAACCCTCTCGACTACAAGCTGACAACAGAACCAAACACAAGGCCCATCCGACAATAACTCTCATAGTCGCTCCTTTCCTTGAAATAATCATTGCTTTATCTGCAACATTACACTGACGTTCAAGTCGTCGATAGTCTGTGTAAGTAATCTTCCAAATATATCTGGAAAAGAGTGGAAGCCCTTGGCTCGAATTTGTCTGTTTCTCATGACCCATCTACAGAGTCTAACTGACTCTCAGTAGGTTCTGCTCAACAAAACCACGATTCTGAAAAAGCTGGCGGACGTAATTCCACTGGTTGAAATAAATCCTCGGCCAAAGCTTCTACATAGCCTGCTTCTTTTCCTAGTGTAAGTGCTTTCACTTTGGCGAAAATGACCGCCCAATCCTCTCCATCGACAACACTAGATTCAACCATACAGGCTATCTGTTCCTGTAAGACATCAACCCTATTATCAGGATGCTCCCATTCGTAGACCAAATTTTCTTTAGATAATTCTCCAGCCAGTTTAGATAACTCAGGGATTCCCAAAAGTTTTGATCCTGGAGGCAACAGTAACCTGATAGAGTAATGGACTGGATCTACGTGATAGATCAAGTCATGCTCCTCTATAAAATCCAAGAGATCCAAATAACCAGACACCGTGGTCCAGGGAGTGAATGGAAGCAAGGAAGGTTTTAAATATACTCCTGCGTTTCTAGTATTCTGAAGTGCTATTGCCACATCATCACGAGTGTGGCCTTTGTCTAAGTATTCGAGGATCCTGTCATCCACAGTTTCTACCGCCGAAATCACGAATAAACAACCTAGGCTTCCCAGTTCGCACAGTACCTCAGGATACTCCAGGAGATGTTCAACCTTTGCAGTGATATCAAAAGTGATATCTCTGTGTTTTTGATTCATAGCACGGACAATTTTCAAAGAATATTTAACACCATTTAAAAAATCGGGGTCGCCAAATGAAATATGTTCCGCTCCCATTTCCACCAAATTATCAATATCTGCCAAGACTACCTGTTCTTGAACCAAACGTAATCGGCCTTCGTAAACCGAAGGGATTGGGCAATGTCTACAACGGTGAGCACATCCCCTACTAGTTTGAGTTGACCCAACAAGTTTTTCTCCGTGCCCAGACACCGTTAATTTTGAGTAGTCTTCAAGGGGAGGTAGCAGTGAGCGCACAGGAGTGATAAAATTTTGCCTGGAAAGATTGGGTTTTTCTAAAACGTGAGACCTGGAAACGCCAGAGATGGCCACCTCACCAGTTTCTAAGCCATCGATATAGTCAGCCAAGGGCCCTTCAAATTCTCCTCCTATAACAGAATCGCCGAGATGAGACAGAAGTTTTTGTTCATTCAATGAAGCGTAAAGGCCGAAGTAACACAGGTAACTTTCTGGTTTTATTGCCTTTACCCGCTCGCCTGCTTTAATCCCTAAACACATAGCTGTGTGCATTGGTACTGATATGCCAATCACATCTGCTCCTAGTACTTTTCCCCTATCAAACGCCTGAACTGCTAGATCCAAGCATTCAACTCGGTGTCCTCGTTCAAGTAAATGAGCTGTAGCTGACGCGACAGAAAAAGGCTGGTGTCCTAAATCGTAACAAGAGATAAGCAATACGTTCATTTGATATCCAACGGATTCTCGTTAAAATCGACCCTAAAGAAGTAATTCTGATCACTAAGGATAGTTACTTAGAATACCAATTTCAGCCATCCAGAGATAGTCACAAAATCGAATGATTACAACATTTGAAGTCTCTCCTTCTGGGCCAACCTATGCTCACATATTGCTACCTCAGTACTTGATCCCCAAACTCCCTGTATAGGACGCCAAATATTGTATCATCTAAATAAGGTCGGCCCGTGAAGCAACCAAAGATCCTCTTTATCCTGATCAGCTTGTTCCTCCTTTCTTCTCAACCACAACCAGTTCAATCCCAAGGGAACCAAGCCAGTGATCGGTTAGAGCTAGCCGAATTTCTCAAGTGGAGAGAAATCGGACCCAGCGTTGTGGGTGGACGAATCAGCGATTTAGCAGTTGATCCGACAAATGCAAACACTCTTTACGTGGGCACCGCTACAGCTGGAATATGGAAGAGCACAAATCATGGAACTACCTGGAACGAAATTTTTACTGAAGAAGTCACGTCTTCCATTGGTGATGTCACCATAGCTCCTTCCAATCCCAATATCGTTTGGGTTGGAACTGGAGAACCACAGAACCGTCAGAGCTCCCCCTGGGGTCATGGAGTTTTTAGATCATCAGATGCTGGGCAAACTTGGCAATTTTTAGGGCTTGAAAAAACAAGACACATCTCACGTATTAAAGTTCATCCGAAAGATCCAGAGACTGCTTACATCGCTGCAGTTGGGAATCTCTGGAAACCAAATCCCGAAAGAGGTGTCTTTAAGACGACCGACGGAGGTGCCACTTGGGAGAAGGTCCTTCACGTCGACGACTATACTGGCGCTATTGATCTGGTCATGGATCCTGACGATCCCGAAACACTTTTTGCAGCTATGTATACACGTCAACGGACGGCATGGGGATTCAATGGAAGTGGTGCTGGAAGTGGGATATACAGAACTTTAGACGGTGGAAAAAACTGGACCAAACTGCACAAAGGCCTCCCAAGTGGACACCTAGGGAGAATTGGAATAGATGTATACCAGCGAGACGGGAACCTGCTAATTGCTACCATAGAAGCACGACGAGGACAAACTGGCGTTTATGGTTCCACTGACCGTGGTAACAGTTGGAATTTCCTTTCTGACACAAATCCAAGGCCCATGTATTTCAGCATGGTCCGAATAGATCCTAACGATCCCGAACGTATCTATCTCGGTGGACAAAACCTAATGCGCTCTGATGATGGCGGCAGGACATTTTCTGATCAAGGTGCCCGTAATGTCCACCTTGATCATCACGCACTTTGGATCGATCCGAACAACTCCAATCACCTTATCTTAGGGAGTGATGGTGGTCTCTCAGTTTCATTTGACAGATCGGAGAACTGGAGGTTCTACGACAACTTGCCAATCTCACAGTTCTATGAAATAGGCCTGGACCAAAGGAATCCATTCTGGGTCTGTGGAGGACTCCAGGACAATGGAAGCTGGTGTGGACCAGCTAAAACCTTAGACAGCCAAGGAATTCGCAATGCAGATTGGATAAATATAAGTGGAGGTGACGGATTTTACGTTGAAATCGATCCAGAAGATCCAAATACGATTTTTTCAGAATCCCAAAATGGCAGGATAGGTTTACTAGACCTTGAAACAGGAGAACGTTCATCAATTTCTCCTCGCCCATTATTTAATGCTGACGAAGGATCTCTACCTCGAAAAGATTATCCATCCGAACAAGACATCGATGCAGATGACCGTGAATACCGTTTTAACTGGAACACACCAGTCCTTCTTTCTCAAGATGATTCCAGATCTGTTTATTTAGGTAGTCAAATGCTACTCAAAAGCCTAGATAAAGGAACGACATGGACTCAAATCAGTCCAGATTTAACTTTCGATATCGATAGGTCCCAGCTATCGATCATGGATGAGATCCCATCTGATTCCATGCTTTCTATGCATGATGGAGTCTCTTTTTATAGTACACTGACTACTATAGAAGAATCGTCCCTAAATACTGAGGTTTTTTATACTGGTAGCGACGATGGGCGTGTCATGAGGACGCTTGATGGCGGGTTAAACTGGTCCGATCTGACCGATAATATTCCTGCCCTCCCAGAAAATACATATGTCAGCCGCTTGGTTGCCTCTAACACAAACGAAGGCACGGTGTATGGAACATTTGATCGACATTACTCAGGCGATTTCCGGGCGTATGTATATAAGAGTGAGGACTTCGGTGAATCTTGGAAAGACATAACATCTGGATTGCCAGAATCCTCTGTGAATGTCATCGTGGAACACCCAGATCAAATAAATCTGCTCTTTCTAGGTAACGAAGTAGGCATATTTGTCTCACTTGATGGTGGAGACCATTGGGAACGTCTCATGAATGGA
>Ga0209035_10000632_pt1 | contig 13858 bp, 12 predicted proteins | sample MarorgKNORR_S2LV_6_FD_188220 | JGI IMG/M metagenome (GOLD analysis project Ga0209035, IMG submission 188220) | Marine microbial communities from the Southern Atlantic Ocean, analyzing organic carbon cycling - AAIW_A/KNORR_S2/LV (SPAdes) (version 2) | ecosystem: Environmental > Aquatic > Marine...
ATTGCTTCCAAAGCATTGAACTAAAAAACTGCTTATGCCCCACTACTCATTAGGGTAGTATTTACCTACCTAATAGAAATGCATTCCCCACCTTTTAGAGTGTTGACTCAATAATCATTTAACAGTAAATTGTTTAGACATTAAATAACTTAACTGAACCTTGTTCTATAAAAAACCCTTATGGACAGCGTGGTTACCCACGACTTAATTTTCCCTTATCTCCTTCGAAAGGTTACGGAAAAAGCTGCACTGGCATCATATAATTGGATTGGGCGCGGTAACAAAACTGGGGGAGACAGTGCTGCAGTTGAAGCAATGCGGGCATCTTTGGATGAGTTAAAAATTAACGGAACAATTGTTATTGGTGAAGGGGAAAAAGACGAAGCACCTCAATTATACAATGGTGAAGTATTTGGAAACAAGGATGCGTCAGATCAACTTGATATTGCCGTTGATCCCTTAGAAGGAACGACATTTTTAGCAGACGGTCAAACCAACGCAATGGCTGTCATTGCTACGGCCCCAAAAGGGACAATGTTTGACCCGGCCCCTGCTTTTTATATGGAAAAATTTGCAGCACCTGCAGAAACCAGGGGCAAGATCGATATGGATTGGCCAATAGATAAAAAGCTACTCACGGTTGCCAAGTTAATTGAAAAAGATATTGAAAATTTAACGGTTTTTGTTTTAGACAAGCCAAGGCATCGAAGCCTTATTGAGGAGATTAATCATGCCGGTGCTCGTGTTGCACTTTATCCTGCAGGTGATATTGCCGGCGCTTTAATGGCGGCGATTCCGGATTCTGAAGTAGACGTATTGATGGGTACCGGTGGAACTCCGGAAGGGATAATTTCTGCAAGTGCGATTCGGGCGATGGGAGGAGAATTTCTGGGAAGGCTTGATCCGCAGCTTGCTACAGAACTTGTTCGGGTCAGGGATGCAGATTTGGATACCAAGCGCTGGTATGACCGTGATGAGTTGATTGGGTCGGACGATGTTCATTTTTGTGCCACCGGAATTACTTCTGGAATGTTATTTAGTGGAGTAAATCAAACTAAACACCATTTCCAGACGGAAACTTTAATTGTGACAGGCACCAGAAAAGAAATGGTGTCGCTAACAAATTGGCACAGGCGCTGAGGCAAACTGAATATTAGTGCACAAGGCAAAAATGAAAAAGTCGCGCTTTGTCTTGCTCCCAGACGTTTGCATTATTTATTGAAACTAGATTTATAAACGAGAAAAACCATGCCGAACAACCTTGTTGAACGCCCGATAATTCTGGGGATTGTAGGGGATTCTGCAGCAGGTAAAACCACTCTTGCCGCTGGAGTTGCCCAGATACTCGGAAAAGATCAAGTTGTGACAATATGTACAGACGATTATCATAAGTTTGATCGTGCAAAACGTGCCGAAAATAAGACATCTGCGCTTGATCCAGAATGCAACTATCTTGATGTTATTGAAAATGATCTGAATAGTTTACGCAACGGCAAAGCCATCATCAAACCGGTATACAGTCATCATGATGGTTGCTTTAAAGCTGCTGAATATATTGAACCGAAACCCTACATTGTAGTGGAGGGTTTGCTTGGTTACAGTACGAGGACCATGCGCAACAACTATGATGTGAAAATTTATTTGGATCCGGAGGAGGAGTTGCGTGTACGCTGGAAAGTGATTCGGGATACAACAAAGCGCGGTTACACGGAGGAGCAGGTTTTGGCCTCTCTGGAAAAGAGGAAAGATGACAGCCCGGCCTACATTCAGCCGCAGCGTACTTTTGCCGATATGGTAGTTCAGTTTTCTCGACCGGAAGGCAAGGAAGATGAAGTTGGGCCGCGACTCAATGTCCGGCATACTTTACGACCCACCTTGCCGCATCCTGATCTTACTTCTTTGCTGGATGTCGGAGAGAATACAGGAATCTCTCTTGATTTGGCACGTGACAAAGATGGGAAACCAGTCGATATTCTTGATATACATGGTAGTATCGAAACTCATCGCGCAAGTAAACTTGAGGAACTGTTGTGGGGTTTGATTCCAGAAGCACAACATTTGCGTGCAAATAAACGTTCCATAGAAGAATTGGAAAAAATTAATATCATAAGTCATCCTCTGATGCTGACTCAAATGCTGATTGCCTATCATATGGTGAAAGCTGCATTGGGACATCACGCTATCTAGTAACTAGAAAATAAAAATAGAAACCGAACAACTTTTGTATAAATTATTTATAGCTAATTGATTTCACTATGACTGTTTCTCTTCGCCATCAAGACATGGCAAACGCACTCCGTTTTTTAGCAGCGGATGCTGTACAAAAAGCAAACTCAGGTCACCCAGGAATGCCTATGGGCATGGCGGATGTAGCAACCGTATTGTTCACCCGATTCTTAAATTTTAAATCAAGTGATCCGGATTGGCCTGACCGGGACCGCTTTGTCTTGTCTGCAGGGCATGGTTCCATGCTGCTTTATTCACTGCTTCATTTGACAGGTTACGAGGATTTTACGCTGGACGAACTGAAAAATTTTCGACAACTTGGTTCAAGAACAGCCGGACATCCGGAATATGGACACGGTGCAGGAATTGAAACCACGACCGGACCGCTTGGACAAGGGATTGGGAATGCTGTTGGAATGGCACTTGCTGAACGAATGCTCGCTGAAAGATTTGGAAGCGACATAGTAGATCATTACACCTATGTCATTGCCGGAGATGGATGCTTGATGGAAGGAATAAGTCACGAAGCAGCCTCATTCGCAGGACATTTGGGTCTGGGAAAATTGATAGTGCTATTTGATGACAATGGAATTTCCATTGACGGATCCACCGATCTTGCTGTCAACGATGATCAACTGATGCGTTTTGGAGCTTGCGGATGGGACGTCTCATTCTGCGACGGACATGATCCGGATGCAATTTCTGCGGCCATCAACGCTGCAATAGAAAATCAAGACAAGCCGTCACTGATTGCCTGCAAAACGATGATTGGTTTTGGATCACCAAACAAAGCCGGAACTGCCGCTACACACGGAGCACCACTTGGTGATGATGAAATTACGGCTACACGAGAAGCGCTTAACTGGCCACATCCTGTTTTTGAGATTCCTGAAGGAATTGGAAGTGCTTGGCGTAGAATAGGTTCAATGAAAAGTGCTAAAATGGAAGCCTGGCGCAAACGATTAAATGAGTCAGGGCGAAAGGAAGAATTTGAACGAGTAATTTCCGGAACACTTCCGGAAAACTGGGAAGCTTCTTTACGGGATTTCAAGCAGAAGCATTCCACAGAAAAAACAAAAGTAGCCACCCGTAAAGCAAGTCAGGAAACACTGAATGTGTTAGCAGAAGTAATTCCGGAATTGGCTGGTGGTTCTGCTGATTTGACCGGATCAAATTTGACAAAGGCTAAATCACAAATACCAATTACACCAGGTGACTTTTCGGGAAGTTATATACACTATGGAGTTCGGGAGCACGGAATGGCTGCTGCCATGAACGGCATCGTTCTGCATGGTGGATTTATTCCGTATGGCGGAACATTTCTGATTTTTACTGATTATTGTCGGCCATCAATACGTTTGTCTGCCTTGATGAAACAGCGTGTGATTTACGTGATGACACATGATTCCATTGGTTTGGGTGAAGATGGACCAACCCACCAACCGGTGGAACACCTTTCCAGCTTACGTGCGATTCCGAATTTGAATGTGTACCGACCATGTGATATAATAGAAACTGCTGAATGTTGGGGTGAAGCACTGACAACATCCTCCACACCTTCTGTGCTTTCTCTCTCCCGCCAGGGTCTGCCATGCCTGCGAACTGAACACACTGACGAAAATTTAAGTGCAAAAGGGGGATACGTCCTCGCCGGAGCTGAAGGTAAACGGGATGTGACATTGATCGCTTCCGGATCAGAAGTTTCCATTGCCATGGAAGCACATGATCAATTGAAAGCTGAAGGCGTTTCAGCTGCAGTAGTCTCCATGCCTTGTTTGGATTTGTTTGAATCTCAGGACAAAGATTACCGAAATCAGGTAATTCCTTCCGAAATTCCGGTAGTTGTTGTGGAAGCAGGCGTTGAGCAAAGTTGGGGGCGTTATCTTGGGGAAGACGGAGAATTTGTAGGCATGAAAAGTTTTGGGGCATCCGCACCGGCAAACGAGCTTTTTGAACATTTTGGTATCACTACGAAAAATGTAGTGGAGGCAGCAAAAAGAATTACGTAAAAATAACCGCCATGAAAATTGAAAATACTAAGAAATCCTTTTACGTTTATCAGCAAACTTGGCGGCTTTTCCTTAATCCTAAATCTGAGTATAAATTATGGCTTTAATATCTTTAAGACAATTACTTGATCATGCGGCGGAAAAAAGCTACGGCGTTCCGGCGTTCAATGTTAACAACATGGAGCAAATTCAGTCGATTATGCAGGCGGCAAAAGCTACGGATTCGCCTGTAATTTTGCAGGCTAGCAGGGGAGCACGTTCCTATGCAGGTGATATTTTTCTGCGGCATTTGTTTGATGCCGCAGTTGAAATGTATCCGGACATTCCGATTTGCATACACCAGGATCACGGAAATAACTTCGATACTTGTCTCTCTGCAATGGCCAATAATTTCACCAGTGTAATGATGGACGGTTCCCTGGAAGAGGATGCTAAAACACCGGCTTCTTATGAATACAATGTTGGCATCAGTTCAAAAGTCACTGAGGTGGCGCACAAAATTGGTGTGTCGGTAGAAGGTGAACTTGGCTGCCTGGGTTCATTGGAAACCGGTGAAGGCGAAAAAGAAGACGGACATGGTTTTGAAGGTAAATTATCGCAGGATCAACTGCTGACTGATCCTGATCAAGCTACCGATTTTGTAAAGAAAACACAGGTTGACGCACTGGCTGTAGCGATAGGTACTTCTCACGGTGCATACAAATTCAGCAGGAAACCTGATGGAGATATACTAGCGTTGAATGTGGTCAAAGCCATCAACAAAAGATTACCCGGTCTACACATGGTCATGCACGGTTCCAGTTCGGTACCGCAGGAATTACAGGACATCATCAATGCAAACGGCGGGGAAATGCCTCAGACCTGGGGTACACCTGTGGATGAAATTGTTGAGGGCATCAAACACGGTGTCCGGAAAGTTAATATCGATACTGACTGCCGCATGGCGATTTCCGGACAGTTCAGGAAAATATTGCTGGAAAAGAAAACGGAGTTTGATCCACGAAAATTCACAAAGCCAGCGACTGACGCCATGCAGGTGGTTTGTGAATCACGTTATGAATCTTTTGGGACAGCAGGCAATGCATCGAAGTTAAAACCACTTCCGTTGACAGCAATGGCGGGGCGTTATAACTCAGGTGAATTGGAACAAAAAATCAATTAACTTTCGTACTCAACACTCACCTTAAAAAATAAGGTAATATGTCGAATAAAACTTATAGTGCCGGTGTCAAAGAATACCGCGATACCTATTGGATGCCGGAATACACGCCAAAAGATACTGATATTTTGGCCTGTTTCAAAATCACTCCGCAACCCGGGGTTCCACGTGAAGAAGCCGCTGCCGCCGTGAGCGCTGAGTCCTCAACAGGTACATGGACAACGGTATGGACTGATCTGTTGACCGACCTTGATTATTACAAAGGTCGGGCTTATGCCATTGAGGATGTACCGGGAGATGATGAGGCTTTCTATGCCTTTGTGGCTTATCCGATTGATTTATTTGAAGAAGGTTCGGTGGTTAATGTGTTCACGTCTTTAGTCGGAAATGTTTTTGGATTCAAGGCTATCCGTGCTTTGCGACTGGAGGATGTGCGTTTTCCGATTGCTTACGTTATGACTTGCAACGGACCACCTCAGGGAATTCAGGTCGAGCGTGATATTATGAACAAATACGGTCGTCCTCTGCTGGGTTGTACGATAAAACCAAAACTTGGATTATCGGCTAAAAATTATGGACGTGCGGTCTATGAATGTTTGCGCGGAGGTCTTGATTTCACCAAAGATGACGAGAATGTCAATTCCCAGCCTTTTATGCGCTGGCGGAATCGATTTGATTTTGTGATGGAAGCAACCCTCAAGGCCGAAAAAGAAACGGGGGAGCGAAAGGGACATTACCTCAACGTAACGGCTCCAACTCCGGAAGAGATGTATAGGCGTGCTGAACACGCCAAAGAAATCGGTGCGCCCATCATCATGCATGACTACATCACCGGCGGTTTTTGTGCAAATACAGGACTGGCCCAGTGGTGTGCCAATAATGGTATGTTGTTACATATTCACCGCGCCATGCACGCCGTGATTGACCGCAATCCGAGTCACGGTATTCATTTCCGTGTACTCGCCAAAGCCCTGCGTTTATCGGGTGGCGATCATCTGCATACCGGAACCGTAGTCGGGAAACTTGAAGGAGATCGTCTTGCCACCTTGGGTTGGATTGATTTGTTACGCGATTCCTACATCAAAGAAGATCGTTCACGCGGAATCTTTTTCGATCAGGATTGGGGAGCCATGCCGGGAGTATTTGCGGTTGCCTCCGGAGGTATTCATGTGTGGCACATGCCCGCGTTGGTTGCCATTTTCGGAGACGATGCTGTCCTCCAGTTTGGCGGAGGAACATTGGGGCATCCGTGGGGTAACGCTGCGGGTGCTGCTGCAAACCGTGTGGCACTGGAAGCCTGTGTTGAAGCGCGTAACCAAGGACGTGAACTTGAAAAAGAGAGCAAGGATATTCTCACTAATGCCGCTAAATCCAGTCCAGAGCTAAAGACTGCCATGGAGACCTGGAAGGAAATCAAATTTGAATTTGACACGGTGGACAAACTAGATGTGTCTCACAAATAACTCTAACACTTTTTCAAACAAGACCGGATTCCCGTCGTAAGACTGGACGCTGGTCGTAAAAATTAATCAGTATCTCTCAAGGTAAAACTCATGAGTGAAGTACAAGATTACCCATCACGCCTGTCCGATCCCGCCAGTCGTAAATTTGAAACTTTTTCCTACCTCCCGGAGATGGATAACGATGCTACGCGTAAACAAGTGGAATACATCGTCTCCAAAGGTTGGAATCCGGCTATCGAACATACTGAACCGGAAAATGCCTTTGATCATTATTGGTATATGTGGAAATTACCTTTGTTCGGTGAGACCGATGTGGATCGAATTTTGAACGAAGCGGAACTGTGCCATAAAGCCAATCCTGGACACCATGTTCGACTAATCGGCTACGATAATTACAAGCAGAGTCAGGGAGCAAACATGGTCGTTTACCGCGCTCCTCTATAACCGTAGACAACGGAACGCAGTTTTATGGACGACGCAAAGCAATATCTTGTAGTTGAGGAACCTTATTATCGTCCAATTGCGGATGAGGTAGAGTTGTTTGAAGCCGCCTCAAATGCGCAAATGCCCATGATGCTGAAAGGCCCGACCGGCTGCGGCAAGTCTCGATTTGTGGAGTACATGGCATGGAAACAAGGTCGGCCTCTCATTACGGTTGCTTGCAACGAAGACATGACCGCTTCAGATTTGGTGGGCCGCTTCCTTCTGGATAAGGACGGAACCCGTTGGCAAGACGGTCCTCTGACTCGGGCCGCCCGCATCGGTGCCATCTGCTACCTGGATGAGGTAGTGGAAGCCCGACAGGATACAACCGTGGTTATACATCCTCTGACAGATCATCGCCGAGAGTTACCTCTGGATAAAAAAGGCGAACTGGTCAAAGCCCACCCCGACTTTCATCTGATTATCTCCTATAACCCTGGATATCAAAGCCTGATGAAAGACCTTAAGCAATCCACAAAACAACGTTTCGGTGCTCTTGATTTCGATTATCCGGAATCCGAAATTGAAGCTGAAATAGTGGCTCGCGAATCCGGTGTTGATGCAGAAATCGCCGGGAAACTGGTAGAGGTGGCCTTGCGCTCTCGCAACCTCAAAGGTCACGGTCTGGATGAGGGCATGTCCACGCGCTTACTCGTTTATGCAGGCCAGTTGATCAGCAAGGGAATTGAGCCAATTGCTGCTTGCCGCCTGGCTTTGGTTCGGCCGCTGACGGATGATCCGGACATGCGGGACACCCTTGACGCCGCAGTTCATACGTTCTTCGACTAAATTCACAAAAACAAAGGTCGGTGCATGAGCATCCAACTTGATGATTATAGGGAGCTCCTGGAACAAACTGCTCCTGAGTTAAAAGGAACTCTGGATGCGACGTTTCACGAAGCAGGACGCTACATGTCTCCTGTTGGACTTCAAGATTACCTGGAGGGTGCCCGCGGACTATGTGAATTGGGTCGGGGGGCTGATTTAGTGGTAAGCTATATTGAAAACGTGCCCGCAGTGGCTAAGGAGTGCGGAGAAGACATCATTCGTGAATGCTTAACCGCCGCCATGAAGCTTGCTTCAATGACTTCGGGTGAGGTGATCGCTCTCTTATTTTCCAGCCTTCCTACTGCCGCCCGCCGTTTGGGAGACCAGGAACTAATGCGCGGATATCTTAGTCTAATCCATCGATTAGCAGCCAAGGCTCCACGTGGCTTGCGTCCCATGCTGGGTTGCACAGATGAATTGCTTTCCAAGCTCACTTTGTCTGGCCTGCGTCGCTGGTCAGATTTTGGTGCTGATGCCTACCGGCGCGACCTTCCCGGACAAGTAGCCTATTTTGGTCTGAAGACTGAAGACAGCCGCGCTGTCTTGAAAAAAGAACGCAGCGGTACCATTTTTATCAACTGCCAGCGTAAACTCAATTTTTACCTGCGTGCTTTGTGGGCAAGGGATTTCTTTTTGCGTCCTGCTGACACGAGTCACATCGGATTCAGACCATATCTTGAAGCCCGTGTACTTCACCTGCCGGATGCAGTGGATGGTATATTGGTTAAAGGTACAGAGCTTTATAGGGCTATTACTGCACACATGGCCGCTCATTTGGTATATACCCGAGAGCCGATTTCTGCCGAACATTTATCTCCGGCCCAAAGATTTTTCGTAGGTTTTGCTGAGGACGCCAGGGTTGAGTTTTGCGCGAAACAAGCATTTCCCGGTCTTGGAAAACTCTGGCGTACTCTGCATTGTCAACACAAGGAAAAACCTGAACATGCATCTATTCCATTGCTTGAACGCTTAGCTTTGGCATTGTTAGACAGTTCGTTTCGTGTGAACGATCTTATTCTTGATGACATTGCTGAACAGTTCCATGCAAACATTGAGTCCAATAAAAACGACCCCCAGTTTTCCTGGCATTTAGGTCTTGAAATTTTTAATACCCTGGCTGCACGTAAAGATGTCCCCAGTCTGCGTCTCCTTGAATGTCTCCGAATACCCTACCGGGATGACAACCGCTTTATTTGGGATTTTGATGAATTTGCCTGGCACGACGATGTGGAATATGTGCCCGCAAACCGACGACAAGTACGTAAGCGTGCCAGTCTGATGGAATTCGTCAATGAGTTGGATGTTGAGACTGCCGGAGATGATGCGCAAGAAATCTGGACTTTGCCCACGGAACTCTTTCCGTATGAGGATCAGGGAATCAGTTTTAACCAGATGGAGGGCAAGGAGCCAATCAGCGATCCTTTTCATTATCCTGAATGGGATTACCAGGTACAGTTGCACCGGCCAGACTGGGCCACAGTCTATGAACGGGGTTATCCCATGGGGAACTCGGAGGACATAGAGCAGATATTGATGGAACATAAGCCGATCACCTCCCGCATCAAACAGCTTGTTGATCGCCTGCGTCCGGAGGGTATGATTCGTCAGCGCAAGTTGGAAGATGGAGACGAGATTGACATCAATGCTGCCGTGGAAGCAATTATCGATATTCGTATGGGGAATCAACCTGATCCAAGAATTACCTTGAAGAATGTGCTCAACCGCCGTGATCTGGCTATTCTTATTTTGCTTGACCTCTCCGAATCGACGAATGAAACACTGGCGGGATTAGAGAAAACGGTGTTGGAACTGACTCGGGAAGCAAGTGCTTTGGTTGCCACGGCAATCTCAGGAATCGGTGACGCTTTTGCCATTCATGGTTTTGCATCTGATGGACGACATGATGTACGTTACTATCGCCTGAAACGTTTTGATCAAGCTTTTGATAAAGAAGCTAAGGGTCGTCTCGCGGGGATGCGCGGAGGTTTATCCACCCGCATGGGAGCGGCCATGCGCCATGCAGGACACCACCTTTCGCTTCGTGCTGAAAAAATAAAAATGTTACTGATTGTTACAGATGGATCACCTTCCGATATTGATGAACGGGATCCACAACATTTGCGTATGGATGCCAAAAAAGCAACTGAGGAACTGCACACAAACGGCATTATGACCTACTGTCTGACACTGGATCCGAGCGCGGATCATTACGTCCAACGGATTTTTGGACAGAATCATTATTCCATCATCGACAATGTCCAGCGCTTGCCGGAAAAACTACCGGCACTTTTTGCATCGTTGACAGGCTAATCAAAAAAAACTTGATTGTTATTCCCCGAAATACTGAAACTGTGTATTCTATTCCCTGTAATATAAGATTACTTAGGTCTGGTATTTCGTAACTCTTAACTCTTCATTAGGTGTGTACTGTGAATCACGTTAAAATTTCCCCTTCAATTCTATCCGCAGATTTTTCTCGTCTGGGTGAACAAGTCCGTGAAGCTGAAGATGCAGGGGTAGATTATATCCATGTAGATGTAATGGACGGACATTTTGTTCCCAACATCACAATTGGCCCTTTGATAGTGAAAGCCTTGCGTCCCGTTACCAAACTGCCGCTGGATGTACACTTGATGATTGAAAATCCGGAATGTTATATTGAGGATTTTGCCAAAGCCGGAGCTGATATAATTACCGTGCATCAGGAGACATGTCCACACCTGCATCGTAACATTCAGCAAATTCATGATTTAGGAATCCGTGCCGGTGTCAGTCTCAATCCCTCCACCCCTGTGAGTACATTGGATGAAATTATCGCAGAAGTAGACCTGGTACTTGTGATGTCAGTCAATCCCGGATTTGGCGGACAGTCCTACATTTCTTCCTGTACAGGCAAAATAAAAAAGTTACGCGAGATGCTTGACTCATGTGGGTCGTCTGCAGATTTAGAGGTGGATGGCGGCGTTAATGTTGACACAGTTTGTGAAGTTATTGGCGCCGGAGCCAATGCCTTTGTTGCCGGCTCCGCCGTTTTTAACGACAAACAGAGTGTAGCAGAAAATGTACGCCTTCTTCGAGAAAAAATAAATTCTGCCTGAATGTTCAAGGTTACCTTTTTATCCAGCTTTTAAAAAGCTGGAACCTTTCAGTAAATTAAAGGATAGTGGGCAGCTGAGATAGAATGTTTTCTACTAATCTTCTTTGCAGTTGTTCTTCCTTTGATTTCCCATGTCAACTAAGACCTGCCTTAACATTGTTATTGCCGACAAGAACTCTCTGCTGGTCAAAGGTCTGGCAGAAATGTTTAAGCAAGATGATCGTTTTGATGTCCGAGCTACAGCAACTGATGGTGAATTGTTTTTGAAGTTGGTTGAGCGAATTAGTTTTGATGTAGCCATTATAGGCTGGAAAATGCCTTATTCTGATGGATACCGGGTTTTGACGAATCTCCGTGAACGTGGAAGTTCTATTCGAGTTGTTGTTTACAGTGGTGCAGATGTATCCAGGCAGGTTCGTGTTTTGGGTGGAGCAGGCTTTTATTCAAAAGCAAAACCGCCGGAGGGGTTAATTGATTTAGTCTGCCAGGTAGGTCAGGGAAATAGTATTTTCCCATATGAAAAGCATGAAGCTAAAACTGACCTTCGTCTTTCAAGTTTGACTTCAAGGGAACTGGAGATTCTTGAAATATTGTCGCAGGGATATTCCAATAGGAAAATTGCCGGCAAATTAGAGATTTCAGACAATACTGTAAAATTCCATCTGAAAAATATTTATGAAAAGATTCAGGTGGACAACCGCACTCAAGCGGTCGCCTTTTATAACCAGTTACAGAAAGAGAAACTATGAATAAAATATTATTTCTTTCTTTAGCATAATTAAATTTTGCCGGATGAGGAATTTTAGTAAAGCAGCGGGTGGTAGTGATGGGGAAAAAACGGGTGGACTCCAAGTCCGGGCATTGCTTTTTACTCGCGTCGTGCGCCTATTTTTTCGTCAGGACGAGTGACCTCACTGATGCGTACACCGTAGCGCTCATTCACCACAACTATTTCACCACGTGCCATTAAGCGGTTACCAACAACTACATCCATTGGTTCGCCGACTATTTTTTCAAACACCAGCATACTGCCTTTTTTCAGATTAAGTACTTTTTGTACTTCCATCTCTGTTCGTCCAATTTCGACGATCATAATCAAAGGCACATCTTCAATGAATTTTGCCGTGTGAAAAATCTCTCCTTCTTCATCGGTACCAAGTCCCAACATTAGTCGTTCCTCTGCAATTAGTTTTTATTCTATAGTGTATGTGAGGTTCAAAAGCAGGCCAACCTTTGAGCGTATTGGCATTGAGTTATGTGAACAGTTTGTGCAGATTATGTGCCTCTTACCGAAGTATCCGCAAGACCTCAAACGAGATTTTCCATAATATAGCGGCGACGTTCTGCAGTATTGGTTCCCATGTAGAAGTTCAGTAATTCTGGAACTTCATGTGTATGTTCGACACCAACCGGAACAGCGCGCATATTTTTACCAATAAACTGTCCGAACTCTTTTGGTGAAATTTCACCAAGTCCCTTAAAGCGGGTTACCTCGAAATGAGTCCCTTTCTGCAGTTTTTCAAATGCTTCATCCTTTTCAGTCTTGCTGTAACAATATTGTGTTGTTTTCTGGTTACGAACACGAAAGAGAGGTGTTTCCAGAATGTAAATGTTACCTTGTAATACAAGTGGTTCGTAAAATTGCAAAAAGAAAGTCAGCAGTAAATTACGGATATGAAGACCGTCTACATCTGCATCAGTAGCAATCACAACCTTGTTGTATCGCAAATCCTCGAGTGAGTCCTCAATTCCGAGGGCCTTCATGACATTGTACAGCTCAAGATTTTTGTATATTGCTTCCTTGCCCTGTCCATAACAGTTGAGCGGCTTCCCCTTGAGACAGAAAACTGCCTGTGTATAAACATCACGGGCACTGATCATGCTCCCGCCGGCAGACGTGCCTTCAGTGATAAAAACGGTGCTTTCATCTGCACGTTCGTTTTTGTCACCCAGATGAAATTTACAGTCCTTGAGATTTGGAATCGTCAGCGCGGATTTTTTTGCATTTTCCCTGGCAGCCTTTTTGACATTGCTCAATTCCTTGCGGATACGCTCATTAGTCTGGATTTTTTGTTTGAGCGGTTCTGCCACTTTCGGATGTTTGTAAAGAAAATCGACAAATGTATCACGAACCAGCGGCATCAGCCACGAACGCAACTCGGAGTTTCCCAATTTATTTTTAGTCTGTGACTCAAAAATCGGCTCCTGTACTTTTATGGCTACTGCACCAACCAGCCCGTCCCTGACATCCGGACCATCAAAGCTTGTATTAAAAAACTGGTTAGCGCCTTTGAGAATGCCTTCTCGAAATGCAGAAAGGTGGGTACCGCCGTCGTTAGTGTGATGGCCGTTTACATAGCTGAAATATTCCTCACCGTAATGCTCAGTATGTGTGAGGGCCATTTCTAATTGTCCGTTTTGACAGTGAACGATGTCATAAAGATTTGCCTCACTTACTTCTTCCTGCAGTAAATCCAATAGGCCGTTTTCGGACTTAAATTTTTCACCATTCAGTGTGATTGTCAGCTTACGGTTTAAATAAGCATAGTTCCAGAGTTGTTTTCGTATAGTGCCCAGGTCATAGCAGTAGTTT
>Ga0209035_10000636_pt1 | contig 13817 bp, 7 predicted proteins | sample MarorgKNORR_S2LV_6_FD_188220 | JGI IMG/M metagenome (GOLD analysis project Ga0209035, IMG submission 188220) | Marine microbial communities from the Southern Atlantic Ocean, analyzing organic carbon cycling - AAIW_A/KNORR_S2/LV (SPAdes) (version 2) | ecosystem: Environmental > Aquatic > Marine >...
GACCCAGCGGCTACGATCCTCGGAGCGAACCAATGGAAATGGCTCGAGCAACAAATGCAAGTGCCTGCGGAAATTCGGATTATTGCTTCAAGCATTCAATTTTTGCCTGCGGAGCATGGTTGGGAAATGTGGGAAAATCATCCACGTGATCGTCAAAGGTTACTCGATCTCATTAGCTCAAGTGGCGGGCGATCGATCGTCATTAGTGGTGACCGTCATATTGCGGAAATTTCAAAAATCACAATCGGCGACAGACGATTTGACATCTATGACATCACATCCTCTAGCCTCAATGTCCCTAGTGGCGGTGGAAATGCCGGAGAACCCAATCGCTATCGTACAACCGCTGACAATTATCCCCTCGTGAACTTTGGATCCATCGAAATCAATTGGGACAAAAAAGATCCTGCAATCGAGTTAAAAATTCACGACCTACAAGGTGAAACCGTATTCCTAAATCGATTTCGCTTGTCCAACCTCACCGCCAAATAAGCAAGTAGCACCATCAGAGCGCGTGTTTCAAATTCACGCAATTCGTGGTTGTGAGATCAACCAACAATTTCACGAACAACTTGGCCGTGTACATCAGTGAGGCGAAAGCGGCGACCTTGATATCGATACGTAAGCTGTTCATGGTCGATTCCCATTTGGTGCAGCAATGTCGCATGAAAATCATGAACGTGCATTGGGTTTTCATGAATATTGTAGCCTAATGGTCCCGTTTCCCCGTAGGTAACTCCACCCTTATATCCACCGCCAGCCATCCACAGCGAAAAACACCGCGGGTGATGATCACGACCGAAATTATTACCGTTCAATTTTCCCTGGCAATAATTAGTACGGCCAAATTCTCCACCCCAAATAACAATCGTATCTTCCAACAAGCCGCGTTGTTTTAAGTCCGTCACAAGCGCTGCAGAAGCTTGGTCGGTCTCTTTCGCTTGACCTTGCAATCCTCCCACTAAACCCCCATGTTGGTCCCAACCTGGATGATAGAGTTGAATAAACCGCACGCCCCGCTCTGCTAATCTTCTCGCTAGCAAACAATTTGCGGCAAACGAACCAGGCTGGCGAGCAGCATCACCATACAACTTAAAGATATGTTCGGGCTCGTCAGCGATATTGGTGACCTCTGGGATCGAAGACTGCATGCGAAATGCAAGTTCATATTGGGCAATGCGATCTTCCAAATTGGGATCCGCTGCTGCAGCAAGTTTCAGTTCATGTAATTCCCGCAGTCGATCCAACATCAATCGCCTGCCGGTGGAATCTAAACCTTGAGGGTTGCTCAAATACAACACGGGATCTTTACCGCTGCGAAAACGAGTCCCTTGATATTTAGACGGTAAAAATCCGCTACCCCAAAGGCGTGTGATCAGAGGTTGTCCACCTTTATTCTTCGTCACTAAAACGACAAAGGAGGGTAAGTTTTCATTTTCCGTGCCTAGTCCGTAATCTAACCAAGCCCCCATACTAGGTCTCCCAGGAAATTGAGAGCCGGTTTGCATATGCGTCACTGCAGGGCCATGGTTAATCGCTTCGGTGTGCATCGATCGCACGATACACAACTCATCCGCGATGTTCGCTGTATGTGGCAATAATTCGCTTATCCATTGTCCGCTTTTACCATGTTGCGCGAATTTGAACGGTGATTTTACCAGTGGCAATGAAGCTTGATTGCCACTCATCGATGTTAACCGTTGTCCCTTACGAATATCGCTCGGTAGTTGTTCGCCATGAAATTTTTCCAGTTCCGGTTTGTAATCAAAAAGGTCAATCTGCGAAGGACCACCGCTTTGAAATAAATATATAATGCGTTTTGCCCTAGGCACTCTTTCTAATTTGTACTTCCCGTTTTCCTTCGCCGAGGCAACATTGGGACTGGCCAACATGTGGCTCAAAGCAATCGAACCGAGCCCCATTCCGAACTGCTGCAACAATTCTCGGCGACCCATGTTGCTAGGATGAGCGTAGCCCGTACACTGTTGCGTCTCGGTTGGAGAGGGTGAATTAAGTTTTGAATTTGAATTGGACATCGCTTATTTATGCCTTTTACACAACATGCTGATTTTATATCGGCTAACGTCGAATCGTACACTCATCAAAATTGATTAACAGGTTAACGACCATTCCCATCGCTGCGATTTGCGCTGCGGGTAATGTCTCATCGACCGGCGCATCTCCGGTTTTCAAAAATTGTGTGACTTGTTCGGGTCGTTTTTCAAAATAGTCAAATTGCTGCTGATACGCTTTACGCAGAACAGCAGATTCACGTTCACTCGGAAAACGACTGGTAAATCTGCGGAATAATTCCTGGATCGATGCAGCATGGTCATCACCATATTTTTTGACCATCGCTTGCCCCACAACTCGGGCTGCTTCAATCAACTGTGGGTCATTGAGTAACACAATGGCATGCAATGGGGAAGCAGTACGTTCACGTTTGACACTACACACCTCCCTCTTTGCTGCATCGAGAGTCATCATAACTGGCGCCGGACCAGTACGTTTCCAATAGGTGTACAGACTGCGACGGTACAGTGAATCGCCCTTGTCTCGACTAACTGCTTTAAATGACTCGGCTACTTCGTACGGTTTTACTGAAGGCCCGCCCGTTTTATCAACCAACAACCCACTGACTGATAACACGTTATCTCGTAGCATCTCAGCCGAAAACTGAAACCTATTCGCGTGCGTTAGAAGTCTATTTTCTGGATCAAGCACCGCGATCTCTGGCGAAACCAACGAGCTTTGTCGGTAAGTCGCTGACATTACAATTTTCCGTATGAGTAATTGCGTGTCCCAATTGGATTCCATAAACGTGGCAGCGAGCCAATTTAATAACTGCGGATGCGTCGGCGTTTCCCCTTGGCTGCCAAAATCTTCTGGGGTACGGACAAGTCCCTGACCAAGCAGCATCTGCCAAATACGATTCGCGGCTACCCGTGAGGCCAAAGGGTGACTGGGGTCGGTTAACCACCGCGCCAACGTCAAACGGTTCGCAGTTGTATCGGCTTTATTAGCGGACGGTGTTGAACTGGGAAACACCTCTGGTGTGTTTGGCACGACAACATCCAACGGATCATCATAAACTCCGCGATTAAGCACAAACGTTGGACGACGTTGTTGCATTTCCTGCATCACCATAATTTCTTGAAAGCTGTTTTTCAACTTATTGTGTGCCTCACGGGCTTGTTTCAAAACGGCTTGCTGTTGCGACCAGGGCGCATGGTACAGCGACAAAAACATGGCGAGCAAATCAGCGCGTGTATTTTTGTCTAGATCGCTGCTGGGAAGTTTCAAAGCGATGGGCTGCAATTCATTTGAAAATAACATTCTTATTTCTATTGGCGTTACTGCCCGCTGGAATACGCGGAACTCGTCAACAGCACCGCCACTGAATCCCAAATCACGAAACCGTTCTCCAATAGCAATATTTGCACCGCCACTGCCAGTAATATTTTTAACTAAATGATCGCGTACAACGTACGTCTCTGCTAACTCGCCATCCACAAACAACCGCAATCCCGCTGCGCGACTTGAACCGTCGTAGACCATCGTTACGTGAACCCATTTATCAATAGGTAATTCTTCCGTAGTTCGCACACGAATTGCATTACCTGGCCAAAAATGAATCAAAGAAGCACTCAATTCACCTTCTTCAATCAACAACTGATACCCACGACTTGCGGAATCAGTACAGGCCCGTGAACGATGGAACACTACGGCACGCTCTTTACGATCCGGAGTTTTCATCCACAGCGAGACAGAAAAAGGAGTGCTACGAGTAAAGTTGCCGACGGAGAGATTCACTGCATCGTCACCGGTCAATTGAATCGCTTGGCCCACTTTACCCGGAACAGATTTGTTCGTTCCTGCTGTCGTGTCCTCAAACTTCAAATGCTCCACTTCACCTAACGCAGTGCTCAATTCTCCTGCATCATTAAATTTAGGGCGATTCTGTAACCACGAATCAAATGCCGCGGTGGCGGATTCTCCGATAGCAGCCAATTTTTCTTGTTCCGCTTGGACTTGTGCAACTAAGGCACTAAGCTGTGTCTTTTGATCCGCGGAAGTGATCGCTAAAGTCGGCGTCGGTACGGAGGAAGTAAAATAAGAATACAGGCCGGCTTCATCGATGTTGTTAAAATAAGCATACAGTTGGTAGTACTCTGCCTGTGAGAAGGGATCATATTTGTGGTCGTGGCAACGACAACATTCAAATGTTAGTCCCAAAAATGCGGTGGCAAAGGTATGTGTGCGATCCGCAACATATTCCACGCGAAACTCCTCCGGTGTGCTACCACCTTCTACTTTTTGCGAATGCAGTCGGTTAAACGTGGTTGCTAGGCGCTGATCATCCGTTGCCTCAGGCAACAAATCACCAGCGATTTGCTGCGTAATAAATCGGTCATAGGGGAGATTGCTGTTGTAAGCATTAATGACCCAATCCCGCCACCGCCAAACTTGCCGATCACGGTCAACTTGGTATCCGTAAGTATCGCTATAGCGGGCAACATCCATCCAAATCGATGCCATCCGTTCGCCGTAATGATCGCTTTTTAAGAGTTCATCGACAATTGCCGCGTAGGTTGTCTCGTTGGGAGACGCTAAATAGCGATCTAACATCTCAAAAGAAGGCGGTAATCCAGTTAAATCAAATGCGACTCGGCGAATGAGAGTCTCGGCATTCGCTGGCCTAGCAGGAGATTGCTTGGCTTGTCTCAGACGTTGCAAAACAAAACGGTCGATTTCATTGTGAGCCCAAGTCGACTTGCCTAGTCGAGGAAGCTCTGGTTTGACCACTCTTTCAAAGGACCAATGATTACTCCATCTGGCCCCCTGAGAAATCCATTGTTTAATGATTTCAATTTCAGCAGGACTCAAACTGAGCTTTGAATCCTGCGGGGGCATCTTTAGATCCGTATCTGTTGCCGATATTCGCAAAAACAACTCACTGCGGTGTGGCTTGCCAGCAATAATTATTTTACCGCCACTGGAGCTTAAAGCAGCAAACGCTTCGTCCCGCAAATCTAACCGTAAATCGGCCTGGCGAGATTGAGCGTCTGGACCGTGACAGGTGTAACAACGATCCGACAGAATCGGTTTTATATCTCGTGTAAAATCGACTTGATTCGGTTTCTCTGCCATCACGGCGGACGAAACTGCAAAGTTTATAAATAACAGAAGGTATTGCAAGATTCTCATGGCTAATGAATGTCAACTATTAATCGGAGGGAGAAGACAGACGTTACTTCTTGGGACAAAACACCATTGTACCACGCCCAAGGTTCTTAAGCGATGCAGAAGTATTAAGAGATACATCGCTACTATCTTACCTATGAGCGCAGCAAAAAAGCCCGCTGCCAATTAAGACAACGGGCTTTTTAAAATGTTAAACCAAATTTGGCTTATTCTTCGGTTGCTTCTTCGGCAGGTGCTTCTTCGGCAGGTGCTTCTGCGGCAGGTGCTTCTTCAGCAGGTGCTTCTTCAGCAGGTGCTTCTTCGCCTGGGTCTTCGCCCATGTCGTTGATTTCACCTTCCATTTCAGAACCCATTTCCGTTGGATCCGGTCCGCCTTCTGGTACATCTGTTGCTGTATCACATCCTGCAATACCAATAAGTCCTGCTAGCATGAATGCAGCAATAATCTTTGTAATCTTCATGTTATTTCCTCAAGTAAAAAAAATGGTTTAAACCATTAACGAATGGGTTTCTGTCTTAATGCAGACCCAATCCGCCTAAGAATTATTCCCAAAAAATATCTACTACTAATTAAAACAAGTTTTTGCCATTCTTAACAGGCAGTTTTACAAAAAAAACCCCCATTTTGAGATTCATCCATTGAAACGCTACAAAAGCCAAAATGACTTATTCTCTAGCATATGTAGGAATTTGAGTAACTCGCAAAGAGTTGCGCGACAAAAAATAGTAACTCAAATTGTGTAATTTATCGTCCCTATTGCACTTCAACCATCTCAATACGAAAGAATAATGTCGCATTGGGGGGGATCGAGGGCGGGTTGCCCTTAGCACCATAACCAAGGTCTGGTGGAATTTCTAATTCAATCATTGCTCCAACCGAACACATTTGACACCCTTCGGCAAAACCAGCAACGACTCCGTCAAGTCTCATAAGGCTAGCAAATCCAATCGCATAGCTCGTATCAAAAATATCCTTATTACCATTCTCATCGAGAATCCACCCTTGATAATGCACGGTGAATTCATCGATTCCTGTAGGTCGGGGACCACTGGCCTCTCTGAGGATACGCCACTTTAATCCACTTTCCGTCTCGACAAAGGGTTGCTCGAGTGCACCTTCATCTATCTTTTGTGGATCCCATTTAGGAGCCCGTGTACAACCGGCGACGAGGGCAAGGACCGAAAATAGAGACGTAGCGATAAAGGCAGCGGCGAGGTTCTTAGAAGTGTTCATAGCTGAAAAGCGGTGTGCTCGCAAAACGGTGATTGGTTATGTGAATACTCAAGAGCTAACATACGCAATGGTACGTCAGACCGCTAGTTTTGTTCAATACAATATAGATCGGTAATGGAGCGAATATAAAGTGAATTACCAACAACCGCTGGTGATGCGTGAAATCCCGAGGCAAACTTTCCGCTACTGATTTTCTTAAATTCAGGGCTACACCGTAATACCACGCAGCCACCTTCGACGGCGAAGCAATACATATTTCCATTTGCAAAAATAGGCGACGCGCGAAATTCACCCGTGCCCGCTCGCATTTGCCAAACCAAGTTTCCAGTTTTCGCTTCGAGGCAGGTGGCCACACCAGCATCATTCATCATGTAGAGATGATCTTTTATTAAAAGCTGTGACGCACGTTTTGGAACTGCTTTTGAAAACTCCCATGCAATATGTGTTGCCGTAACGTCTCCTGCACCGCCCGGTCGCACCGCCACCATCGCGCGAGCTCCATCACCCGCTGAAATATACAACAAACCATGTCCAAACAACGGCCGCGCAGCTGCGTTCATGCCACCATGTTTCACTCGCCATAAAACAGTACCTGACGCTAGGTCATATGAAATTGTTTCAGTTGCACTGGGCGAAATCGCTTGTCGCTTACCTGCCACCTCTATTATTGTTGGTGTGCTATAGGCTTTTTTCCGGTCACCGTTGTCTGTACCGTAATCAATATTACGGTCGGTTTTCCAAATCGTTTTACCTGTTTGTTTATCCAACGCGACCACAAATTGAACATCAAATCCGTCGTAGGAAATAATTATGCGATCGCCGTCGATCACCGGAGATGCTGCTGGTCCTCGCCAATGATTACATTGAAAATCCCGTCGCTCCCACTTTTTCTTACCGGTTACTGTATCAATAGCCGCTGTGCCATAGCTACCAAAATGAACATACAGTATGCCCTCTTCAATCGCTGGAGTGGGTGAGGCGTAACTGTTTGTTGGGTGACGAAAACGGATGTCGTCTAACGCATTTTTAAATACAACGATGTCATGCAGCGTTTTTCCAGAGCGGCGATCAATACAAATCGCTGACATCTTAACCCCATCTTCAGTAGCAGTGGTTAACCATAACTGATCTTTCCAAATTACTGGCGAAGACCATCCGCGACCGGAAATTGGAACTTTCCACTTTACATTTACGCCTTCACTAATCTCCAAAGGTAGTTGAGCATCGTCGGCACGACCATCGCCGGCGTCACCTCGAAAATGAGACCACGTTTCATCTGCATGAATAAACGATGTCCAAAGCACAAAACAACCACAAAGCAAGCTGCGAAATAACATAATGAAATACCCAAGACATGAATAGAAAGCGTTAAATCATAGTATAGCAGATTATGAAACCGCCATTCGCGGTTGTATCTACAAGAACAAAAAACAAATGGCAGGACCAAACTCCTACAGAAATCTAATGAAGCTTGGTTTTAATCCGCAAAGAAACTACGGCTCTTGCTGAATTTCGGATTTGGTCATGTTACGGACAACAAGCAATACTTCGCAAACCAAATCCGCACCGAGAATCGGTTTGTTCGAAGGCTTTGGTTGCGGTAATTCACCACGTTTAACGCCGCTAGGGAGAGAAGGTTCTTTGAACTCAAATTCGATTGCACTCGTTGCCGCACGCGGGTTCGCTAAGAATACGAGAGTCGTCATGAGTTGACCAGCTTTACCTTGCCACTGTTTCAGTCGCTCTTGATATGCCCCTTTGGCTGTTTGATTTGGTTTTTCAACAGGAGTTGATGCCCATTGAGCATCCACGGCATCGTGCAATAGATCGAAAGTTCTCATGTCCTTAGGTAACATTGCCAGGTTAAATCGATACTTAGCAATGTCTTTGTGCCGTGAATGTATATCCAACCTTGTTTGGTCAACTTGCATCCCCGTACAAACCATGTAAATCAAATCTACTTGTCCGGCTATCTCTGGTTGTTCTTGTCCCGCCATTGGCTTTTTAATGACACCGTCAAGATAACGCGTTCCAAGCAATTGAGCTTCCAATGCTGGTGGAACTTCGAGTCCATCATCATAAACAATCCCATTTTTCATCAAGATATCTTTGACGACTTCGTTTTCTATACCTTTAGGGGTTACACCAATTTCAATGACAAACAACAATTTTCCCATCAACAGCGATTCCATCCCAACCATATTCTTTATGTCTTTAAGACTAGGGTTATTGGTCGGACCAACAACTGTATTTTTGTCTGGCTGGTCGGGAATGTTGGGTTTGTCAGGAGTACCTGGTTTATCAGGGTCGACGACAACCACTGGATTCTGGTTATCCGGGACGACCATTCCTGGATCCACGACATCAACTTCTCCGTTATTATTATCGGAACCACCGACAAGGTCTGAGCCGTTCAACGGACCTTCGCCATCGGGTGTATTTGCGTCAATTTTATTTACCAAAGGTTCATTATTGATTGCTGGATCGGTCGGCCATAACGTAAATGCTAGAAATAAACTTGCCGCTAATACAGACAGCCCAACCCAAATCGGTTTCATTTTCCGTGAGGGGGGCATCGATGCCAATTCAACCGCGTCATGAGTCGCACTGCTACTGTCGTTGGCAATCGCACTAAGCACTTGTGCGGTGAATTCAGGTCCCAGTTCTTTTTCTTCATTTTTGAACGACTTTAATCCACTTTGAATTGCGATTAGCTCGTCCATAATTTTTGCTGCTTCGGCATCCTCATCGAGGAACGCTTCCACCTCAGCGCATTCCGATGGATCGAGTCGACCATCTATATAGTCACTCATCATTGACTCGTCGTTATTCGTGTTGTGCGGTGATTCAGTCATTGAATGTAAACAGTGTTTATTGGCTATACGTAGTGCTAATCGTCTATAGAAATGACGTTACCAAGTTAATATTCGTCTAAATAGAAAAACCTGTCAAACATATTGTATAATCACTACCATAAATATACAAAAAACCCGAAAATGGCGGACATATGCAAATTCCCGCTCGGCCACTCGATCTCTCCTAGGCCCCACGCACAGCACCCATACTGATTCGCATGGTAAATTTGTTTGCGTTACAATGCATGGCATGAAGATCCTACGTCATGACACTAATCAATTGAGCCTCTTTGTTTGGTTGTTATGCACATCAGTCGCGACGGCAGCACCGAGCGAAGAAGGTGTTAATTTTAGCAAAGACATCCTGCCGATCCTCTCGAATACTTGCTATCAATGCCACGGCCCGGATGAAGCCGCACGAAAATCGGATCTACGACTAGACACACAACAAGGCGTCTACGAGCAACTTGAATCCGGCGAGCATGCGGTCGTTGCTGGAAAGCCTAATTCCAGCGCTTTGCTGCAGCGAATATTTAGCGACAATCCTGATCTAAAGATGCCACCGAGCCATGCCAAACGCCAATTGACGCCACACGACAAAGAATTGCTGCAACGCTGGATAAAGCAAGGAGCACCCTATCAAGAACATTGGGCATTTATCGCACCACAACAAGCGGAACCTCCGCGAGTACGGAATCGGAAGCAAGTTGCCAACCCCATCGATTCTTTCCTGCTTAATACACTCGAGCAACAACGACTCAACTTTGAACCTCTGGCAGACCCCGAAACGCTCATTCGACGTCTAACACTTGATCTTACCGGACTGCCACCGACGATTGCTGAAGTCGATGCTTTTCTAGAGGATCAACAACCCGGAGCTTATGACCGGCTCATTACTCGCTTATTCAAGTCACCGCACTACGGTGAACATATGGCTCGTTTTTGGCTCGATGCTGCCCGCTACGGAGATACCCATGGTCTGCATCTCGACAATATTCGTAGCATCTGGCCCTATCGAGATTGGGTCATCAACGCCTTCAGTAACAATATGCCATTTGACCAATTCACCGTCGAGCAACTCGCTGGTGATTTGCTGCCAGAGCCAACGCTGGCCCAACGCGTTGCCACCGGCTTTAATCGCTGTAATGTAACGACTGGCGAAGGGGGATCGATAGCTGCAGAATATTTGGTTCGCTATGCCGTTGACCGAGTCGAAACAACTTCCACGGTCTGGATGGGATTGACCATGGGTTGTGCCGTTTGCCACGAACATAAATTTGATCCTATTTCGCAACAAGAGTTCTATAGACTGTTCTCGTATTTTTACAGCTTGACTGAAAAAGCGATGGACGGCAACGCGTTGTTACCACCGCCGGTGATCAAAGTACCCTCGCAACAGCAATCCAATCAGATCGCTCAATTAGAATCTGAGATGCAACAATGGGAAGGAAAACTACAACAGACCATTGCCAATTTTGAATATCAAGAGTTGCCTCTGAAGGATGATGCACAAGAGATTGTCGCACGCGCTGACTATATCTGGTTCGACGACTCACCGCCTACGGGAGCAAAACTCAATCAATCCGGTCACCCGTGGAAATATGTGACCGCTCCTGAACACCCCGTCTTTCACGGCGAAAAGGCAACCTACCGATCGGAAAAAGGACTTACGCAACACCTGTGGCAAAATGCTCCCGTGCCACTGCGAATCGGCAAGGACGATATCCTATTTGCTTATGTTTACCTCGATCCTAAAAACCCACCACAAGAGATTATGTTGCAGTTCAATGAGAGCAATTCATGGGAACATCGAGCCATCTGGGGGGATAATTTGATCGATTGGGGCAATGTAAATACATCCAGTCGGCTCCGAATTGGCGATTTACCAGAAACTGGAAAATGGATCCGTCTCGAGGTCGCCGCGTCCAAAGTAGGTCTCAAGCCCGGTTCGCGAGTCAACGGTTGGGCCTTCACTCAGTTCGGCGGCAGCGCATATTGGGATTACGCGGGGATCAACACACAGACAGTACAAGCCAATACGGAATTCAAATCTCAACGGGCATGGGAATTGGTACAAAGTGCTGGGGATATCAGTAAATTATCTGCGGCGGTGCAAGCGGCGTTTAAGGTAAAAGCATCGGACCGTAATGCAAATCAAAAAAGTGAACTGCGAACTTATTTTCTCACTCATGTGTATGCGGAAAGTCGCGATCTCGTCTCACCTTACCGTCATGAAGTCGATATACGCCGCCAACGTATTGCGGAGATCCAAAAACAGATCGTGAGCACATTGGTCATGCAAGATATGCCCAAAAAACGACAGGCTTACTTGCTGATTCGCGGTGACTATACCCAACAAGGCGAAGCGGTTGAATCCGGTGTGCCGGAGATTTTACCGTCATTACCCGCTGATGCCCCCAATAATCGATTAGCATTGGCCAATTGGCTTGTTGCACCAGAACACCCGCTAACGGCGCGAGTCATCGTTAATCGTTTCTGGCAACAGTTATTTGGCGTCGGCATCGTAAAGACCTCCGAGGATTTCGGAGTCCAAGGTGAACGGCCCGTACATCCCGAGTTACTGGATTGGCTAGCCGTTGAATTTCAAGCAAGCGGTTGGGATGTTCAGTACTTGATGAAGCTGATAGTTACATCGCATGCATATCGGCAATCCTCTTTTATCTCAGACAAGAAATATCAACTCGACCCCGAAAATCGCTTATTGGCATACGGTCCCCGTTTTCGAATGGACGCGGAAATGGTCCGCGATGTCGCTCTATTTCACAGCGGACTGTTGGTCGACACTGTGGGTGGCCCGAGCGTCAAACCCTACCAACCATCCGGGATTTGGAAGGCGGTTGGTTATTCCGGCAGCAACACCGTAAAGTTTGCGCGGGATTCCGGTGAGAAGCTCTACCGTCGTAGTATGTACACCTTTTGGAAACGGACAGCTCCGCCACCATCGATGCAGATATTCGATGCACCCTCGCGCGAATCCTGCGCCGTGCGACGAAGTCGAACCAATACCCCGATGCAAGCTTTAGTTTTGATGAACGATGAACAATTTGTCGAAGCGGCGCGACGGTTCGGACAACGCATGCTTACCAGCGTAGGAGAATCCGATCGTGATAAATTGGTGTTCGGGTTCCGTAGTGTCACTTCGAGATTCCCCACAATCCAAGAACTTAACATCATGGTTGCTGTGTTAGGAGATCATCGCCTACGGTATCAAGAGGATCTAGAAGCTGCTCAGCAATTGATTCATATTGGTGAGTCAGCGGTCGATGAAACACTCGACGCCCAAGAGCTTGCAAGCTGGACAATGATCGGCAACCTACTGCTCAACTTAAACGAGACAATAACTAAAAACTGATCATAGTTTTCGGATAAGGCTGAACCCACCAAGGTACTACCGCTAGAACGATTATGAATATTCAAGATAATCCATTAATGATTGAGCAAGCGAAATTGGCTAACCGTCGTCAATTCTTCGGTAGCGCTGCGACTGGCATTGGCGGTATGGCTCTCGCTTCACTGCTGAATCCAACGTTGTTTGATAGCACAATTCAGGCGCAAGAGCGGGGAGTGCCAGCAATTCAACCGGGTGCTGCTGGAATATTACAACAACAGCATTTTCCCGCCAAAGCCAAACGGATTATCTATTTATTTATGTCCGGTGCGCCGTCCCAATTGGATATGTTTGATTACAAGCCCGGCTTAGTCGACATGTTTGACAAAGATCTACCGGATTCGGTACGCAACGGCCAACGAATTACAACGATGACTTCTGGGCAGTCCCGTTTGGCTGTGGCACCATCTAAATTTAAATTCGCTCAGCATGGTGAGAATGGAACGTGGTTTAGTGAATTATTACCACACATGGCGAGCGTCGCGGATGATATCGCGGTTATCAAAACGGTGAATACTGAAGCAATCAACCACGACCCAGCAATTACATATATCACGACGGGTAGTCAGATTCCGGGGCGCCCAAGCTTAGGAGCTTGGTTGTCGTATGGACTCGGCAGTGCCAACCGCGACTTGCCCTGTTTTGTAGTCTTGCATTCTACTTGGAGCGCTAAACGAGATGCTCAAGCATTATATGAACGGCTGTGGGGATCTGGATTCATGTCAACGCAACATGCCGGCGTTGCGTTGAGAAGTCAGGGAGACCCTGTGTTATATTTATCGAACCCAACAGGGATGCAGCGGAAGACGCGTCGACGGATGCTTGATGCATTGCAGCAATTAAACGCTGAGCGGCGGTCGGTTGTGGGTGATCCTCAAATTGATGATCGCATCGCACAATATGAAATGGCATACCGGATGCAAATGTCGATTCCAGAACTGACCGATATTTCGCGAGAAACAAAAGATGTGCTTCAACTCTATGGCGACGACGTCACGAAACCGGGCACATTTGCTGCCAACTGTTTGTTAGCGCGGCGTCTTGCTGAGCGCGATGTAAAGTTCGTCCAAGTCTTTATTCGAGGCTGGGATCAGCATGGAAATTTACCTGGGGA
>Ga0209035_10000638_pt1 | contig 13769 bp, 15 predicted proteins | sample MarorgKNORR_S2LV_6_FD_188220 | JGI IMG/M metagenome (GOLD analysis project Ga0209035, IMG submission 188220) | Marine microbial communities from the Southern Atlantic Ocean, analyzing organic carbon cycling - AAIW_A/KNORR_S2/LV (SPAdes) (version 2) | ecosystem: Environmental > Aquatic > Marine...
CTTTTGGTTTTGAGTTTGGATTGTCTAAAGCAGATTTTCGATATGTTTTTCAATCGATTTAGGTTTGGTTGTCGGCGCAAAACGTTCTATGACATTGCCTTCTTGGTCTACTAAAAATTTGGTGAAATTCCATTTAATACTGTCGGTTATTAAACCTCCAGCTTCTTTAGTTAGGTAACGATAAAGAGGGTGTTGCTCGGTTCCATTGACATTGATTTTTGCCATCACGGAGAAGCTTAGCTCGTATTTAAGATGACAGAATTCTTGAATGGCTTCGTCACTACCAGGTTCCTGGGCGCCGAATTGGTTGCAGGGCATGGCAATTATCACTAAGCCTCGCGCATGGTATTTATCATGCAGCGCCTGCAAACCCATATATTGTGGCGTAAAACCGCATTTACTGGCAGTATTTACGATTAGTAATACCTTACCTCTATAGTCTTCTAGTTCTTTGCTTTCTCCAGTACTCGTATTGACACTGAAATCGTAGATTGAATTACTTTGATTCATATTGAATATCCTTATTATTTAAAGCTATGTTCCTTTGAGGGAAAAGTTCCATCCCTTACCTCATTGCCATAAGCGGAGATCGCTTCTTGAATACTATTATTGCCCTCAAGAAAATTTTTGGTAAAACGTGGGAGTCTCTGAGAAATACCCAGCATGTCATGTAGTACCAGCACTTGACCATCGGTGTCTGGTCCTGCACCTATGCCTATCACTGGGATGGAGAGCGCCGCAGATAGCTCGCCGCCAAGTTTGGATGGCACGCATTCAACAACAATCAGATCAGCACCTGCTTCCTCGAGTATTTGGGCTTCTTCGATCATCCGAGTGGCTGCTTGATCTTCTTTGCCCTGTACTTTGTAGCCACCCAATTTATGGACTGACTGAGGCGTTAGACCCACATGACCGCAGACGGGAATTCCTCGTTCGCTTAATAAATAAACCGTATCGGCAAGCCATTCCCCACCCTCAACTTTAACCATCTGGGCGCCGGCCTGCATTAGTATAGCTGCGTTATCTAGCGCTTTAACTTCCGTCGAATATGACATAAAAGGCATGTCGGTAATTAGTAGAGATCGATTATTGCCTCGTTTCACAGCTGCCGTGTGATAGACCATTTCATCGACGGTCACAGGGATAGTGCTGTCTCTCCCTTGGATTACATTACCTAATGAATCGCCTACAAGTGATACTTCAATACTTGAATTTTCGATTAGTCGTGAAAAGGTATAGTCGTAAGCTGTAATGGCAGCGAACTTTTCACCGCTAATTTTCATTCCATTTAAACTACTTATGGAGATCGTTTTCATTACTGACTAGCTCCTCTGGTTAGGTAGGGCCGGCAACAGTACTTAGTTTCGACTAGGATGACAAGGCGAGTTTCCCTTCTAGGGAATGCGGGTTGTAGTAGTGCCGGCCCGATTTGGTCTGCAATATATATCTAACTAGATTTTGATAGTCATCTTCACCTTTTGCTAAATTGATTACGGAAGTATTAACAATTAATAGAGGCGTATCATCATAGTGATAGAAAAATTGTGTATAGGCATCATTTAGTTGTTGTAAGTAGGACCGCTCAATGGGCTTTTCAATGGCATTTCCACGTTTTTGAAGGCGTTCGTAAAGGACAGCGGTAGGGGCTTGTAAGTAAATGACTAGATCGGGTTTGGGTAGATCAGTAATGATATTATCGTAAACCGTTTGATAAAGCCGATATTCATCGTCATCTAAGGTCACCCTAGCAAATAAGGGATCTTTTTCGATTAAAAAATCTGACACACGAACTTGCTGAAAGATATCGCCTTGGCGTAGCGCCTGTAGTTTTTGCAGTCTTTGGAATAAGAAATGTAACTGAACAGGCAGTGCATGGGTGCGACGATCCCTATAAAACCGCTCGAGAAATGGATTTGTCTCTGCCTCTTCAAGTAATGTTTCATAATTAAACGAAGTGGCGAGACGTTTTACTAAAGTGGTTTTCCCGACGCCGATAGGGCCTTCAACGGCAATGTAACTAGGTAGCGACGCAGTCGAAATTTCTATATCTAGATTCTTAAATAGACTCTCTTCCACGATTAACCTCGCTTGCTCTTAGGGTAAAAACCTACAGCCTAAAGATACCTTGCTCGGAGCAGTTTGCCAAGGCTTTGGCTATACTTTGACCGTCAGGGAGCGACAAATCAGAATTAAGCTCTAGCAGAGGTGCCAAGACAAAGGCGCGTTCTGTGATTCTGGGATGGGGGATAGTAAGTCTAGGTGTATCTATTGTTAGATTGCCATACATTAGAATGTCTAGATCAAGGGTTCTTGCTCCCCAATGGATATCACGTTCACGCTCATGTTGTTGCTCGATGAGTTGTAAGTAGTCTAGTAAAGTTAGAGGCTCAAGCTGAGTTTTTATAAGCGCTACAGCATTTATGTAGTCAGGTTGCGACCCAGGGCCAATGGCTTTAGTCTTGTAGTTAGAAGAAAGGTCCGCAAGTGTTATTTGGCTATGACTTGATAGAGCTTCGAGAGCCTGCTCGAGTTGTTTTTTTGGTTCACCCATTCTTCCACTAAGGTTACTACCCAAACCAATATAGACGGGTTGCATTAGTCTTGAGAAGCCTTTTTATGTCGCGGCCCTCTACTACGACGCCTCTTATTACCAGCATTACCTAGTAGCTCGGACATTTTCAGCTTCTGCTCATCGTCAGCTTCCTGATATTGAGTCCACCAGTCACCGAGTCCGGCCAAATCCTCTCCAGATTGCTCACGCAATAAAATAAAGTCATAGGCAGCGCGAAAGCGTGGATTTTCTGATAAGCGCTTGGCTCGATGTCCGCCGCGCCGGGGCAGTTGTAATTGCAAGTCCCATATTTCTCGCATTGGCATGGTAAAGCGCCGAGGAATAGCAGTAACTGTAACTTGCTTGGCGATCACTTCACCTGCGGCTTTGCTTAAGGCGTAAGTGGCAGAATCACCTCGGTCAGAATATTGTGCAGCGAGTTTTTCAACGGCTGGCCACAGGAGGGCGGCATATATAAATGCAGGGGTAACTCTTTTGTTAGAGCTAATACGAAGATCAGTATTAATAAATGCTTGTTCTATTAATCGAGCGGCATTATTACTTCCATCTTTGATTAAATGCGCAACTTGCGGAACCAGTTGATCGAAAAGCTGGTGTTCGCAAAGTAACTTGTACGTTGATGCACCGTTACCACTCATAAATAATTTAAGTGTTTCGTCAAAAAAACGAGGTGGCGAGACATGAGCAAGGTCGGCAGCTAGCTTTTTCATGGGTTTAGCTGTACGTGGTTCGATACTAAATCCAAGCTTTGCGGTAAATCTAGCTACACGAAGAAGTCGGACGGGGTCTTCTCTAAAGCGTGTTGCTGGATCGCCAATCATACGTATTGTGCGACTGCTTATATCCTGTAGTCCGTCAGTGAAATCGTGAATAGTATTGTCACTGGGGTCGTAATAAAGTGCATTAACGGTAAGGTCTCTGCGTTCTGCATCATCGGTGACTGAGCCAAACACATTATCTCGCGTTAACATTCCGCTCTTGCTTTGCTGTCGAAGGGGTGCGTTCTTTTTCGATGTTTTAACGTCGCCATCTTGATTTGAACGAAAGGTTGTAACCTCGATTAGCTCGCGACTGAATTGGACATGGACAATCTGGAATCGTCGACCGATGATTCTGGAACGTCGAAATAGTCCTTTGACCTCTGTTGGTTCAGCATTGGTGGCGACATCAAAATCTTTTGGCTTTAATCCTAATAAAAGGTCGCGGACAGAGCCGCCAACAACATAGGCGTCAAATCCAGCATTTTGCAGTGTTTCCACCACTTGATGTGCATTGCGGCTAATCATTTTAGCTGTTAGCCCGTATTGTCCTGCGTCGGAGACAGTTCGATCTGAAAATTCAGACTGAGACGGTTTCTTATCAAAAAACTTAATAATGCGTTCAAGCATTTATGGATTACCAATGGGTCAATTTGAAACGAGAGTTTAGCAGATGATGACGAGATAGATGCGAATTATTGGCACGAGGGTGTATCTAGTCTGCTTTCTAAGTGATTGATCAGATAGTAAAAAGGGAATGTCTCTCGACATTCCCTTTCAATGAGCTTTAAGGCCTGAGCCTATCGAACCCTCGCAATCAAATACTATTTTTATTATTTATTGTTATTATTATCCAGATATTTAATCTGGCAGGGTCCATTTTAAGTAAAAATGGACTTACATCAAGTAATTACTGAAATATTTATTTTCCTACAGGTCTGGAGTGTTTTTGACTTGAAGTTAAAATTAAAATTTAGTCTTCAAAAACGATGTGCTCGATTAAGTCTTCTTTCTGATAAGACCTGATTTTCTACGGCGCTGCCAAAGGCTCTTTCGGCTAATACCTAGTTTTTTAGCTAGATCTGTTTCATTCATATATACCTGATTATTCAATACGAAGTTAGTGAAATATTCTTCCAAAGACAAATCCGCAGCGATAGGTGTACTAAGGTTACTTTCGGTTAATTCCTGAATTTCGATTTTATTTCCTGAAACTAAGCGCAGCATTAATGGAGAAATTAAGGTTTCAGGTTCCAGTAAAATAGACGCTTGATAGAGTACATTTTTAAGTTCACGAACATTGCCAGGCCAGTCGTAATTTATGAGCGCCTTGAGGCCCTCAGGAGAAAGGGCCAACTGAACCCCCAGTTCAACTGAAAAATCACTGAGGAAAAATTTAGTAAGTTGAGGAATGTCAGACTTATGATCCCGCAGTGCAGGCATCTGAATAGTAACTACGTTGATTGCGAAGAAAAGGTCTTCACGAAATACACCTTGCTCACAACGCTCTTTTAAATCAGCCTGTGCGGAAATAAGGCACCGCAATGATTTATCTTTGACTAAGTTACATACAGCTTTCTGAAAAACCATAGGCAGTTCATCAATGTTACTCAGAAACAAGCTACCAATTTCATCGTCTTGGGCCAAACTTTGAGTTTGTTTGAGCTGATCTTCATCAACAGTGGCACAGTCAATGGTGATAAAAGGTTTATCTGCAGCGCCACCAGCATTATGAATGGCTCTGGCAGCGGTCCGTTTCCCACAGCCAGTAGCGCCCAAAATAAGAATAGGTGCTCTAGTAGGAGCGACCTTATGAATTGTTTGAAGAATGTGAATTATGTCGGGGCTATTACCGAGTAAAGATTGGTAATTATCAATAGTAGTCAGTTTGTTTTGTTGATGATCATCGGTTATACGATTGACTGAGTGCACCAATTCCTCATGATCAAAAGGTTTTGAAATGTAATCCACAGCCCCTTGCCGCATGATATCAACGGCAGAACGAAGGCTTGCGTAGCTCGTCATAATAAGAACAGGAACAGAGCCCGCCAGACGGATAAACTCGGCGCCAGAACCTCCCGGCAGTCTAAGGTCGCTAATAATCAAGTCAAAGTGGTTAAGGTTAAATGTATTCACGGCGGCTTTGACGCTGACGGCCTCGGAAACTACATAGTCGTGCCTTTCGAGTAGCTTAGTTAATGAGCTACGAATAATAGCTTCATCTTCAACCACCAAGATTTTTTTACAAAGAAACGTCATAAAACATCCCCAACCGTTCCAGGCGAGTATGCTTTGAATCTTAGAGAAACTGTTGTGCCGCAGGTGTTATTTTCGGCTGGGCTTGATATTGATATGTCAGCTCCCAGGCCTTTAACCAGTTTAAACACAATCCATAAGCCTAGCCCTGTCCCTTGCCCTGGCTCCTTAGTTGTTACGAATGGCTCATATAACTGTGATTGAAGGCCTTGCTCTATACCTGTTCCAGAGTCGTTAATGGTAACTCTAATATGCTGAGAGTTACGCTCGGCTAAAATTGTAACTTGGCTGTTGACTGGTGACGCATCGCGGCTATTACTGAGCAAGTTAAGGAATATTTGGACCAATTGGTGATAATCGGCTAAAACTTCAATGTCAGGGTTAATGTCAGCCATGAAAACCACTTTAGGTTCGATATCTCCAAGGGTTAAAAGTTGAATAGCCTCTTCGGCTACTTTCCGCAATTTAACGGGAGATAATAACCCTTCTTTTGATTTGTCACCTTTGGGAAAGCTGATTAAAGACTCTACGATCCGATTAATACGATCAGTCTGGGATAGAATATGTTGTGCAGATTCAAGAATTTGGCTGGGCTCAGTTTCATGCTGTAAGTTCTGTGCAAGACATGCAATACCGGTAACGGGATTTCCTATTTCATGGGCCACACCCGCAGCCAAGCGTCCAATGGATGCAAGTCTTTCATTATCGATGGACTTTTGCGTTAGTAATACAGCTTTAGTCTGCTCCTCTATTAGCAATATAACGTCACCATTTCCGGTCTCAAGCGAATCTTCGGCTGATTTTTGAAAGCTAAACCACCTAACGCCATCGCTATTTTCTAGACGAATATTATCTCTATCTTTGTCATTACTAACTAAGAAGTCTCTAATTACAGATTTCCAAGGTTCAGGGAAATCTGCAATCGAACTTCCTAGGGCGGAGTCTTTATCAATATCTGTGTACGTTGATATGGCAGTATTCCATTTTAAAATTTCGCCATTTTGATCAAGGGAAATAACACCTATGGGCAACTTATCCAACACTTCTCGATGATGAACTCTAAGCTTATTCAGTTCACTTGCGATGCCGGTAAGTCGATCTCCATGGACAGCAAGGACTGATTCAAGAAGATAAATATCCTCAGGATCCGAGTGATTAGAAATCGTCCGCGGCAGAGAGTGACTCATGATTCGTTCCGCGGCGAGAACTCCAAAGCGTAAATTTAAGGACGCATTAATTGCGTCACGTATCTGTCTCAAAGCGGCGGGCCTAATTTCACTGTGATCAAAGCCTAATGATTCTAGCGTTGATCTCATTTCGATCTGGGCTTCCTCGCCTAAGGATAAACCTAATCTTTCAGTTAGCTCCGCAACGCTTTTTTGGCTGATTTCGGCGCGAACAGGAATGTAGACATTGTCGGCCATGCAAATGGACGCAAAGGTTTTTTGCTGCGCATCCATTTTCCCAAAAAGAGAAAAAAGAGTACAAAGCGTGATGTTCAATAGTAGTGCTTCAATAGACCAGACTTCCCAGGCCTGCATGCCAAAAAGGAGTGTTTTGTCAATCAGAGGTATATACCAACTCCAATCACCAAATAAGACAGGAAAAGCTAAAGTTATCAGCCAGACTAGTATGCCGCCAGTAAGCCCTGCGATGAATGCATGACGAGACATTTTGGGTAAATACATCGCGGCAATGATACCTGGCGTTAGTTGCGCGAGGCCAGCAAAGCTAACTAAATATAGATCGGTAATACTACGGCTTTTGATGTTCAAAAAAAGTACGATGCTGAAAATAACCAGACTGACCGAAACTATAAAGGTGCGCCGGTTGATCCAAGTGGTTAGGTTTTTTTGTTGGTAGAGATTCTTATTGGGCAATACAACACTGTTAAGAACCATCTTTGCCGATAAAATAGTCAAGCGGCTACACAAAGCGATGCCAAGTAAGAGGATGCTGGCAGCTCCTAGGCTGGAAATGAGAGGATGACCTACCATCATTGGCATACTGTATAGATATTGCTGTAGCGAAGAAGACGGTTGCAGTACTAGGCCACTCCATAACAGGGGAATTAGGGGGATACAAACTAACAGTACTAAAAGAGGATAAATCCAGGATGACATGCTCGCTTGACGATCGGTGATGTCTTCAGAGATTAATATATTAAAATTTATGGGGTAAGAAAGACTGGCCGCGAGAAACACAATAAATAGACTATAAGATGAGTTAAACCTCTTAATAATGTTTTGCTGGTTGCTATCAATAGCCCACTGGTTCATTTCGCCGACGCTACCAAAGACGGCGTCTGTGACAATCCATGCGGATAAGCCTATCGCGCAGAGTAATAAAAGACCCGCTGCAGCTAGCACCCATCTAAGGTGATTGCTCTCTCCAGCTTGTATGGATTTCCATGAGATTAGACTAATTATTCCAAGTACTAACAAAATACTAACCGTTTTCTTATCTTCACCAAAGATAAAATTGACCACTGATTCGATGGATAATAGCTGTGCAATTAGCAGTGGGATGACAGACAAAATTGTTGCGCTACAGGCCAAAATAGCAACGCTTTTACCGCGATACCTAAAGGTCAAAAAGTCCACTGAGGTGGCAAATCTAATCAATTTACTCAGGCGCCGGATTGGAAACAAAATCAACGGTGCAATTACAAACACTAAAGTGAACGCGAATAACGCAAAAATTGCGCTATAGCCATAGCGTCCAGTCATTTCAATGGATCCGGTTGCTAGTAATACGCCTGTACTGGCCAGCAACGCCAAAGATAGTATTATATTTTGACTTGCACGATTAGCATTAGAGGAGAGAGCTCGAGATAGAACACAAGCTGTAATCATTATTAAAAGGGTGAAAATTCCTATATTACTGCTCATCAGTCGTCCGATCACGTTGTAATGTGTAGATGGTAAATATCAGTAATGCCCATACAAAGAAAGGCCTAAACCAGCTGCCGCCAAGTTCCAATGCCCATTGAGTGGCAAGAGGAAACACTACAATGGAAAGTAAAAGTAGTGTCGCGACTAATCGATAATTAAACATAAGCAACGCATTCTAAAATTTGAGCCTGAAAGTGACAGAGCTAGTGATGTTATGCAAGGTGGCTTGGTAATGCAAACTAGCCATAGCGACAAACTGGGATGACAAAATTAAAATCCTTCTGGCGCCGGTATTGTCAAAGAACGTTTAATGCTGTTGGAGTCCCAATGGGAAATGGCCCAAGTTAGAATTTCACTGACGGACCATTTTTTCAAGTCGGTTGGCGGCGATTGATTCAGCCAATTTAATGCAGCCCAAATATTAAGTGTCTCCTGCCCAGGTATCAGGGCTGAGGCGAAGTTTTGTTTACTTAGTTTTTGACCTAAGGGGCCGGTTGCTACAGGCAGGTGAGCATATTGAGGCTGGGTGAAGCCCAAACAACGTTGTAAATAAATTTGTCGGGGTGTGGAATCTAAGAGATCTGAACCGCGCATTACGTGAGTAACTTTTTGGTATTGATCATCAACAGTTACCGCTAATTGATAAGAAAATAAATTATCCCTTCGGCGAATAATGAAATCGCCGACATCATGAGCTAATGACTGAGTATATTGTCCGACGATATGGTCAACGAATTCGATTAATTGATTAGTTTGATTCAATTGCAGGCGGGTAGCATTACCTGTTGAGGGGAGATGAGATAGTCGACAGTGATTATCATAGATACCCTGCAGAGCGTTGATGCGCTGACGCGAACATCCGCAATGATAAGCGAGATTTTTTTGTTTAAGAATATTTAATGAGTCTTGGTACGCATCCAGCCGAGCGCTTTGAAACAGTACTCTGTCGTCCCAACATAATCCGTGGGCTTCTAATTGTTTCAAAATATGACTGCTCGCACCCTTTATTTCACGAGGTGGGTCTATATTTTCCATTCGAACCAGCCATTTTCCGCCAAGCTTTTTGACGTCTAAATAGCTAGCTAAAGCACAGGACAATGAGCCAAAATGAAGTGGCCCAGTGGGGGAGGGGGCGAAGCGACCTATGATGTTTTTTGGTGACATAGCCTAAACCTACTAGCTTGAGTGTAGGAGGGCTTGCACTAAGCGCTAGATTGCCCAGTATCAATTCCCAGTTAGCTGCTTTTCTTTGATTTCATCAAGCGCTTTACAGTCAACGCAAAGGTCTGCCGTTGGTCGAGCTTCTAATCTACGAATGCCTATATCGATACCACACTGATCGCAAAAACCATAGTCGTCGTCTTCCACTCTGATCAAAGTTTTGTCGATTTTTTTGATGAGCTTGCGTTCTCTATCTCTAGTCCTAAGCTCTAGACTAAATTCCTCTTCCTGCGTTGCGCGATCGGCAGGATCCGGGAAGTTGGCCGCTTCGTCCTTCATATGGGTCACTGTGCGGTCTACTTCTTCCATCAATTCATTGCGCCACGCCTTCAAAATAAGCTTGAAGTGCTCGCGTTGATTTTGATTCATAAATTCTTCGTTTTTCTTCTCTACATAGGGGCTCAACCCGTGAAGTGTTGCTGATCCCGGAGCTGGTCCTTTAGACTTTGTAGCGTTCTTTGTATTTGTATTTGCTTTTGCCGTAGCCATGAGTTAAATCCGCTGTTGAAATTGACCTAAAATCGCGAGCCGCGTTTATAGAGAAATTTACGCCATTAATCAAGGAAAATTTTCCTTTTATGGACATTTTTTCATTAAAAGCTTCTTATTGGAACTTAAGTCATAGTAGATCATGATTGCAATAACATTTTAATTAGCGATACTTTATCCTTAACTTATGACTAAAGTGCGACCGAATCCGACAATTGAGCCTAGAATTAATGCAAACACTCCCGGTTTTATTTCCAGCAACTTTTGTGAAACGCTACAAAAGGTTTTTTACTGATGTCCTTGATCGTCAGGGTAACCCTGTCACCGTCCACTGCTCTAACACAGGGTCAATGAAACATTGTCAGGTTGAGGGATCACCTTGCTGGTATTCACTGTCAGATAATCCCAAGCGGAAATTACGGGGAACCTTAGAAATAATAACCACTAGTCAAGGAAATTTAGCTGGGGTGAATACTCTGAGGGCTAACCATTTAGTACGTCAGGCCATAGACAACCGGCTCATCGTAGAATTAACGCGCTATGACCAAGTGAAAGCAGAAGTGCCCTACGGTGAAGAGAAAAGTCGTATTGATTTTTTACTCAAGGATACTACTGGCGGACTTAAAGATTGTTATCTAGAGGTTAAAAATGTGACTATGGATATGGGCAAAGGGCTTGCTACCTTCCCTGATTCAGTAACCAGTCGCGGGACTAAACATCTTCGTGAATTGATCTCAATGGTCGAGGGTGGACATCGCGCTATCTTATTTTTCTGTGTTCAGTTAACGAATGTAGAGCGAGTCGAGGTAGCTGCAGATATTGATCCAGTTTACGCACAGACGCTGGCACTAGCAATATCTAGAGGTGTTGAAGTGATGGCTTGGGGAGCCAAGATAAGTGCAGAAGAAATTGTATTACAGAAGCCGATTAATTGTCTTCAAGATCTGCGAAGGCTTGAGCGCGAAGATTAATCGGCGGGTTGGGTAGGCGCTGGTTTGCTGCCACATAGAAATCATTACCTTTTTGCGTTAATGCAACGCGACTTAGGTGATCACCTACGCAGGGTCCGGCAACACATTCACCACTATCAATTCCGAATATCGCTCCGTGAGATGAACATTGAATAAAGGTTTTTTCTATATCAAGAAATTTTCCTGGCATCCAGTTCAGTGGAACACCTACATGTGGGCAGTTGTTCCAATAGGCATAAAGATTATTGTCCTGGCGTACGGCAAATAGAGGACGCTGTTCAATGCTGAGTTCGATGGACTCTTGTTCGTCAAGGTCGTCCAAATTACAAAGAAAAATATCTTGTTTAATCATAATCTTTATAGTTACTAGTGTATTTCTCGCATCATGCCGCATAGAGCCTTTACGTAAAAGACTTTATTTAGACAAAGGTTAATTGCGGGCACTGAATCGAGATATTACTAATCGGTCGATTTTGACGCAGGTTTTGATTATTTTTCCTCATAGAGGTATAAACTCAGTATTCCACTACTTTATAAGCAAGGTTTAATACTAATATGGCTGAGTTAGAGCAAGTTACTGCTGATATTTTGACTGGCCTCACCGATCGACATTTGGTGGATGTTGCTGTTAGTCAGAATTCACTTAATCAAAAAAGTATTTTGGTTCATCAAAAGGCGCTGAAGCCATTTTTGACCTTAAAGGACCAGGCGGAAAAGCAAGGCTTTGATCTGTGTATTTGCAGCGGATTTCGTTCATTTGAGCGACAGTCGCTGATTTGGAACGAAAAATTATTGGGTGCGAGACCGGTTATGGATGAGTTAGGAGAGAGGATTAATTTAATTGAACTCGATCCGTGGCAACAGATTCAAGCTGTACTACGCTGGTCGGCCCTGCCTGGCACATCACGCCATCATTGGGGTAGTGATTTTGATGTTTATGACGCTAATGCCATGCCCGAGGGTTACCAGGTTCAGCTGACCGTGAGTGAGTGCGAAGGCGAGGGGATCTTCGCTCCCATGCATGAATGGTTAAACAGTGTCTTTATCAAGGGGCAGCAGAGATCCAGCGGTTTTTATCGGCCCTACGCCGTTGACCGTGGAGGGGTATCCCCCGAGCCCTGGCATATTAGTTACGCGCCTATAGCTAATAGCTATGCTCAGCAGCTCACCACCGATATGATTAAGCAGCAATTATTAGACAATTTGGAATTAGTTAGTCTTGATACCGTGTTAAAATACCTTGATGAGATCATTCGTCGATTTGTAAGGGTCTCAGGCGAAGATAATCTATAGGTAATTTACTCATGACATCTGACAAACCGGTTTGGTTACTTATTATCGAAGAAGCAAAGTTATCCATTGCTAAAGAGCCATTATTATCCGAGTTTTACCAGCGAACTATTCTTGATCACTCTGATCTTAATTCTTCTCTTAGCTACAATCTAGCTAACCAACTAAGCGGTTCAGCGATACCTCCTGCAACTGTAGAAAAACTTATTCTTGATGTACTTAAAGCCGATCCAGGCATCACAGACAGTGTGAGCTTGGATATCATCGCGAGCTTTGAGCGAGATCCTGCATGCGACAAACACCTTACCCCGCTGCTCTATTTTAAGGGCTTTCAGGCGATGCAGTTGCATAGAATTTCTCATTGGTATTGGTGTAATGGCCGCGCAGCCCTGGCACTTTTTTTACAAAGCCAAGTGGCCGAAGTGTTTGCAGTAGATATTCATCCTGGGGCTCGAATGGGCTCTGGCATCATGATTGACCATGCAACTGGATTGGTGGTTGGAGAGACGGCCATTGTTGGGGATAACGCATCTATATTGCATTCAGTTACGCTGGGTGGCAGCGGTCGAGGGGAAGGAGGCCGTCATCCTGAAGTGGGCAGTGGGGTTATGATTTCAGCTGGAGCAAAAATTATCGGCAATATTAAGATCGGGGACGGCGTTAAAGTGGGTGCAGGGAGTTTGGTCATCGAGTCCATCCCTCCGCACGTAACGGTTGTTGGTGTGCCAGCAAAAATAATTGGCGCGCCACTTGAGGGTACCCCTAGCTTTGACATGAATCAAAACCTAGACGTATAGGGATAAAAGCTAATGTGTAAAAAAGGTATCTTAGGGCTTCTTTATCGGCGCCTAGTGCTAACGATAAAACATTCGATGCAGGGGATAGATTCTGCTTTACGAACCCAAGAAGCATTCCGGTGTGAAATGCTGGCTTCGGTGATTTTAATGCCTCTAGCGTTCTATGTGGCTAATGATTATTTACAATTAATATTATTAATAGGAGCGGTGTTAATTGTGCTGATTGTAGAACTGCTTAACACCGGAATCGAGGTGGTTGTAGATCGAATTGGGTTAGAATTTCATGAGTTGTCTGGTCGCGCAAAAGACGTTGGCTCAGCGGCTGTTCTTATATCACTCATATTATTTTTAGCCGTATGGGGTGTAATTATCAACGAGAACTACTTTAGCTAGTGCTTACTCGGTCATCGGCAGCGACTATGTAAATTATCTGGGCGCTACCTAATCTCTATTATTATGTCACGACCGCTTATAATATTCTGGGCCATAGGGGCGTTCCTTTAGGAACGGCCGATTTTCTC
>Ga0209035_10000641_pt1 | contig 13736 bp, 8 predicted proteins | sample MarorgKNORR_S2LV_6_FD_188220 | JGI IMG/M metagenome (GOLD analysis project Ga0209035, IMG submission 188220) | Marine microbial communities from the Southern Atlantic Ocean, analyzing organic carbon cycling - AAIW_A/KNORR_S2/LV (SPAdes) (version 2) | ecosystem: Environmental > Aquatic > Marine >...
AAAAGAGTATTATGCCAACTTTTTAATTACTTCAGGAGCCATTTTTAACGCCAAAACAATCCTTTATGAAAACTGGGTACAAGGCGCTAAGAATGTCATCAATGACATGCATACAAAAGATATTTCTGGAGCGTATGTGCTGAATTATAATAAGCAAAAACTTCAGCTAACCATTTCAGGAAAAGTTAGCAAACCAAGTGCTGTCATAAAAAATGGCGACAAAAAATTAAAATCCAAATTTTCATTTAAAGACAATTGGATTCAAATTACCTTAAACAATGAAAGTAACACAAAGCTATTTACACGATTTGTAGGGACGCTAGACAAAGACTTCGATTCTTTTTCTGGTAAAGTTGTAGATGAAGACGGAAATGAATCTTCTTGGACAGCCATTAAGTCTGATGTAAAAAAGGAAATCACTAAAAAGAAAATCGACAAGAAACAAGACCCGCTTTTTGTAACCCCTGTTACCTACCCTAATGTTGGGTATGGCTTTTTAACCAAACCAAAGCAAGAAACCATTTTGTTTAAAAACGCTACGGTTTGGACAGGAGAAAAAGAAGGAACCTTACAGCACACAGATGTATTGTTAAAAAACGGGAAAATTGCAAAAATAGGCAACAACCTAAAAGCGCGTGGTGCCAAAGTAATTGATGCCACAGGAAAGCATTTAACGGCGGGTATTGTTGATGAACATACACACATTGCACTTTCTTCAACAAATGAATCTGGACACAACTCTGTTGCAGAAGTAACCATGGAAGACGCGATCAATTCGGCAGATTTAAATATTTATAGAAATTTAGCAGGAGGCGTTACTTCTGCTCAGTTGTTACACGGATCTGCAAATCCTATCGGAGGAAGGTCAGCAATTATCAAATTAAAATGGGGAGAAACCCCAAAGAATATGATCTACACAAATGCACCAAAGTTTATCAAATTTGCGCTGGGAGAAAACGTAAAACAATCAAGAAGTCAATTTGGTGTTCGTTTTCCGCAAACTAGAATGGGTGTTGAACAAGTGTATGTAGATTATTTTCAACGAGCAAAAGAATATGATGCCCTAAAGAAAAGTGGCAAGTCTTATAGAAAAGATTTAGAATTAGAGGTGTTGGCAGAAATTTTAAATAAAGAACGCTTTGTAACGTGTCACTCTTATGTGCAAAGTGAAATTAATATGTTGATGAAAGTTGCTGAGAAATTCAATTTCAACATCAACACATTCACCCATATATTAGAAGGATACAAGGTTGCCGATAAAATGAAAGCACATGGTGTTGGAGGTTCTACATTTTCAGATTGGTGGGCGTATAAATATGAAGTAAATGATGCCATTCCTTTCAATGCTGCCATCATGCACAACCAAGGAATTACCGTTGCCATTAATTCTGATGACAGGGAAATGTCTAGAAGGTTGAATCAAGAAGCCGCTAAAACAATTAAATATGGTGGTGTCTCTGAATTAGAAGCGTGGAAGTTTGTGACCCTGAATCCTGCAAAATTATTGCACATAGACCATCGTGTTGGGAGTATTAAGGTAGGAAAAGATGCCGATGTAGTTTTGTGGACAGGACATCCAATGTCTGTCTATTCAAAAGCACAAACCACTATTATTGATGGCATTGTCTATTTTGACTTACAACAAGATTTGGCAAAAAGAACAGCCATTAAAAAAGAGCGTAGCCTTTTAATAAATATGATGCTCCACGAAAAAATTAATGGTGGCAAAGTTCAACAACCTAAAAAGAAGGTGAAAAGAGAAATGACCTGTGACACCGAAGAAATCACTTTAAACTAAGGAAATTATGAAAAAACAATTGATATATAGTATGCTATTTTTCATGATTATGGGAAATAGTTTCGCACAACAAACTCCGGCTTCTAAACAAACAAAAGCCTATTCGATTGAAGGAGCTACTGCACACTTAGGAGATGGAACCGTTATTGAAAATTCTTTGATTATGTTTTCTGAAGGGAAAATTACCTTTATGGGCAGCGCCCATCTGAAAATTGCTAGACGGGGAACCGTCATCAACGCAACAGGAAAACATATATATCCAGGTTTTATTGCCGCAAACTCTACACTAGGACTGGGAGAAATTGATGCTGTAAAAGCTAGCTTAGACCAAGATGAAATTGGCACAATGTTGCCACATATACGTAGTTTAATAGCCTATAACGCAGAATCTAAGGTGGTAGAAAGCATGCGGCCAAATGGTGTTTTAATGGGGCAGATTACACCGCGTGGCGGAATGATTTCAGGAACTTCTTCTATCGTTCAATTTGATGCTTGGAACTGGGAAGATGCGGTGATTAAAATGGATGATGGAATTCATTTAAATTGGCCAAATACAATCAGCCCTGGACGTTGGTGGTTGGGCGAAAGTGCCAAACCAAATAAAAAATACGCAGCAACAATTGTAACAATTGCAGACTATATTACGAGTACTAAAAATTACTTACAGGGAAGTAAAAACCCTAAAAATTTAGAGCTAGAGGCCATGCAAGGACTCTTGGATGGTTCTAAAAAATTATTCATCCATACCGATGGAGAAAAAGAAATCATCGATGCCGTTCATTTTTGTATTCAAAATGGGATTGAAAAACTAGTGATTGTTGGTGGAGACAATGCTTATAAAGTAGCCGATCTTCTTGTAAAAAACAAGGTGGCTGTGATTATAAAAAGAGCACACAGAATACCAGGGAATGATGACGATGATTATGATTTATCTTACAAAACCGCAACATCATTAATCGACAAAGGGGTGTTAGTAGGCATAGGAATGGATGGAGCAATGGAACGAATGAACACACGTAACCTTCCTTTTTATGCAGGTACTTATGCTGCACATGGATTAGACAAAGAAGAAGCTTTAAAATTGATTACTTCTAATACAGCAAAAATATTAGGGATTGACGATCAAGTAGGAACATTGGCTGTTGGTAAATTTGCAACCTTATTTATTTCTACAGGTGATGCCTTAGACATGAGAACCAATCAACTAACAGCTGCCTTTATACAGGGTAGAAAAATTAGCTTAGAATCACATCAAACAAAACTGTGGAAACGGTATTCTAACAAATATAAAGCTCAGAAAAAGAACTAAGTCGTTTCTTTTTAACTGCTAAAAGGCGCTGAAAAAATTCAGCGCCTTTTCTTTTGCAGCACGTATAAAATAAAAATGGTGTAACAACTTTTTTAGATGTATTTTTGTCTTTATGAAGCACATCTCTAGCCCACAAAATTCGTATATAAAACAACTGCTAAAGCTCCAAGAAAAATCTAGAGAGCGAAAAAACACAGGCCTGTTTCTTGTAGAGGGAAAACGAGAAATTGTATTGGGTATTTCTGGTGGCTATGAAATTGACACGGTATTATTTTATGCTGATTTGATTTCTGAAGAGGAAGTAAGGAAACTCATAAACGCAGCAACGTATATAGAAATTACCAAAGAGGTGTATCAAAAACTAGCCTATAGAGATTCTACTGAGGGTCTTATTGCAGTCCTAAAAACCAAAGACTTCTCATTAGAAAACATTCAACTTACCTCTGAGAATCCATTAATCTTAGTTGCTGAAGCTCCTGAAAAACCAGGAAACATAGGTGCCATTTTAAGAACTGCCGATGCCGCTAATGTTGATGCTGTTTTTATTGCCAATCCAACCACAGATTTGTACAACCCAAATAGCATACGGTCAAGTGTAGGCTGTTTATTTACCAATCAGATTGCAACAGGAACCTCTCAAGAAATCATTGCCTTTTTACAAGGAAACAACATCAATATCTATTGTACAACCCTACAGAACTCTAATGTCTACACGAAAGAAGATTACACGAAGCCCTCTGCCATTGTTGTGGGTACAGAAGCTACGGGCTTGTCTCAAGAATGGAGAGATGCCGCAACACAAAACATCAACATTCCGATGCAAGGGCACATAGATTCTATGAACGTATCAGTAGCTGCAGCCATTGTTGTTTTTGAAGCAAAAAGGCAACGAAATTTCAATTAAAAATATCGCTATTAACCATTTAAGAAACCATCCAAATAGTTTTGAATACCTTAATTAACGCGATAGCTTCTCTTATTAATACGCCTTCAAAATTTAAAAAATGTTGATTCGTATCAAACATTAAAAAAGACTTGCGCATTCAATTTCTTTGCTTTACTTTTAATTAATGAGCTACACGGCAACTATAGAAGATGAAAATAAGGAAATAGCCAAACGCTATAAAGACTTATTGAAGGGTACGTACCAAGATTTATCTAGAAAAGATAAAAAGTTAATTCGTGCTGCTTTTGATGTTGCTGTTGATGCGCATAGCAAACAACGTAGAAAAACGGGCGAACCTTATATTTATCACCCAATAGCTGTTGCTAGAATCGTGGCGTATGAAATTGGATTAGGAGCTACTTCAATTGCTGCTGCTTTATTGCATGATGTTGTGGAAGACACCGAGTACACCATAGAAGACATGGAGCGGTTGTTTGGCGAAGATATTGCGCGTATTGTTAGTGGACTCACAAAAATATCGCACTTAAAAAAAGACAAGAACTTTTCCATTCAGGCAGAAAATTTTCGAAAAATGCTACTCACACTACACGATGATGTACGTATTATTTTGATCAAAGTTGCAGACAGATTACACAATATGCAAACAATGGATGCAATGCCTGCGCATAAACAAGTTAAAATAGCGTCTGAAACCTTATACATTTATGCGCCCCTCGCCCATCGATTAGGGCTCTACAATCTTAAAACCGAATTGGAAGACTTGGGTTTAAAGTATACAGAGCCTGAAGTCTATTCAGATATTTTAAGCAAGGTTGAAGAAAGCACAGAAGAACAACAAAAATACATCGATTCGTTTGCGAAGGCATTAGACAATGCGTTAGAGAAGGAGGCTTTTAAATATGATATAAAAGGACGTTCCAAATCTATTTTTTCTATCCGTAAAAAGATGCGAAAGCAAAACATCTCCTACGATGAAGTATATGACAAATTCGCCATTAGAATTGTATTTAAACCCATTTCTAAAGACGAAAAATTTGATGCATGGAAAATTTACTCCATCGTCACAGACTTCTTCAAACCCAACCCCTCCCGACTTAGAGACTGGATTTCTCAGCCTAAATCTACAGGATATGAAGCCTTACATATTACTGTAATTGGCCCACAAAACAAATGGGTCGAAGTACAAATTCGCTCTGAAAGAATGAATGAAATTGCTGAAAAAGGCTATGCAGCACATTTCAAATACAAACAAGGAAATGCAAATGAGAGTGGATTAGAAGGGTGGTTGAATAAATTAAAAGAAACCTTAGAGAATCAAAGCATCAATGCGGTTGATTTTGTTGAAGATTTTAAATTAAACCTCTACTCTAAAGAAATTTTTGTTTTTACCCCAAAAGGAGATTTAAAATCGTTGCCAAAAGGAGCTTCTGCTCTTGATTTTGCATTTTCTATACATACAGATGTTGGGTTGAAATGTAGAGGGGCAAAAGTAAACGGAAAATTAGTTCCATTGAGCTATGTCTTGAAAAGCGGGGATCATGTAGAAGTACAAACAGCAGCGATAAACAAACCTAATATAAGGTGGCTAGATTTTGTAATTACAGCGAGAGCTAGAACAAAAATAAAGGTAGCCCTTAAAGAGAAAGAAAAAGAAATTGTAAACGAAGGAAAGGTCACTTTAACACGTAAATTACGTCATTTAAAAATTACCTTAGATGAAAAAGTTACCAATGAAATGGTTAGTTTCTTTTCATTAAAAACAAGTTTTGACCTATTCTATCGGTTTGGAAACGGCGCTATAGACAATACCCAATTAAGAGTTTTTGTCAGTCAGAAAAACAATGCCTTTATAAACTTTTTTAAGAGCAAACTGAATAGAAGCCCTTCGAAAGGATTTGTTGAAAAAGAAGAAACCACCCATAACTTTGATGCGCTTGTATTTGGAACAAAAGAGGAGCGATTGGATTATACCATTTCAAAATGCTGTAATCCGATTTCTGGTGATAAGGTTTTTGGATTTGTAACCATTAACGAAGGTCTGAAAGTGCATAAAAAAGATTGTCCCAATGCGGTTTCTCTGCAATCAAATTATGCCTACCGAATCATGCCCGCAAAATGGATAGATTCCTCTAAAGAGGAGTTTAAGGTTATTTTGGCTGTTAGCGGAATTGATAAAAAAGGAATTATAAACAACCTGACCAAGATTATTTCGAACACAATGCATGTTCAGATTCATTCAATCAATGTTTCTGAAAATGAAGGTGTTTTTGAAGGAAAACTATCCATCAGTGTTAAAAATAAAACACAACTTAATACATTGGTTGCTAATATTAAAAATGTGGATGGTGTACAAAAAGTAAAACGTGTCAATACATTATAAATATCATTTTATAAAAATACTTTTTATATAAATAAATAAGCTTAAATTTGTCGTTTCGTAAAATTCAGAGAAATGGGTACAAAAGAAAATCAAGACATTGTAAAAAAAGTCTTTACTACATTTTTAGAATCTAAAAAGCATAGAAAAACTCCAGAGAGGTACGCAATTCTTCAAGAGATTTATGATTTGGAAGAGCATTTTGATATTGAGTCGTTATATATCAACATGAAAAACAAAAATTACCGCGTTAGTAGAGCTACGCTTTATAATACCATCGATTTATTATTGGAATCTAATTTGGTTCGTAAGCACCAATTTGGGAATCAAGCAATGGCACATTATGAAAAGAGTTATTTTGACAAACAACACGATCATGTAATTTTAACAGATACTGGAGATGTCATAGAATTTTGTGATCCAAGAATACAAACTATCAAAAAAACGATAGAAGACGTTTTTGACATTGACATTCACAATCATTCGCTGTATTTTTACGGGACAAAAAAACAAGACAAAAAAAACTAACAACAATACAACACACAAACACAACTAAATGGCTGTAGATTTATTACTCGGATTGCAATGGGGAGATGAAGGAAAAGGAAAAATTGTAGATGTTCTTACTACAAATTATGATATTATCGCTCGTTTTCAAGGAGGTCCAAATGCTGGACATACACTAATTTTTGACGGAGCAAAACATGTATTGCACACAATTCCATCTGGAATTTTTCATAAAACCGCTTTAAATGTAGTTGGAAATGGTGTAGTTATTGATCCTGTGATTTTCAAAAAAGAACTAGAAAACTTAGATAAACATGACATTGATTATGCTTCTAGGTTGTTGATTTCTAGAAAAGCACATTTAATTTTACCAACACACCGGTTACTTGATGCAGCTTCAGAAACTGCAAAAGGAAAAGCCAAAATTGGATCTACATTAAAAGGTATTGGTCCAACATACATGGACAAGACGGGTAGAAACGGAATTCGTGTTGGAGATTTAGAATTAGACAATTGGGAAGAAAAATACCAAAGTCTGACAAATAAACATTTAAAAATGCTCACCCATTTTGATGTTCAATTAGACTATGACTTGGCAGAATTACAAGCGGAATTTGCTAAAGGAATTAAAAAACTACGACAATTACAATTTATTGATAGCGAAGCGTACCTTAATGATGCAATCAAAGAAAATAAAACCATTTTAGCTGAAGGAGCGCAAGGTTCTTTACTAGATGTTGACTTTGGAACGTATCCATTTGTTACTTCGTCTACAACAACAGCAGCAGGCGCTTGTACCGGATTAGGAGTTGCTCCTAATAAAATTGGTGAGGTTTTTGGAATCTTTAAAGCATACACAACTCGTGTAGGCTCTGGTCCTTTTCCTACAGAATTATTTGATAAAGATGGAGCTACCATGGCAAAAGTAGGTCATGAATTTGGTGCAACAACAGGAAGAGCAAGACGCTGTGGATGGCTGGACTTGGTTGCATTAAAATACGCAGTAGATATCAATGGAGTTACACAATTGATGATGATGAAAGGAGATGTTCTTTCTGGATTTGACACCTTAAAAGTATGTACTTCTTACACCTATAAAGGAACAGAAATCACACATTTTCCTTACAATATTGAGTCTGAAAATGTTTCTGTAAACTATTCTGACTTTAAAGGCTGGGGTGAAGATTTGACTAAAATGACATCGGCAGATCAATTGCCTCAAAATCTATTAGATTATGTAGCTTTTATAGAAAAAGAGACGGGAGTTCCCGTAAAAATAGTTTCTGTGGGGCCTGACAGAAAACAAACAATCGTTAGATAAACGATATAATTTTCATAAAAAGCCTCCACTCCTGATAACTATTCGGGACAAGGAGGCTTTTTTTATGGCTCATTATTTTCTAACGATTGTCAGGTTTATATTTGATCGAAGAAATACATCACTGATATATTACCAACGCTACTACTACCGGAATATCTCCTGTTTTTTCTATGGATGTAAAACTTTCACTTTTCTTTAATCTTAAACAACCTTCTTTTTAGTATTTTTGTGAAAAATCATACAATTTGAAAAGCATCGTTTCTTTCTTTTTTCTATTCCTATCTGTTGCTATTTTTTCGCAAGCGAAAAAAATCAAAATTAAGAAAGCAGATATAGAATTTGTTGATGAAGACAAATATCCCAAAGCAACCGTATTAATTGGTCATGTTGAAATTGAGCATGAAGGTGCTGTTTTAACCAATAAGCAAGCGTTTTTTTATAAGAAATCAAACTTCTTTAAAGCCATCGGAAATGTCATTATCAGACAAGGTGACACCATCACACAGACAAGTGACTATACTGATTATGATGGGAATTCAAAGCAAGTGCTGTCTTGGGGAAAAGTAATATTGACAGATCCGAATATGACCTTGACAACAGACACCTTGCATTTTGATAGAGCAAAGCAAAAATTATTCTACCAAAATTATGCGACAATTATAGACGCTACAAATACATTAAAAAGTAAAGTTGGTGACTATTATTTAAAAGAAAAGAAATTTACAGCAACCTCTAAAGTAGTGGTTATAAACCCAGAGCATATAATAAAATCAAATCATTTAGATTATTATACAAATTCTGGATTTGCTTATTTATACGGCCCCTCTACAATCAAAGGGAAAAGCAATACCATTTATACTGAAAAAGGATTTTATAATACCAAAAAAGAGATTTCTCACTTTGTGAAAAATTCAAAAATATTTTTTACCGATAGAACTATTGAAGGTGATAGTTTATACTACGATAGGTTCAAAGGTTTTGCTTCTGCAACCAGCCATATAAAGATAGTTGATACCGTTCAGAACTTTGTAGCAAAAGGGAATTATGCAGAATATTTTGAGCTGAAAGATTCTGTTTTTATTGTAAAAAGAGCCGTTGCAATTACTGAAATCGAAAAAGATTCAATGTATGTTCATGGAGATAAAATTCTAATCACAGGAAAACCAGAAAAGAGAATTATAAGAGTTTATCATGATGTGAAAATTTTCAAATCTGATTTACAAGGCAAATGTGACTCTATCCATACCAATCAGAAAAGCGGTCTAACACGTATGTATAAAAACCCCATTTTATGGTCTGGCAAAAGCCAAATTACTGGAGACAGTATTCAATTGCTAAACAATCCAGAAACAGAAAAATTAGATTCTTTGAAGATTTTAGGAAATGCGCTAATTATTCAGTTAGATACTGTTATTAATGGTGTTTCTACCTACAATCAAATAAAAGGAAGAAATATGTATGGGAAGTTCGTTGAAGGAAAACTCAAGTATTTTTTGGTAAAAGGAAATGCAGAAGTTGTTTTTTACAACAGAAATGAAAAGGGGTTTTTAGAAACAATTACCAAACAAGAATGCAGTTCTATTGAGTTTGAATTGGATGACACCAACAAAATCAGCTTGATTAAATACATAAAAAAACCTGAAGGAAAATCATATCCACCAAAAGACCTAGCAGAAAAAGATCAAAAATTAAAGGGTTTTGCTTGGAGACAAGATGAGCAACCGCTTCGTATGGAAGATATTTTTATTGAGGGAACAAAAATTCAGAATACAATTAAAACCCCGATAAAAAAGCAACTTCAAAAAACAGAAAAATTTAATCCTAATTTAAAAAAAGGAAGGCAATAATATGAATTCTGATTTTTTAACATATCAAGCACAAACCACTCCTCACCCACTTGCTTTAGAGATTTCTCATGCCAAAGGCGCTTATGTGTATGACATAAATAACAAGACTTATTTAGATTTTATTGCAGGTGTTTCTGCAAATACTTTGGGACACAACCATCCAAAAGTATCAGAAGCCATCAAAAAGCAAGTCGATGTGTATACCCATGTGATGGTGTATGGAGAATTTATTCAAAAACCCCAACTCGCACTTTGTAAAGCCTTGGCGCACACGTTGCCTGAAAATTTATCTTCTGTGTACTTGACAAATTCTGGTACGGAAGCTACTGAAGGGGCTCTTAAATTAGCCAAACGTTTTACAGGAAGATCAGAAATTATTGCCGCCAAAAATGGGTATCATGGCAACACACAAGGCGCTATGAGTGTTTGTGGTGTAGAAGAACAAAATCGAGCATTTAGACCTTTGATTCCTGGAATCAACTTTATCGAGTTTAACAATGCTACAGATTTAGAGCAGATTACTACAAAAACAGCTGCGGTTATTTTAGAAACCATTCAAGGAGGCGCAGGATTTATTCTCCCTACAGATAATTACTTGCAAAAAGTAAAAGCTAAATGTCAAGAAGTTGGGGCATTGCTGATTTTAGATGAAATTCAAACTGGAATTGGCAGAACAGGAACCTTTTGGGGATTTGAAAACTTTCATGTGGTTCCAGATATTTTGGTTGCTGGAAAAGGATTGGGTGGCGGAATGCCAATTGGAGCATTTATTGCTAGCAAAAAAATCATGGATACGCTTCAAGAAAACCCAAAATTGGGACATATTACTACCTTTGGAGGACATCCTGTGATTGCCGCAGCAGGTTTGGCAACCATTACTGAATTGACAAGCACACATCTAATTACTGACTGCTTGCGCAAGGAACAATTGATCAGAAGCTATTTAAAGCATCCTGCAATCAAAGAAATACGGGGAAAAGGATTGATGCTTGCGGTATTTGTTGAAAGCCCTGAATTGGCCTCTAAAATTATTTTAAAAGCGTTGAACAAAGGTCTATTGCTTTTTTGGCTGCTATTTGAAGACAAAGCCATTAGGATTACACCTCCTTTAACCATTTCTGATGAAGAACTAAAAAAAGGCTGTGACATCCTTCTTGATGTGATAAAACAAGTATCATAGCTATCACCTTTTTCAATAAATTCCTCTTTAAAAACAAAGACTAAAAACGCTCGTTTTCGTTAGATAAATCAACGTAGTCGTGTTTTAGCTATCTCCTGCCTCTGGCAGGTTCTTACATAAAAAAACTCCCAAATTTCTTTGGAAGTTTTTTTATACTATTTAAAGCTGCTTACGCATTTTCTTTTTTGATCAAATTCAATGCAGACCCTTCGTTAAACCAAGCTATTTGTCCTTGATTATACGTGTGATTTGCTATAATTGTATCTGTAGTTCCATCAGCATGAACAACTTCTAAAGCCAATGGTTTTCCTGGAGTAAATTCATGTAAATCCACAAAGTTAAAAGTGTCATCTTCTTGGATTACATCATAATCATTTTCATTCGCAAATGTCAATCCTAACATTCCTTGTTTCTTTAGGTTTGTTTCATGGATACGTGCAAAAGATTTTACCAATACTGCAGCAACTCCTAAATGACGTGGTTCCATTGCCGCATGTTCTCTAGAAGAACCTTCACCATAATTATGATCCCCAACAACAATTGTTTTTACACCCGCTGCTTTATATGCACGTGCCGTTTTTGGAACTGCATCATAAGTGCCATCCAACTGACTTTTTACAAAGTTCGTTTTCATATTATATGCATTTACGGCTCCAATCAAACAGTTGTTAGAAATATTATCTAAATGCCCTCGATAACGTAACCAAGGTCCCGCCATAGAAATATGATCTGTCGTACATTTCCCGTGTGCTTTTATCAATAGTTTAGCTCCATTAATGGTAGTTCCTAACGGAATAAATGGCGTTAATAATTGCAATCTTTCAGAAGCTGAGCTTACTGAAATATCTACATGACTTCCATCTTCTTCAGGTGCTAAATATCCCGCGTCTTCAACTGCAAATCCTTTTTCAGGAAGCTCCCATCCTTTAGGCTCATCTAACAATACATTATCTCCATTTTTAGTAGGCAAGGTATCTGTCAGCGGATTAAAATCCAATCTGCCAGACAAGGCAATTGCAGCAACCATTTCTGGAGATGCTACAAAAGCGTGTGTATTTGGGTTCCCATCTGCTCGCTTAGAAAAGTTTCTATTGAACGAATGTATGATGGTGTTTTTTTCTTCTTTGTCTGCACCCCTTCTGTCCCATTGACCAATACATGGTCCACAAGCATTGGTAAATATTTTTGCATCCAATTTTTCAAATACTTCTAAAATCCCGTCTCTATCTGCAGTATATCGTACTTGCTCTGAACCTGGGTTGATTCCCAATTCAGATTTCATTTCTATTCCTTTGTCGATTGCTTGTTGTGCAATAGAAGCTGCTCGAGATAAATCTTCATACGAAGAATTTGTACAAGAGCCTATCAAACTCCATTCAACCTTCATTGGCCATCCATTTGCAGTTGCTTTTTTAGTCATTGACCCAACTTCTGTTGCTAAATCTGGAGTAAACGGACCGTTTATGTGTGGCATTAATTCTGATAAATCAATCTCTATTACTTCATCAAAGTACTGGGTTGGATTTGCATACACTTCTGCATCACCCGTTAAATATTCTTTTATTTCATTGGCGGCATCTGCAACATCGTTTCTATCTGTAGCGCGTAAATAACGTTCCATGGATTCATCATACCCAAATGTAGACGTGGTTGCTCCTATTTCTGCTCCCATATTACAAATCGTACCTTTTCCTGTACAAGACATAGAAGTAGCTCCTTCTCCAAAATATTCAACAATGGCACCTGTACCTCCTTTAACTGTAAGAATACCAGCTACTTTTAAAATCACATCTTTTGGTGCTGTCCAACCCGATAGTTTTCCAGTTAATTTGACACCAATTAATTTAGGAAACTTCAATTCCCAAGGCATTCCTGCCATTACATCTACCGCATCTGCACCACCAACTCCAATAGCAACCATTCCTAATCCTCCTGCATTTACAGTATGTGAATCGGTTCCAATCATCATTCCACCTGGAAATGCATAATTTTCTAATACCACTTGGTGAATGATTCCTGCTCCAGGTTTCCAAAAACCAATACCGTATTTGTTAGAAACGGATTCTAAAAAATTAAATACTTCATTACTGTTGTTCAAGGCTGCTTGCAAATCTTTTCCTGCACCTACTTTCGCTTGAATTAAATGATCACAATGCACCGTAGTTGGTACTGCTACATTTTTTTTTCCCGCTTGCATAAATTGCAATAACGCCATTTGTGCAGTGGCGTCTTGACAAGCAATTCTATCAGGAGCAAAATCTACATAATCTTTTCCTCTAGCAAATGCTTTTGTTGGATTGCCGTCCCAAAGATGGGTGTATAAAATTTTTTCTGCAAGTGTCAATGGTTTTCCTGTAATTTCATGAGCTTTATCTACTCTTTCAACTACGTTGGAATAAACCGCTTTAATCATATCTATATCGAACGCCATATATGTAATTGTTTAATTTTGTGGTAGTGCAAAAGTACGATTTTCTATTGAAATTATAA
>Ga0209035_10000645_pt1 | contig 13692 bp, 12 predicted proteins | sample MarorgKNORR_S2LV_6_FD_188220 | JGI IMG/M metagenome (GOLD analysis project Ga0209035, IMG submission 188220) | Marine microbial communities from the Southern Atlantic Ocean, analyzing organic carbon cycling - AAIW_A/KNORR_S2/LV (SPAdes) (version 2) | ecosystem: Environmental > Aquatic > Marine...
TCTAATTCCTCATCAATCTTCTTTTTCTGGTTCTCTGAGTCTGAAAAAAATGGTGTATTTTCCTTAATTTTTTGTTCCAACTCTTCATTCATTTCTTTATTCTTTGTAATATCATCTTGAATATTTCTTAATGTGATTTTTGAATCGCTAATCTCTTTTGATATTTTATCAATATCTTGATTTTTTGATTTGAGTAAATTACTTGTCTCTGAATCTGATTTGGGGATTATGTTTGAGTGTAATTCCTTTTTCGATTGAATTATTTTTCCAACTATTTCGTCATATTCCTTTTTTGATATTTGTATTTTCTCTAGAATTGTATTTAATCTCTCATTTCTCTCTCTAATTTCATTTTGTAAATCATCACATTCATTTTTTACTTGTTCATTTTGAATATCATCTGTTGTTTTGATATCTATATTGTTCTCAGTGCCTTGTGAATTTCCAATATTTTCTTTCTTATCTTCTTTTTTGAATTTATCAAATAGTCCCATTTTTAATCTCACTAAATCCGTTTCTTCTTTCTAATGAATCTAACATAAAACCCTACTGCACCAATTAAAATTCCAAAAATTAATGATGCAATTCCTAATTCTGGATTGTCAGTGTGTAAATTTGGTGCTAAAAACAGCAACAACGCTCCGAAAATTATGAGAAAGAATCCTCCTCCTTTCTTTTGTCTATTGTGTTCGTTATGAGCCATTTATTTCACATATTTGCTGATTTTTTCTGCCACATTCTTTTTTCCAATATCTAAAATGAATGGCCCAATTTTAGGGCCTCTGGTGGTTGATAAAATAATCTGATAAAGTATTTTGAAAAATTCTTTTGGTTCTACATCGTCTCCTTTAGCAATTTGATATATTTCATTTTGTAAATCTTCAATTTCTTCATCTTTTTCTAAGAGAATTACTAGTTTATCTAATGCACCTTTCATCTTTGAATCTATATCAACCTCTATTTCATCAGATATGTCAAATTCATCTGCAAAGTTTCCTGCCATTTCAATTAATTTATTAATTTCAGGTGATGTTTCTTTAATTGCATGATAATCCATTAATTTTTTATTTATTCTTGAAACTCTATCTTCTTTGAAAATTTTACATAACTCTAAGAGCAGTCTATAACTTACTTGGGCTGGTATTTGTTTTGGTGGATTTAAGAGATTTACATACTCATACAATCCTCTTGATTTGACTAATTTTGCTTCATTATCGATTTTAATTTTATTAAAAAATATCTTTTCCAATTCATTATACTCGTCCATAAGTGATGGAATGTCTTCAAATCCTAATTCTCTAGCACCTGTAATCCGTTTGTAGAGTAACAGCAGTATTGATTCTGGTGAACCAAATTTCAACCATGTCTGAGATGTTATTACATTTCCAAGTGATTTTGATATTTTCTTTCCACCTTTATCTAAAAACATCTCGTATTTGATATGATGAGGATGTGGAAAATTCAAAACATCATCTGCTACCCAGTCGTTGACTTTAACTGAATCCATGATGTCTTTTCCATATGCCTCAAATCTAATATCAAACGCACTCCATCTTGCAGCAAATTCTACTTTCCAGGCTAATTTTCCTAGATCTTTTCTAATATCAGCTTCTCCTTCATGTCCACAACCTTTGATAATTTTTCCACCAATTTCTGCATCATGACATTTGTAACTAACCTTTCTTTCATCAGATAGGTATTCTGTTGCTTCTGCAACATAGAGCCTGTTACATTGTGCACAAACTGGAAAGTATGGTAAGAATTTTTGATATTTTTCTTGTCCAACTAAATCTTCTATTTTTTTACCTATTTTTTCACTTTGTGTTAAAATTGTATGAATTTGTTCTTGTAGTAATCCTTCCTTGTAGGTATCTCTTGCTCTCTTGAAAGTATAATCAATTCCTAATTTTTCCAATCCGTCTAATAGTCGACTACTCATATTCATTCCATATGATTCATGTTCTCCTGTATGATCTGGTATCAATGAAACAGGTTTTCCAATATGCTCTTCAAGTGAATCTGGAAATCCTGCTGGAATTTTTCTTAATCCATCCAAATCATCTGAATAGGCAATTAATTCTGATTTGTATCCCATATTTTCTAAGGCAAGTTTTACTCCGTATGCTCTGACTGCATCACCTAAACTTCCAATGTGTGGAATACCTGATGCGCCTAATCCACTTTCTACTCGAATTAGACTTGTATCTCTTCCCAATTGTTTTTCTCTTTCAATTAATTCCGATGCTAGTTTGTCAATCCATGTGCCTTTTCCTATAACATTTTGTTCAGACATATCTTATCACAACTCCTTTGCCATATATGGTCCATTGATTCTGTATCCCAATTTTCTATAGTATTCTCTTGTACCTACGGCACTGATTACACATAATTTATTTGATGATAGATCTGTTGCGGCAATTTTTTCTGCTTCCATCATTAACTTTTTTCCAATACCCTGATGTTGAAAACTATCTTCTTCCTGTTCGCCGATACTGATTGCTTTTCCAAATACATGAAGTTCTCTGACAATTGATGTTTTTTCAGTAATCTCTTGCCTATGTGCATTATTACTTGGTTTTCTTAGCCTCAAAAACCCATATGTTAAGTCATCCTCATCATTAAATGACAAAAAAATCTCTTTTCCACCACATGCACCGTAATCAATCCTTTCCAATTTTAATTCCGGAAATTCTTTTTTATTATTCAAGCCCGCTTCTCTACATCTAATACATTTGCATGATGTACCTTGTCTTTCTAATTCTTGATGAACTTTTTGCCTCAAATTCCCCATTTTTGGCCCATCTACAATTTCATCAATTGTTATCTCTCTCTGAATTCTCATAATTCGCATCCATTTTGGTATGCTCTTTTTGGATTCACTCAAGACGGTGATCATTTCTTCAGTTGAATATGGTTTATAATTTCCTAACTTGTAATCATCATAAAGTGGGGTATCTTTCAATACTAATGCAGGATAAATTTTTAGCATATCTGGTTTGAATTCATCCATTTCAAATAATTTTTTAAAATCTGCAATGTCTTCTTTTGGACTCATGGTTGGAAGTCCTGGCATCATATGTGCCACAATTTTATATCCTGCATCTTTTGCAATCTGAAACGAACTAATCACTTGTTGTAAATCATGTCCTCTATTGACTATGTTGTATACTCTTTCAGTTAGACTTTGAACTCCAATTTCAACTCTGGTTATTCCATAATCTAGCATCATGTCCACATGTTTTTGTTGGCAATAATCTGGTTTTGTTTCTATGGTGAAACCAACATTCCTCATTTTTGACTTTTCATTATTCTTTTTTGCATCTTCTAAACTATTTGATTCGAATCCATTAATTGCATCATAGCATGATCTAATAAAATCACGTTGATAATCATCTGGCATGAATAGGAATGTTCCACCTACAATTACTAATTCTAGTTTTGTAGGATCATGACCAAATGCAATTAATTGTTCAATTCTACGTTTTATTTGAATTCCTGGTTCATATTCATCCTCTATTGCACTGAGTGTTACTGGTTCTTTTCCTGTGTAACTATTTGGGGTGTTAACATCTACTCCACCTGGACAAAAAGTGCATCTTCCATGTGGACAGGCAAAAGGTTTTGGCATTATTGCTATCACTGCAACTCCTGAGGCTGTTTTTACTGGTTTTTTTAATAAAATTTTTTGAAGTTTTGAGAATTGTTTTTCTGTTGCGGATGATAATATTTCTGAATTTTTAGGTAGTCTTTCTAATGAATATTTTGCACATATTTCTTTTATTTCATTTTTTAACTGATTTTTCTCTAGATCCTCAATTTGAGACAATCTTTCACAAATTTCTTTACATGCATGTAAAAAACTTTCACTTATTTTTTGCATGCTCTATGCAAATTAATGCGACATAAAATGGTTTAAACAATATTTTACTTTCTTTTACTTTTTCTTCTCTTTGCAGATGCTTTCTTTTTAGTTACCTTTCTCTTTGCAGATGCTTTCTTTTTAGTTACCTTTCTCTTTGCAGATGCTTTCTTTTTAGTTACCTTTCTCTTTGCAGATGCTTTCTTTTTAGTTACCTTTCTCTTTGCAGATGCTTTCTTTTTAGTTACCTTTCTCTTTGCAGATGCTTTCTTTTTAGTTACCTTTCTCTTTGCAGGTTCTTTTTCCAGTTGTACTTTTAGAACTTTTAATTCATCAATTAATGATAGAACTTCTTTATTCAGAAATTCCTGTTTATTTTTTATATCTAATTCTGATTGAACTTTTGCCGCAGAAGCTTCTTGAATTTGTTGTGCAGATTCTATCTGAATTTTTTCTGCTTCTACTACTTTTCGAGTTCTCTCTTCTTCACTAATGGTCGGCGCTTCTTTTTGTATGGATTTTATTTTTCCTGTGGCAGATAATCTTTTTAGATAATCTTTTTCATATTCTGATAATTCGTCTACTTTGGATCTCTCATTCACAATAATTTTTGATATTGGCTAAATTTAAATTAATTTTAGAAATTGTTTGAAACTCACCTTTGGTTATTTTTTACTTTTGGATTCGTTTACATCCTTAGTGACTTCTCTTCTATAATCCATCTTAAGCCAAATCGGTGTAATGATTGTGGTAACTGCAACCATTAACACAATTGTTGTATAAACATCTCCTGTTAAGACTCCTGAAGATAATCCAACACCTGCTACAATCAATCCAACTTCTCCTCTGGAGATCATTCCTATCCCAACTCTCATTCCTGCAGCTTTATTCTTCAAAAACAATATTGCTGGAAGTCCACATCCAAATAATTTGGTTGCAATTGCAATTGCAATTACAACAGCACTTAACATCAATACGTCCAAGTTTACGGTTCGGAAATCAACTTGTGCACCAATTATCGCAAAAAATAAAGGCGCAAAAATTAATCCTATTCTGCTAATGAAATTCTCTATTTTCTCAAATACTTTTGTGGTTGAAAGAGCCATTCCTACCGCAAATGCTCCTACAATTGGAGATAATCCTAACATACCTGCAATTGCTGCAGCACCAAAAAATGATGCTGTGGCAATTCCTTCTACACTTCCGGATGCCTTCCAAATTCTAGGTGTGATAACTTTTGGAATTATAAAAATTGCTGCAATTAATATCGCTGCAAAGAATCCTAACACTTTAAGAATTGTAAATGTTACATCTAGCAAATCAATATTATCCACTGCTTCAGCGCCGCCAAATGATGTTACAACTGATAACACTGCAATTGCTAAAATGTCATCTACTACTGCGGCAGCAATGATCAGTCTCGCTTCTGGAGTTTTAATTTTGTTAAATTCTTTCAATACTTGAATTGAAATTGCTATGCTCGTTGCAGTAAGTGCAGTTGCAATCATCATTGCTTGTAATGCATCAAATCCAAATGCCTGAAATACTAAAAGTCCTGCAAAGAATGGAACTACTACTCCTAATGTGCCGACTGTAAATGATGCTTTTCCACCGCGCAAAAATTCTTTTGGCGACATTTCTAATCCTGCCATGAATAAAATTACAATTGCACCAATTTCTCCAAGAGTTCTTATCTCTGGTCCAATCTGTAAAATTGATTCCCCTGTATCTGGATGTAGCAAAAATGCTCCTAATGCAAATGGTCCGATGATCATCCCTGCAAGTAATTCTCCTAATACGATTGGCAGTTTTATTCTGCTGAATAATTCGCCCATTAATTTTGCAGAAGCTAGTAAGATTCCTACTGCAATGATAATCTCTATGAAGTGTGCGTCAGCGCTCATTATCCAATATTTTTAGGATTACGTCATATAAGCCAAATCTTGTAAAATTTTCTGAGATAACATGTTATTGATTCCTATGCAATTTTCAATTTATTAATAAAAACGCCCTTGTTTTTACTAATTCTGCCAATTTCATAAGATTTCATCTTATGTTTGTTGAAAATTTTATGAATATTTTTGATTTGATTTTCTGGCGAAATAATACAAAACCCTATTCCCATGTTGAACGTTTTGTACATTTCTTCATTTTTCACTCCTGTATCCTCTATTAATTGCATTAATGCTGGAGTATTTGGCATGCTGTCTAAATGATATCCAATCTGTTTTAATCTCAATAATTTTGTAAATGAGCCTCCTGTGATGTGTGCCAATCCATTAATCTTACATTTCTTTAATGCCTCCAATACTGGTTTAACGTAAATTTCAGTTGGACGTAAAAGTGCATTACCTAAATTTCCAATTCCTTTGATATTATCTTTGATTGAATATTTTGTCAAAAGTGCTTTTCGTGCCAATGAATATCCATTTGAATGTAAACCTGAACTCTGTATTCCAACAATTACGTCATTTGGTTTTATTTTATCTCCTAAAATCATCTCTTTTTTTGAAAGTATTCCCACAACCATTCCTGCAAGATCAAAACCAAAACCTTTACCTGAAATCAAGTCTGACATTATTGCTGTTTCTCCTCCTACAATTGGCATTGCTGCTTTCTTTGCACCCTTGACTAATCCTGATACAATTTGTTTGAATATTTTTTGATCATTTTTATTTGCAGCGATATAATCTACAAATGAAATTGGTGTTGCACCTATGCAAATTATATCATTAACATTCATTGCAATACAATCTATTCCAATTGTATCATATTTTTTTAACATGTTTGAAATAATCACTTTTGTACCTACTCCATCTGTATGTGTTGCTAATAATTTCCCTCCAGGAATTTCTACAATCCCTGCATAATGACCAAAACCATGTTTCATTTTGGCCATTTTCTGTAGATTATGTGTAGATTCTATTAATTTACCAATTGCTCGTTGACTTTTTTTTATTTCTGAAATATCAACTCCTGCTTTTTTGTAAGTTATTCCCATATTCATTCACCTACATGTACATATTTGAATCAATTTTTTTATGTTCTGAATATTTATCTGATAATTCTTTTAAATCCGCTCTCATCTGTTTTTTTTGTTTCTTTAAATTTTTGGTATTAATTTCAGTTTCATATACTCTATTTACGGCCTCAATAATTGTCGCTGCAGCCACCGGATCTGGAGTTGCTCCATTGGCTTTTACAAGTAATGTAATTCCTCGAATCTTCCTAATTAGACACTCATTTAGTATTCCTCCAGAAATTCCTGTAATGAAGCCTTGAGGAATCATTTTGATATCATTTTCTTCCATCACTCTACACAAGTCAACCTCTGCTGCAAAGAATGCTTTTCCATCATGTTTTTTATCTGCAACTCCATCTAGCACTATTATTTCATTTGAGCCTTTTTTCTCTGCCCAATCTAGAATTGCCATTGCAATATTGTAAATCCCATCTTTACTGATTATTATCTCACAAATTATTGCACAAATACTTCCATCATTGTTTGAATAAATCCTAAATGGGTGTCTTAGTCTACCTTGCATGAATACTGCTGATGGAGGTAAGTGTTTTGAACGGAGAAATCCAATTTCTTTCATGTCTAATTCGTTTATCATATGATCTATTGCTATAGTTCCAACTAATCCTGCACCAACAAATCCGACAAAAATTGTAGGATTTTTTAATTTATTTTTTCCTATTTCATAGATCTCTGCTTCAGGTATGTTTGATTGCAATGTTTTATTGATTATGTTTTGTTTAATTACTTGTTCGCTTCATGAGGAAATATGTCTCGTGGTATGATTCGAATAATTATTTTTGGAACTGGTTCTATACTGTTTGTTTTACTATATGCGTCACGAATATTCTGATCTAATTTTTCTGATTTATTGTAAACAACTCTATCATTACTCTTCCCTTATCTGTAATAGAATATATCACATTTGATCCAACTCTTTCTTTTTCTATGAATTTGTATTCTACACAAAAATGTAGATAATTCAGAAAAGATCTCTTCATTCTTATTTTAGATTTTGAGTACAAGTCTGAAAATGTCATTGGGTTTGAATTTAATTGATATAATAATTTCAGTAGGGACAGAGTACTGAAATCCTTTGTTTTTGCTCTCACTGCGTCTAAAACTTGTTCATCTCGTTGAATTATGAATCCTCCAAATCGTTCTGCTACTTCCAACGGTACATACGTTAATCTTGCTCTCATACAGTATAGTACCGTACTTTACCATATTAAGGTTGAGCCACGCATTGTTGAGCTATTTGATCAGTTTTACTGAACATGGAGATAACATCTGATACATTTTGGTTGTTTGTTGTGTGAATTTTTAGAAAAAGATGAATTTTAAACCTGTATTGGTCTATTCCAAATATGCTCATAGTAGAAATCACTCTTGCAATATTTGGTTTAATTCTATTATCTGCTGGTGGATACGCATTAGTTGCAGGTGGTGCAGCACTTGCAAAAAGACTTCAAATTAGTAGTATGGTAATTGGTTTGACGGTAGTTGCATATGGTACATCTACTCCTGAACTTGCAGCAAGTTTGACTGCCGTATTTAGCTCTCATACTGATCTAATTCTGGGAAATATTATTGGTAGTAATATTAGTAATATTGGAATGGTGATTGGAATTTCTGCAATTATTGCTACGGGTTTGGTGATAGATGGAAAAAAACGAAATGGACTTGGAATGAGGCGTCGTGTAGTAACTAGATGGCTACCAATTATGATTTTTGTATCATTTTTAATACTCTTGCTCTCATTTGATGGTGAAATTTCACAATTTGATGGTGCTATCTTGGTAGCGGGATTAATTGTATTTACTATCTATGTTGTAAAAACTGCAAAAAAACAGATTCTTGTTGGTGATGTCATAGAAGATGAGGATCCTTCTGGTGATATGGCTATTTCACGTTTTAAGGTCAATACAGTTCCTAGAGCGATATTTGTAGTTGTTGTTGGTGCTGTTTTGTTATTTGCAGGTGGAAATTTGACTGTTGGTGGTGCGGTAAACCTTGCAGAAGATTTAGGTATTTCTGAATTAGTAATCGGTGTTGTGATAGTTGCTATAGGAACTTCACTACCTGAATTAATCACTTCTGTGATTGCAATAAGAAAGAAGCAAATGGATATTGGTATAGGAAATATTGTTGGCAGCAACATTTACAACATTCTTCTTATAGGTGGTATATCTGCAACATTAATTGGCATACCTGTTTCAACTGATGTCTTTTCTAATTATTATATTATGATTGCATTTAGTCTTGTTTTGTTCATTGGATTTAGAAAAGTCATTCCACGATTTGTAGGAATTGGTCTTGCAATTGCATTTGCCGCATATCTGGTAAGTCTTTTAGTTTAATTTTCTCTAGGATTTTGATATTGATACTTTTTTATTTTAATTAATTCAAAATAAGAACCAAATTTCTTTACATCATCAACTCCGTCTAACCCTTCTGATTCTGTAGGCTCTACTTCAAATTTCTTGATTTTTTGGTATGTGGTATCTCTTTCAGCCGGAATTCTTCCTATACTTCTAATCAAATGTCGTATCTCTTTTGGTCTTAGAAGCTGGCCATATTCTGCACCTGCTGCAGTTGATATGCTCTCATTGACCAATGTTCCACCAAAATCATTTGCTCCCCAATTAAGAAGTAATTGTGAAAATTTTGGTCCCTCTTTTACCCATGACATTTGGATATTATCTATAACGTTATTCAGCATGATTCGTGAAATTGCATGAACTAGCAATGCATCATTTGAATTTGCACCTTTTTTGATACCTTCATGAAGTTGGTGTTTGTACATTGGTGCTTCTGAATAAATAAAATTGAGTGGAACGAATTCTGTAAATCCTCCTGTCTCCTTTTGGATTTCCCGTATTGTATCTAGATGATTCACTCTGTGTTCGTTTGTTTCTAAATGACCAAACATCATAGTTGAAGTGGATTTTATTCCCATTTTATGTGCAGTTTTTATCACATCGGTCCAATCTTTTACTGTAATTCTTCCAGGAGAAATTTTATCGCGTAGTTTTTGATTAAGTATCTCTGCTGCAGTTCCTGGAATTGTATCTACTCCTGCATCTTTTAATCTACTTAGATATTCTTTTGTTGAAACATTAGATCTAGTTGCACCATAAAGAATCTCTTCTGGAGAAAATCCATGTATGTGTATATCTGGAACTTCAATCTTGATTTCTCTACAAATATTCTCATATAATCCTGCATCCATGTCTGGCGGAAGTCCTGCTTGAACACATACTTCTGTGGCTCCGTAGGTGTATGCCTCCTTTGCTCTTCTTGTAATTTCTTCAATAGGAAGCGTATAGCCTTCTTCTTCTCTAAAGTCTCTACTAAATGCACAAAAGCCACATTGTTTTATGCATACATTTGTAAAATTGATATTTCTGTTAACCACATAAGTTACTGTATCGCCTACCTTGTTTCTTCGTAAATAATCTGCAACTTTGCCAACAAGTTGAAAATCAATTCCTTTTGCATCAAATAGAACTAGTGCCTCTCTTGAGCTTATGTCTTTTCCAGAAATAGCTTTATTGAGAATTGCTACAATTACTGGATCTGCATATTGTAGAATACGTTCTACATCTTTATTTTCTAAATTCATTTCCAATAACTCTCTTTTACATAATTTTCTTCGTTAGCAATTAAAGATATTCTTTGTTTCAAGTCATTATTTAATCGTGAAATAAACTCTGGATATACTGGAAATCGTGCTTTAAATGAAAAGCCAGAATCATTACATTTTTTTTCAACATTTTGAATATTTGGCCATGAAAACTCTGGATTCACATAATCTGATGTAATTGGTGAAATCCCGCCCCAATCATTAATCCCGACTGATAAAAATTCATGATAATTTTCTGGTGACAAATTAGGAGGAATCTGAATATTTGCATCTGGCATTATAATTCTGCATAATGCAACTACCGTCTTGAAATAATCTTCTTCTGGTGTTGAATGTTCAAACATTGATGTTTTTGGTTTTGGATGGAAATTCTGTAAAATAATTTCTTGAATATTTCCATATTTATCATGGATTTCTTTGATATCTAAAATTGATTGAATACATTCTTCCATGTTTTCTCCAATCCCAATTAGTATTCCTGTTGTCATTGGAATTTTTAATTCACCAGAATTTTTTAAAATCTCTAGTCTGGCACTTGGGTCTTTACTTGGTGCATCTTCATGTGGCATTCCTTTCTCTCTCAATCTCGGACTGGAACTTTCAAGCATCACTCCCATACTCACGTTAGTTTTTTGTAACTCTCTCATTTCATTTTTAGTAAGATTTCCAGCATTAGTATGTGGAAAAATACCTTCATTTAATACAATTTCTGAACAATGAATCAAATATTCTGATGTAGATGAAAACCCTTCATTCTTTAACCATCTTTTTGCTTCAGGATATTTCTGCTCAGGTCTTTCTCCTGTAACAAATAATGCTTCAGTACAATTGTATTTTTTTGCTAATATTGCTAATTCTTTGACCGTTTGTTTATTCATTAATGATAACTTTGTATCATTAGGTTCTGCTTTGTATGTACAATATGAGCATGTATCTCTGCACAAGTTAATTATGTTGAAAAATGCTTTTTTTGAAAAGCTAATTCTCTTTCCTTTTTTCTCATCTCTCAGATTTGATGCAACATCAAATATGATTTCTTTTGGTGCATTTTTTGCTAATTCTAAAATCTCTTCCTTTTTGATATCTCGGGATTCATTAATTCTATGAATTATTTCAAAATCAAATTGTAATTTACTCAATGCTTAAAAATTCAGTACGACCTATTTAATTTTGTAGAATCTCTATCTAGGTCTCTCCTCAAGAACCATTGTTAATTCTAAAATTTCTCCATTCCTGTTTACTGAAAGAACCATCTCATCCCCAATTGACTTTTCCCTTTGTAAGTGAATCAAGATATCTGAAATTTTTCTGACAGTTTTTCCATCTATTGATAACACTATGTCTCCATCTACTGCTAATTCTCTCCCGTCAATCTCTTTTGTCTCTGTAACTCCAATCAATCCTGCTTGTTCTGCAGGACTTCCTTCAATTACTGAAATGACCAAAAATCCTTTTGAACTCTTTAACTCTCTAAAATCTGCAAGCTCTGGATCAACATCTGTTCCTGAAATTCCCATCCATGGATGTTTGAACTCTCCATCTTCAATAAGCACTGGCACAATCTTTTTCACAGTGTTTGATGGAACTGCAAAACCAATTCCTGAAAATTCCCCTGTGATTGATTGTATGGCTGTATTAATCCCTACAACTTCTCCTTTCATGTTGATTAGAGGACCTCCTGAATTTCCAGGATTAATTGCAGCATCAGTTTGTATTACATCTGGAATTGAGTATCCTGATTCTTGTGGCAATAATCTGCCAATTTGACTCACAATTCCTGATGTCATTGAACCTGATAATCCAAATGGATTTCCAATGGCTACAATTTTTTCTCCAACCTTTAATTTTGAGGAATCTCCTATTGTAATTGGTTGCAGATATGTATTAGATGGGCTGACTTTAACTACCGCAATATCCAAATCTGGATCTGTTCCTATCACATCCCCAATGTATGCTTCTCCATCTAGAAATGTCACTGTGACTTTTTTTGCATCTTTAACAACATGTTGATTAGTGATTATGTAACCTTCTTCTGAATAAACAAACCCTGAACCCATTCCTCCATCTGATCCTCCTCTAAGAACATTTACTTGTACTACACTCTCTTCAGATTTTTCAAAAATATCTACTAATGAATATTCATAACTTCTTTCTATTCCTACAGATTCACCAATTGTTTGTGTATGATTCTCATTTACTACAATTAATTCATTAGACTCACTATCATCAATAGTATTGAAAGATACAAAAACTGCAAAAATTATTGCTGCAGCTGCAATCACTCCTCCAATAACAATTCCATTATTTGCCATGTTCGATTCTGTTTTAGATAAACTATAACCCTTGCTCTTTGTTGCTGCACATCATTACACTTTAAGATAATTCTGAGAAAATTCCTTAACAGAATAATTTCGACCTCTCCATGATACTGCAGTAGACTTGTTTGCCTGTAAAATTCCTGCAAGAAAACCTAGTATCACAATAATGCTGCCAATAGGTGCAAAAATTGAATTTACTATATTGAGGTTCAAGCCCATTCTTGTTTCCATAACTGATGCTGAAAAAATCGTAATCGTAGAAATAATTGCAGAAATTAGCAAAGTTGTAAATGATAAGGTTAACTCAAATGCAATTGCCGAATATACAAGTAATGGTATTGGCATAAACAAAATGAATAACACTGCAAAAAACACTCCTATGGCAGTTGAAGAGTTTTGATGATACAAAGGAACCATTAATCGTTTTAATCCATTCCACATCTCTTTTGAACTGCGAGAATATAGCGCCTCAATAAGATGTTCTCCTCTAACCATCTTCATTGCGTACCCTGACTCTTTTGTGATCTTTCCTAATGCTCCATCCTCAATAATCTCTTGTTTGACCTTTTCATGAGTTCCAATTTCTTCATAGACTTTGCGTTTAATCACAAAGAAGCTTCCAAAAAAATATCCAACTTTCTTTTTTGGATTATTCACATTTAATGCAGAATACCTTGAATGCAAAAAAGTAGATAACATTGGCAAAGTAATCTTTGTTATCCTGTCTATACACAGAAGTCTTGGAATTACTGTCAGTGCATCAAGACTTTCTGATTGCAAATGAGATACTGCTAACGTGATTACATTTTTTTCAAATTTTGTATCTGCATCTGTAAATAGCATTATGTCT
>Ga0209035_10000647_pt1 | contig 13656 bp, 6 predicted proteins | sample MarorgKNORR_S2LV_6_FD_188220 | JGI IMG/M metagenome (GOLD analysis project Ga0209035, IMG submission 188220) | Marine microbial communities from the Southern Atlantic Ocean, analyzing organic carbon cycling - AAIW_A/KNORR_S2/LV (SPAdes) (version 2) | ecosystem: Environmental > Aquatic > Marine >...
CTAAAATAATATACATATTGTGAGGTTTCGCCCAATCCAGTACATTGTCAATAATGGTAAATCCTTCCTCAATCCAAGTATTTTGTCCATCAACAGGCTCTTGCTCGATTGGAAGAGTCATCAAATTATAATGCATTGGTATTCTAATACTGTTAAAACCCCAGGCAGCTAAAGAGTCAACATCCCTTTTAGTGAAGTGATTTTTTCTCCACTCCTTAAAAAAAGTTTCTGTTTTTTCTTTTCCCATCAGTTCGATGAGCTTACTTTTAATTTCATGTTGTGGACCTGCAATTCCTGCGGATTGGTTCATGTATCCCTCCATAACTAGCCATCCTCCAGGTCCCATTCCTTGAAGAAGAACCTCGTTTCCTTGATTATCAACTATTTTTTTACCGCTTGTTTTTAATCCTTGTGACCAATTAAAATTAATTGTTAATAATGTAAAAAATATTATAAAAAATAATTTTTTAATCACAATTGAATTTATTTAATTAATTCAAAACTTTCTTGAAGGTTTGCATTTGAATCAGTACCAATAAAAATATCGAAAAACCCTGGTTCAGACTCCCAAATATCATTAGCTGAATAAAATTTTAATAAAGATTCAGAAATTTCAAAATTTACTGTCTTAGTTTCTCCTGATTTTAACTCCACTAATTCAAATCCTTTTAATTCCCTTACTGGCCTAGTAACACTAGCATACCTGTCTTTAATATATAACTGAACCACTTCCTTTCCTTTTAGTTTTCCAATATTTTTGAGTTCAATAGAGACATTAATTGAACTATCTTTTTGCAGGATTTTATTGTCAATAATAATATTAGAATACTCAAAAGTTGTATAACTTAGTCCATATCCAAAAGGATATAATGGAGTATTTACTTCATCACTATAGTGAGACCAAAAAACCTCATTTTTTGGACCCGGTCTTCCAGTATTTTTATAGTTATAATAAATAGGGATTTGTCCAACACTTCTTGGAAAAGTCATAGGTAATTTTCCACTAGGATTATAATCCCCATAAAGGACCTGAGCAACAGCATTTCCTGTTTGAGATCCCAATTGCCATGCTTCTACAATAGAAGGAATATTTTTGTCAGCCCAATTTATATTTAATGGTCTACCATTCATTAAAACCAAAACTATATTTTTATTTACTTTGAATACTTCTTCTAATAACTCTTGCTGAACACCAGGTAAATCAATCTCGGTTCTACTCCTACCTTCCCCTGTCTGAAAACCATCTTCACCCAATACCATTACAACTACATCAGCAATTCTAGCGGCATTTTTAGCCGAATTAAAACCTGATTTATCATTTTCGTTAATTTTTACTTTTTCATGGAATTTAACCACCCCACCATTATTTAAATTAACATCTGCTCCCTTTTTATAAATTAATTTATTTTTAGAGTATGCTTTCATTCCTTCAAAAACAGTAATAGCAGTATTATTATCTGAATTTGTTCTCCAATTACCCAGTGGGCTATTATTATCATTAGCCAAAGCACCGATTAAAGCTATAGTTTGATTTTCCTTTTTTAAAGGCAGAAGTTGAGTTTTATTTTTAAGAAGAACTATAGATTTTTTTGCCATTTCTAAAACTCCTTTTTGATTATCAGGATGGTACAATACTTCTTTTTCTCTATCTGTATCTAAATATCTGTAAGGGTCTTCAAATAAACCTAATTCAAATTTTACTCTAAGTATTCTACTAACTGCATCATCTACTAATTCTATATTTAATTTTTTAGATTCAATCAAATCTTTTATTTTTTTAATATATAAATGTGATTCCATATCCATGTCAGAACCAGCCTTAACAGCCAGCTCAGTAGCATGACTTCCATCTCTTGCATAACCATGAGGAATCATCTCAGCAATTGAACCCCAATCTGAAATTACAAAACCATCAAATCCCCACTCACCTTTTAAAAGATCTCTTTGTAAAAATGTACTCCCAGTTACTGGGATTCCGTCTAATTCGTTGAAACCATTCATAAAAGTTCTAACTCCCGCATCAACAGTAGCCTTGAAGGGTGGTAAAATAACATTGTATAAAGTATTTTTACTTACATCAACCGTATTGTAATCTCTACCTGATTCCGAAAAACCATATCCGGCAAAATGTTTGGCAGTAGCGGCAATGGTATTATGTTTAGATAGGTCATCTCCCTGAAATCCTTTAACTCTTGCTGCTGCTATTAAACTACCTAAATAAGGATCTTCACCAGCACCTTCCATTACTCTTCCCCATCTTGCATCTCTTGAGATATCTACCATTGGGGCAAATGTCCAATTTGTTCCTGCAGCAGAAGCTTCTAGAGCAGCAATTCTTGCGGAATTCTCGATCTCTTTCAAGTCCCAACTTGCAGCCTCAGCAAGAGGAATAGGGCTTAAAGTTTTATATCCATGAATTACATCATTTCCAATTATTAAAGGAATTCCTAATCTAGTTTCATCAACAGCAATTTTTTGGACAGCTGTTATATCCTTAACTCCTCTCATATTTAACATAGATCCTACTAAACCTTTTTTAAGATTATCGTACTTATATTTTGCGTCTCCATTCTTTGGTGATGGGCCTGTAACATCCCAAAACCCATTATATTGATTCATTTGACCAATTTTCTCATCAAGAGTCATGATATTTAGAAGAGAATCAACCTTTGTGTTGATAATATCAATCTTACTTTTGATGTTGTTTGTGTTTGTCTGACAACCATTTAATGTCAGTATTACTATTAGTATAATACAGTATTTTTTCATTATTATTAATTTTATTGATAAATCCTTACATAATCTATTTCCATAGTATCGCTTACAAAGTCAGTGGCAATTTCACCACCCATATTTCCACCCATTGCCACATTTAATATTATAAATTGATTCCAATTAAATGGAAGAGCACAAGAGTTCCCCACAATATGATAGGGTTTATCGTCTACGTAAAATGTCATAGCCTGTTTTGTCCAAACCAAAGAATAAATATGAAATACTTCTGTAATATCGTTATAGTCATCACTTATGTGAGAGTCCCCTTCTCCATAATTATCAGGATGGTGAACGGTTGACTGAACTTTAAAATTATTTGATTGTGATGCTTCTAAAATATCAATTTCTCCACATGCAGGCCAAGTAACAGATTTAAAATTAGATCCAAGAAGCCAAAGTGCTGGCCATGTTCCTTTTCTACCTGGGATTTTGGCCTTAATATCCACTCTTCCGTATGTGAAATCTTTTTTTGTATTAGAAATTATTCTTGCAGAAGTATAATTATTTCCATTGTATGATTCTTTTTTAGCAATTATTTTTAGTTTTCCATCTTCCACTTTAGAATTATCTAATCTAGAAGTATAAGATTGTACTTCATTATTATACCAAGAATCCCCCACTTCATGAACCCATTTTTTTGTATCTAAGGCTCCGTCAACATCAAACTCATCTGACCATATTAGGTTAGAGAATTGATCTTTAGGATCTTTTTCAGAAACTGTACTGGATGTTAACCAAACATACCATGCAATATCTTGATCGTCTAAAGATCTTAAATATATGTTTTCTGAATCATGACATTCTATGGTATAATTATGTTCTCCAACATAAAAACCTATAAAACCTTTTCCGTTAATTTCTAATTTATTTAAATCTCCATCTTTCTTAGCTACAAAAGTAGTTTGGTAATCATCTAATGGATAGTTCTCAATTTCACCAGATGAGTTGGCAGATTGAGATGTGGAACCAAAATCATTTGTTAAATGACCTGCTTTTCCAAAAATAGTTTTATTAGTCTTGTGTTTATAAGTACCATTAACATTAAAGATGTACTCGTCATCGTAAAAACCAGAACTGGCTTTAGAAAATGCATAAGCTTCCCAATAGGTAGAGTATTTTTTGTCAGCAACTCCATTAGAAAAATGCGCATCTTGAGCAGCATTGATTTTCCATGTTTTTGAAGAGCCTCCAGCAAGAAGTTCAAGTAAAGTTTGATCAGAATCAGGTCTTACATAAATAGTTAAAGATTTATCTAGACTAATAAAATTATTTGTACTTGAATAAGCTAAAACTTTTATATTATAAGTAGATGTGCCTTGCTTATCATAAGTGTATTCAACAGACCCAGAACTAGTTTTTTCATCCCCAGTTCCAAATCTAAAACTATATGAAACTCCGTTTGTCGCATTAGCAGTAAACTTTACAACTCCATTACCATCTCCATTTGGATGATCTGAATTTGATCCAACTATCTCTATTGATAAGGTTAAATTTGAAGGCATTATATCTACTGGATCAACTGAACCTGAACCTCCCTCTTCAGTCGAACTTCCAGAGCAGGAGAGTAGTAAATGAAATAAAAATAAAAACTTGATTAGTCCTATTTTGGAAATATTTTTTATAAAATTTTTATGCATAAAATAGTTAATGAATCAAAAAAAGTTGTGTAATTAAAAAAGATTAATTTATGTTTAACTTAAAAAAACCTGGAAAAGATATAGATACTTTTCCAGGTTTGGTAAATAAATCTAAACAAAATTTTATTCTTGATTGGTTATTTTCCAGTACCAACCTAAGCCACCAGAACCTTTAGTTCTCAATACGAATTCATTATCTGATCTCTTTAAAATTGTATAATCATGAGACCCAACATAAAAGCCCATAAAACCTAGACCTGATAAATTAATAGTTTCTACTCCGCCAGGTGCAGAAATAGACCATTTTCCAGTAAAACTTTCAAATGGATAATTTGTATACTCATTATCTCCATTTCTAGTTTGCCCTTTATCTCCACCTAAATCAGCTTCCATAGGATCTGCTTTACCAAATATTTGTCCATCGGGACCTACGTCAAATGTAAAAGTTCCATCTGAAGCAAAAGTATATCTATCATCATACATTCCTGTTGAAGCTTTATCATTTGGATTAGCAGCCCACCAATCTGGATTTGAACCATCAGCAGGACCAACCCCCATATGGGCTCCAACTTCCTTATAAACTCTCCATTTCTGAGTAGTTAAAGCAGCTACTAAAGCAGCAGGTGGAGTATAAGTTGCCTTTACAGTTACTGTAACAGATTTGTTAGTAGTTAATCCACCTGATCCTACAGCAATTGCATTGATTGTATAGTCATGAGTTCCTATAGTAGAAAAATTATAAGTCATCTTTCCAGTAGGACTTAATTTTTCTTCACCATCATTAACAAACTTATATGTTATGACATCGGAACCTGTAACAGTAAAATGAACTGTTCCTGAACCGTCTCCATTGGGATTATCTGTATCTACTCCGACAATCTCAGCGGACAGTACTACATTTGTAGGAGCTGTAATTGCTCCTAATTTATAATCTTCCTCTTCGCAGCTTATGAAAGTGAAAGCAATCAAAGCAAAAAGTGATTTTAGTAATAAATTGAATTTTTTCATTTTTTTAATTTTTTAAATTTATTAGTATTGGGTTATATCGTCAATGTAAATAGTAAAGTTTGCGCTTCCATCTCCCATCGTTCCATTTTCCATGAACATTACTAAATTGTACCATTCAACAGAACTACTTATTCCATTATAATCGAATATCAGTTCTTCCCACTGGTTAGCTTTGGTAGTTACTGCCTCGACTTCAGCAGAGGCTGTGGTATTTGGCCAGCCAGCCGCGTCTTCAAATTTCATCATAAACTTAAGACCTACTTTAGGAGACCACACTTTTACTCTCAGTCTACTTTCAGAATCAAGCTTAAATTTATCAGCCACAGTGAATTTATGACCTGCCCATGTTTGTCCAGAACTTTTTACAAGTTTAACAACTTTTCCTGATGAATTTCCTGTTGTATCTGGATTAGCTATAACTTCAGCAGAACCTCCATCAAATCCTGAAAGAGTACCAGCTACTTCAAAATCAACAATAGTTGAGGAGCTAGTAGAAGAAGATTGAGTTATATCGTCAATATAAATAGTAAAGTTTGCACCACCATCTCCCATTGTTCCGTTTTCCATAAACATTACTAAATTATACCAATCTACAGAAGTTAAAATTCCAGCATAATCGAAAGTTAAAGTTTCCCAAGCATTCGCTTTGGTTGTTGTTGCCTCCACTTCAGCAGAAGCAGTAGTATTAGGCCATCCTTGATCATCTTCAAATTTCATCATAAATTTAAGACCTACTTTAGGAGACCATATTTTTACTCTAAGTTTTGATTCACTTCCTAAATTAAATTTATCTGTTACAGTAAATTTATGTCCTGCCCATGTTTGTCCTGAATTTTTAACAAGCTTTAATACTTTATCAGAAGAATTTCCAGTGTTGTCAGGGTTATCAATTATTTCCTGTGCTCCTCCGTCAAATCCTGAAATAGCACCCTCTGCTTCAAATCCTGAAATTAATGTTCCTGGTGTATCAAGAGAACTTCCCGATACTTTTTGGATAATATCGTCGATGTGATAAGTACTAGTTGTTTGTGAACCTCCATCAATGAATAAAGTAATAGTTTTATAAACTCCTGCAGCATTTACAGCTCCTGAAGTATTTGGCCAACTCCAAACTGCCTCAGATGAAAAATCAAAAGTTACTGTATTCCATCCTTTATTTTTTATTTCTTTTAAAACTTCTACCTCATCGTCTACTCCATTTGGAGTGGTTTCTAATTTCATTAAAACTTTGTGAGTTTCTGCATCAGGACTCCAAACTCTCATAGATATAGTCTTATCTGTAGTTGAGCTATAATCTATTGCAACGTCCAGTCCAATATTAATACCTTCCCAATCATTACCACCATTGGTTATTGAAGCAACATTATTAGAAGAATCATCTGGATCTTTGGCTAGTGCGTAACTTGTTCCACCAAAAGTTGCAAATTTTTCTTCTTGATCAAACTTTATAGGAAGTTTAACTTGAGAAGTTTTATAAAAATAAACATTATCAATAAAAACTGTTCCTCCTCCCCACGGAGTTCCCACATATTTTAATTCATTAACAGCACTTAGGTTAAGTTGTTGATCTGTATAATCTTTTAAAGGAATATCAAAACTATTCCATTGATCTTTTACTAAATCTTTAACAACAGGTTTTTCCTTTGGATCTGCATCTGTTCCAGCTCTTGATGTGTTGATTACAGAAAGTTCCACTTTCTCTGCATCTGCTGTCCAAACATCTAAGTGAACATATTCCATTGAAGATACGTCAACTGCATCAAATGTATTTCCTTGGTAAGTAAGATTAGAGTATTGTAAAATTTTATCATCCCCTATCTCGAATTCTCCATAACTACCAGATTGTCCCCAATTAGGGTTTGGATTATAATTTGTAACAGATGAAGTGTTATAAGACCCGCTGTATATAGAAGTTACACTTGCAGATGGTCTGTCTTTAGGTGTTGTAGCTGATGTGGTTGGTTGCAATAATGCCGTAACTTCAAAATCCGCAGTGTAATCGGTTGTAGCAATGGCACCCCCCTTGGCAGTAACTTTAATTGAATAAGTTCCAGCTTCTTTATAAGTAAAGGAAGCTGTGCCTCCAATGTTTGCAGTTACTTTTTCAGCATCTGTTTCACCAGAGTAAAAATCAAAGTTTGTAGCATAATCAGCATTTGCTACGACATTAACTTTTTTCGAAATAGCTTCATCATTTGTTATAGCAACCACTAAGTTTTGTGGTGCCTTGAATGATACGATTAGCTCAACACTCGTTGTCGTTTTTAATTTATTTAAACCATGAGCAGTAACTTTTACTGGGTGAGTGGCTTCAGTAAAGGTGTGTTTCACTCCTTTACCAGATGCAATTCCAGTAGATACAGTACTTCCATCTCCAAAATCTACATCAAAAGTTAAGGCACCATCTGCAGTTGGAAAAATGGTTACAAGACCCGTATTGTCTTGAGTAATTTGAAAATTAGCACTTACGTTTGAAGGAGCAACAATTTTAAAATCAGTCTCCTCCATAAAGTCTTGCTTACAGCTAACTACCGCAGCAAAAACGAAAAGTAAAGTGAATATTTGTTTTATTGTTTTCATATTTATAAAGTATTATTTTTTTAATATCCTGCGTTTTGCGTTAGATTAGAAATATCAATTTCTGTTTGTGGTATTGGAAAAACTTCATGTTTTCCTGTGACAAATCCAGTAATTGTAGCAGCAGCTTCTCCCGTTCTAACTAAATCAAAAAATCTATGACCTTCCATAGCTAACTCTAATCTTCTTTCATCCCATATCTCTTTGGTCAAAACTGAACCAGTAGATGAGGAAGCATTAGACCCACCTCCAAAAGCTCTAGCTCTAACTTGATTTAAATAATTTTGAGCCTTTGTGTCATTAGCGGAAGATTTTCTATTATTAGCTTCAGCAGCCATTAATAAAACATCTGCATATCGAATAGCTCTATAATTAGTCTCATAATTAAGTTCTCCTTGTGATGCAGTAGCTCCAGCTCTAGGAATATATTTATGATTAAAGTATCCTGTATGTTCATAACCTTCAGAATATTCAGCTCCAGTACTAGCAGCCCAAGCAACTATATCTAAAATAGCTGCATCTTTTCTAGAATCCCCATCTGCATAAGCATCATAAAGATCTTGGGTTGGAACATTAAAACTCCAACCTGAAGAATAAACAGAACCGCTGTATCCTCTAATTCCGTGGTGAATAATTCCGAAGTTCCCTTCTGAACCTTGAGGGAATCCCCAATCCCACCAGTTAGAATTCTTTGAGGCTTGAACTTCAAATACAGCCTCAGAACCATTTTCTCCAGATGTTAAAAACACATCTTTAAGATTACTTGGTAATGAATATAGACCAATAAGAGGTTCTAATATATTAGCAGCTTCATCAAATTTATCTTGGTATAAGTAAACTTTTCCCAGTAAAGCATGAGCCGTAAAAGATGTTGCTCTTCCATTCAAACTTTTTTCAGCCGGAAGTGCTGCAATTGCAGCTTTAAGATCTGTTTCTATTTGAGCATAAACATTTGCTTTAGGAGATCTTGATAAAGTTCCTGAATCTGATGCAGTTAGTCTTGAATCTGTGAATAAAGGAACATCACCAAAAATCTTAACTAATTCAAAATAATAATATGCTCTTAAAAAATGTACTTCTCCAAAAAGAGCAGCTTTTCTGCTAAATTCCAATTTATCTTTATTTTCAACTAAATAGTTAGCTCTGTTAATTCCTTCATACATCCATTTCCAAGTAGATTCCAATTGATCATTTACAGGATCATGTAACATGTCATCTATTTTCTGTAAACCAATTACATCCGTTGCACTTTCTCCTCCGCATTTAGAATTATTAGAAGCCATGTCTCCAATCATTACAGAATAAATATTCCACTGTAGAACATCGTAAGTTCCAATTAGTGCAGATTCAAAATCAGCAGAAGTTTTAAAATAATCATCTGCAACGATAGTGTATCCCTCAGATGCTTCGTAATCAACATAATCTTCACATCCAATAAAACCAAGGGATAGAACGATTAATAATAAGTTATTAAAAAATTTATTTTTCATTTTATATATATTTAAAATTTAAGATTTAAACCAAGTGAAATAATTCTAGGAGAAGGATATGTTCCCCTGTCAACTCCAGTATCAAGTACAGGACTACCGCCATTTGAAATTTCAGGATCGTAACCAGTGTAGTCAGTAAATGTAAAAGGATTTTTTGCTAATGCATAAATTCTAACACTAGAAAAAGGGCTTGCTTCGCTTAGTGGCATGTCATATCCTAATTGAATATTTTTTATTTTAAGGAAACTTCCATCCTCAACATATCTATCAGAAACTCTTGTATTATTATTTGAATCTACAAAAGAATATCTAGGCTCTGTATTACTAGATCCTGCACCTTTCCACCTGTTTAATACAGATGCAAATTTATTAGTGTAATTTAGGTTTCTTTCGTAACCTCTAAAAATATCATTTCCAACAGATGCATATGAGAACACTGATAAATCAAAATTATGCACATTTAATGCAAAATTCCATCCTATAGTATAATCTGCAAATGGATCTCCTATTTTAGTTCTATCATCAGCATTGATAACATTGTCCCCATTAACATCAACAAACCTAATGTCTCCAGGTTGTGCATTATCTTGAGCTGCATGATTACTTATATCAGACTGATTTTGAAATATTCCATTTGTTTTATATCCCCAAAAAATTCCAGGAGACTCACCTTGTCTAAACTGTGTTAAATTTTTATAAGGAATCCCATATCCACTTCCCCAAATATATTTATCACCATTATTAATTTCTTTAACTAAGTTGTCAGCAGATGTAAAATTAAAAGTAGTGTCAAAACTTATTTTGTCTGAAATATCTGTTCCGTAAGACAGGCTAATTTCATAACCTTTAGTTTCAGTTTTACCAATATTAGCGACAGGGTAACTAGGAATACCTAAATACAGAGATAACGTAGGACTAAATAATAAGTCATCTACAGTCTTAATGAAATAATCTGCTGTAAATCTTAATTTAGAGTCATACATAGATAGATCAATTCCAATATTTGTTTGGATTTGATTTTCCCAAGAAACATTATTGTTTGGAATACCTAATAAAGTAGATCCTGACACTATATCATCACCAAAAGTATATTTTGGAAAAGTAGAAATAGTTCCAAACTGCGGAGAAGCATTATCATTTCCAACAGAACCATAACTTGCTCTTAATTTTAAAAAATTAATTGCTGTAGAATTAAAAAACTCTTCATTTGAAGCAACCCACCCAATTGAAGCAGATGGAAATATAGCGAACTTATTATTTTTTCCAAAACTAGTAGAACCATCTCTTCTAACAGTAAATGACGCTAAATACTTTTCTTGAAAATCGTATTCAACCCTAGACATAAGAGAAACACTTCTACTAACATATTGCCATGATCCTGTAGACTGATCAGCAATACCACCAGATGCTGAACTTAAGTCGGCATACAACCATGAGTTAAATGGGACATCCACATTACTTCCGTTTAGACCATTTTGAGTGTTTTTACCAATAGTAAACCCTGCAAAGACATTGAAATTATGTTCTTCATTTATATTGAAGTTATAATTTCCAAATATTTCATAGGTATAATTAAACCAATTTTGTTTCATTTCAGATACTCTATTGTGATCGTCTTCAGTTCTTGGAGATAAATCCGCGTTTGCATTAGTACTATTGTGGCCCACTCCATAAAATTGAAGAGGAGTAAAACTTTTTTGCTGTTGCCAAACACTTGTATAGCCTAGTCTAGATGTAATTTTAAGATCATCCATTAATTGATATTGTAATTCAATTTTTCCAATTAATTTATCCGTCTTATTATCGCTGTAAGAATTAGAAACACCAGCAAGTGGGTTTATTACCTCTTGGGTAATAGTGCTACTAATTCCGTAAGCACCATTATCCATAACTGGAATCATTGGATCAAAATTTAAGGCATTAAATATTTGATTTCCACCGTGGCCATTTCCTTGAATATTTGAATATTTCGTATGAAAAATAGCTTTTAATTTATCGGATAAATCGGTTGTGAAATTTGCTGTTAGAGCAGCTCTATCATTAAAATCTTTATCCCCGCCAACAGCTACACCCTCTTGAGCAGTATATCCAACTGAAAGAAAATAAGTTGAAGTATCAGATCCTCCAGATGCTGAAAAACTAGTAGTAGAGATTGGAGCTGCATTAAAAAGTTCTTTTTGCCAATTTGTACCAACACCATATAAGGAAAGGTCAGAGAAAATAATTGGGCCTCCAGACTGAACACTACCCTCGTTTAAAATTGCTCCATATTGAGAAGCATTTAAAACATTTATGTATTTATCTACTTCTTGAACTCCGTAAGATGTATCAAGAGAAAAAATAGTTTCTTGATTTTTCTTACCAGATTTGGTAGTAATAACTATTACACCACTTCCTCCTTTGACACCATACATTGCTGTAGTAGAAGCGTCTTTAAGAACAGAAATACTTTCAATATCGTTAGGATTTATAGCATCCATATCATATAAAGAAGAATTGATACCGTCAATAACGACAAGGGGATCCGTTCCAGAAAAAGATGTAATTCCTCTAATTAAAACTGATGGTTTTCCACCAGGGGAACCACTAGAAATTATATTTAATCCAGCTTGACCTTGCAGAACATCCTCCATTCTTAGGGGTTTGATCTTTTGAACATCTTCACTGGAAACAACTGTAACCGAACCAGAAATATTGGAAGCTTTTTGAGATCCATACCCAGTGACAATTACTTCGTCTAGAGTTATGTCTGGGGATAATGCTACATTAATAGTCAAACTAGAACCAACAACTACAGAGGCTGAAGCATATCCAATAAAACTAAAAACAAGTATATCACCACTTGATGCATCAATAGAGTAATTACCATCAAAATCAGTGGAAACTCCGTTTGAAGTACCTTGAACTAAAACAGTAGCACCAGGGAGAGCAACTCCATTATCATCGGTTACTGTACCGCTAATAGATTGAGAATGCATGGAAAAACCAAAAGCAAAAGTCAATACAAAAGAAGTCAGAATTCTTATAAATTTTGTTTTCATATTATGTGTTAGTTTAGAAAAAAGTAAACTTAACATTTAATTATAGTTATGTAAACATAAATAACCTGTACAAAATTGAGGATTTAATAATTAGAAGGATTAAAAATCATTGAATAGTTAAATTATAGATATAAAATTAGCTAATACTTCAAAAAAATATACTAAAAATTATTGATTACATATGTTATATACAAAATTTGTATAGTTTATGTATAGTTATTTTTAAAATATTAATAGCAATTACAAACTAAGCAGGTGGTCGGTAAGTCCCTCATTACGTGACAAATTCATCTTTTTTCTTAGTCTATAACGCTTAATTTCGACACTACTAAGAGATATATTAAGTAAAGGTGCTATATCTTTAGAGGAAAGGTTCAGTCTTAGGTAAGCGCAGAGTCTTAAATCGTTATTTGTAAGAGAGGGGTGGTAATTTTTAACTTTTTTAAGAAAATCTTTGTCAGCATTATTAAAGGCTTCTTCAAAAAATTTCCAATCATCTTGATTGTTTAGGTGTCTATCAATTATATTAATTACAGAACTTGCTTTTTGAGTAGAATCTACTTGTTTAAGATCTTTTTTAATTTTACTTAAAAATTGATTTTTCTTAATCATACTCATCGTTGAAATGGCTAATTCTCTATTTTTTCCGTCAATATCTTGTGAAAGTTTTTCATTCTCTATTACCATCAACGCCTGTTTTTTCTCAATTTCTTTTAGCTCTAATTGGTTTGCGTTTATTCTTATCATCTTTTCTTCTTTTCTCTTGTAGAAATTATTGTAATAAGTATTAGTTATAAAAAACAGAACCCCTAAAATCAAAGCATAATTTGCGATCATAAAATTAGAACCATACCATGGCCTTTCAATAGAAAACTCAACAGTCTTTATTTCACCTGAGATATCATTTCCTATCTTAGATCTTACTTTAAATTCATAGTTTCCAAATCTAAGATTACTAAAAGTTATTTCAGATTTACCATTCCATTCGCTCCACTCATTTAAATATCCATCTAAAATATATTGATATTGAACCTCTTTAAATTTTTGGAAATTTGTAGTATTATAATAAAAAGTAATATTATTAGTCTTATAGTCTAATTGAAAATCATTTTCATTTACTATAGATCT
>Ga0209035_10000648_pt1 | contig 13652 bp, 5 predicted proteins | sample MarorgKNORR_S2LV_6_FD_188220 | JGI IMG/M metagenome (GOLD analysis project Ga0209035, IMG submission 188220) | Marine microbial communities from the Southern Atlantic Ocean, analyzing organic carbon cycling - AAIW_A/KNORR_S2/LV (SPAdes) (version 2) | ecosystem: Environmental > Aquatic > Marine >...
GTCCAGAGGATTCCTTGTTACAGGGTATTGCTTCGAATTACTCGCCGAAACATCCAGCACTGCCAACGACGTTGACAATACCATCAGTGCGACTAGTGCGACGGCTTTGACCCGCGCTTTGTTCATATTCAGTTCAAAGGTATGGCTCGACATACAAGACCAACCGACTTTGGACTTTCTTATTACCCCTTTCGTGCGCGTGTGCGAAAATTGCTATTGCAATTGGCTTTCAGTGCAATGGTTATAGTTTCTTAGTGTTACTTTTCCAGCCCTTCGCATAATCAACAACTCAGGGCTGTAATATTATGCTAATTGTTGGTTCAAAAAAGCGTGAAACTTTCTTTCCATCTACCAGTAAATAAATCATAATATATTGACGCTTTTAAACAGCGTCAAGCCATGTTGGAGAAGGGCCAAATCCCTCTCTACTTCCACCGTAAATCTTCACAAGTTTTCCTAGTTGGTATTGTATCTCAAGCCAACCCTCAACAAGTTCATCGTCCAAATCATGACGACCGTGAATTGTTTCAATTATCACATCTACTGGAAGTGCCATCACACCAAATCTACGAACTGCAATTCGTAGTGCCTCGCGAAGCCATCCTTCTGCTATTGGCTCGGTTGAAGGTGATCCTTGTGGTGGCTTTGGCGCCTCATCATACTCATCAAGAATTGCTCTCAAATCACCAACGCTAGGAGACTCCTCTTTGTAGATTCCAAGCTTCGTCATCTCTTCTTCTATGTTCAATTCACCTATTGTTCTGCGGACGGTCAACACACTCCCAGGATTAGGGGTTGGGCCGGGAAGAGGTTTGCTAACTCCACGGGTTGATGAAGAGGATGTGATAATCGGGTCGCCGTCTGAACCAATGCTAAGACGTTCTAGTAAGCCAATGTCGCTGAGGCCAATTTTCCCCCTCCATGACTCGACCCAGTCCATCTCACCCTCAATAAGAATCACAATACCATCATCTGGCGACCGGAATCGGTAGCAGGAGCGTATTTCGTCTACCACGACCTATAGCGGAGAGAGGTGGTTCTTGAACCAACCGTTAATATGACGCAGATTCAATCAATATTGGCTCATTTGATTTCAAGCAAGCCGGCGGAACTTGCCGCCTTCTTCTTGTTGCCAGCGAGACCCATCTGGGTGTTGGTAAACAGTAATTCCACCAGTCACCAGATATTCACCGCCCCCAGGTAGATTTAGGTATGAATCAACAAATTCTGTTTCACCTTCAGAGATGACATTGTCGGCAATGGGATTGGCTTCAATGGCGGGGGAAACCAGTGCAGGTTCCTCATCCTGTTCAACAATTGAAGGATGAATAGTTTCCAATTCTTCAGATTCATCAGACGCGTCCATTTTGTCATTGAATAGTGAATTCTCATTGGCTTCTAGAATCTCAGGTTCTTTCCTATCACGCATTGTAAATATTAAACTGATGACACCAATTCCGACTAATATCAAAACGAATGCTGAAATCATCCAATTAAACGGTGTTTTCCCCGCAACCTCTGAAGATGTACCATCACCTACTTTTGGACCATTATCCTCAGCAATCTCATCCGCAACAAATCGCGGTGAAAGCATCACTACAGTCTTGTCCCACCCACCTATTGATGTGTTCTCGGACTCATCGACCTGTTCAAATCCTAACGAAAGTGGGAAGATTCCTGAGGTTTCATCGCTCTCTTCTGCCGTACAATCAAATTCTGCCCGTCCTGCTGGTGTAACTTCAAACACTATTGATGTGCAATCAAATGGATCAATAGATGAATTAGGAGAGAGTTGAACAAAGCCATTAGCATCACCACTATTGGTTACTGTACATTTGATAAAGTGTGTTGATGAAGAATAATTTCCTATTTTCCCTTCGTATGCAATGCTTTGAATTGTAAGTTCATCATCATAATTAATGCAGGAGATATGCCATTCAGGTGCTGGTGGAGAAGTCGCAACGATTTCCAAAGATGCTATCGGCGAATTAACAACCCAATCCGATGTTGAAAGTACCATTGAAATTGTATGAATTCCAATTGTTGGAATAGTGATGGTGTAAGTCCCTGCCCCTCCAGTTGGCTGAACAACCTCAACGATTTCCCCATTTAACAAGATTTCAAGTTCCATTGAGCAACCAATTGAGCATATTGCATCGTATGCGATATCAAAAGGCCCGGGATGCAAAACTGTCGGCACAGGTGACTGAATTGTCAGAGACAATATATCATCAGCTGGAACCAATGACATGGTCGCATCAGGGCCGGACACATCATCATCGGCGATATTACCAAACTCATCAATCACTTGCATTTCAAACTCGTAAACTCCTGATGAAAGTGTGGTCAAATTTTGAGTGTAATGTGCCTCAAAACTGAAGTGCCTAGCATCTAATTTGCCATTTATCCCATGTAACATTGCAGTTGCAATAGCACGATGTCCATCATCAGTGAAATCATCATTGCCATCAACCCACTCAGGATGCTGAGGGCCATCATCAGATAGTGGAACTAAAGTCACCCAAGATCTTGTTGAGGCTATTTCCGTGATAATTCTGTTCTTTTCAGTAATAGTCTGAAACTCTCCATATTGGTAGCAACCACCTGGACCAGAGCCAATATGACAGACATAATCAGGATCAATTTCCATAACCCCGACATAGATTTGTGCACCAGTTGATGCAAGACTATCAAACAGAAGTGGGTAAGAAGATTGCCAAACACTAGTTGATGAGGATTTATAATCACGGATTGGAACTATTGTAATAATATCTGGATTTGCTGCCTTAATATCGTACTGTTTAGAGAGGAAAGTCGTAACTGAGCCCCACGAATCAGAGATATTTGTCAGAGTTAGCCCCGGCCAAGTTTGGTTTAATTCGTCAAATATAATCCCAGTTATGCTGTTATTAGCACTTGAAGCACCTACCCCCATTGTTTCTTCTGAACCAAGAGCAACATAGGAAGAAAGGTTGAGTGGGTCGTTCATTACCGGGTCAGATAGTGGGATTGACAGCGAAAAACCATCAGGCCCATTGATTTCTAAATTTGCAGTTGAGTTATCCCCGGACGTGGCTAACCATTGTCCAGAAACTCTCCACGAAAGGCTTGAATTATCTTCACTTACCACAGTTAATGGTCCTTCATTTGGCGGAGTTGTATCAATAACATTGACTTTATCAATTACTGCTGATGACCAGTTTCCTTCGTTCAAATTTATATCCAACACTCTGAATCTAAGATCCCACCAACCAAGTTCAGTGCGGGATAGTGAGATCGAACCATCATAAACTTTTGAAACATCGTGCCAATACAATGGGACAACGAAATCATCTTCAGTATCAGCAGGATTAATGATGTGTACAAACATGTTGAGGTCCGTTCGGTTTTGAACTGCTGCTGCTTGAAATACCAATTCAACCCCTGGCTGAGTCTCACATACAGCTACAATAACTCGGTCACAGCCACCAACGCTCATAAACTCAAATTCAGGGAATACTGGTCTCAGAATCAATGTCTCGTACCACGCACCAACCCCCGAAGGTGTGCGTGAGTTTCCTGCAGCATCAGTCATCCACAACCATATTGCCATTGAATCACCATACTCCGCAGAATGTTGAGATGTGTCATAAAATGCAATGTAGTTATTGTGAAGAGTATCCCAGCCCATGGTTGAAAGTGATGCGGGTGGCCATGAAGAGATGCTGCCAAGCCCCTGCAAATGCCAATCAATTGTAGCATCAGATTCATTGCCCAATACACTAACACGAATCTCAACCAAATCTCCGACTCTAGCCTCTGTTACTTCTTGGCCATCAACATAGAAGGAGATATCGCTAACTTCTGGCAAAATATCGTCAATAAAGTTGACCGAAAGACCATCCAAAACTACCTCGTGAGAATCCAATGTAATCCCTCGTGCCATTATCGGGAATGTACTGAAAGTTGCTTCAGCCCATCGCCCACCAGTCCGAATTACATGATCGTTGAGTGCGGAGACAATACTGCCATTCTCACCCAATTTTTCCGTTAACTCATAGGGGAAGATGACGAATGAATTAGAGAAACCACCCATAAATGCACCTTGGGCTGCACATTCAATGTCTAGATTACCCCACGCTATTCCGGCTGTGCCGTTAGTTGTGAATACATTATTTTTCCAATTTGACTGTAGCAATGAATTATTCAATTCTATTGTCAGACCCATTGCAGGAAATTGACTACTGTTGATTGATAGAACAGTATTACCGCCGAGAGAAATTGTAACGTCTGAATCACCAATGAAAGTTGGTGGAGTAATATGTATCCATCCAGAACCAACTGGGGTGGCATTGATTGGAACTGCAATGTGGTATGTTGTCGGACCACCAAATTGGCCGAAAGTTACGGTTGAATTCCTGACAACCCCTAGATCTTGAGGGAAATACCAGAATGATGATCCCCCTGTGCCATTAGAAACCGATAGTCTAAAATTATCAATCGAATGCCAGTTTGACAAATCTAAATCAATAGAATTAATCCTAGGTGTAGTTGTATTATTGGTTGTTGAAAGCCAAAAATTGAATTGAATCAAAGAGAATGCAGGAAGTTCCTCATAAGTAAGATTGAACGAGTCCCACTGTGACCAAGTTGTACCATCTACTGAGTATCGATAAGTAGCTACAATTGAGGTGTTAGCAGGTTGGCTATTCGGTATGCTAACTACACCATGAACATTGATTAATCCCTGTCTGCCAAAGATTGGGCTGGTGTAATTTCCATTGTAGATATATGCGAGAGATCCTGTCCAGCCAGCGAATGTCCCAGTAAACGAATAACCTGTGTTGCCATTGTTTCCTGCTGTCCCGCGCGCTCCAGTGCCGTATGGGGCGCCGCCAGCACCTCCTGAACCAGGATTAGCACTCGTTACTCCATTATTATTCAGATTATTAGCAGTGGTTGCTAGCAAGATAATTCCGCCTGCTCCACCTCCACCACCGTGGCCACCATCATACATGAATAAGCAAGGATTACCTGGTGCACAGGAGCCATCCTCACCATCACCACCATTACCACCTTCAGCACTTATCACAGCGTTAGGCCCGATGTAGACGCTATTTGCCATGAGAGCAATAGAACCGCCGCTACCACCACCTGCTCCACTACCACCTGGGCCAGTACCTCCAGAAGGTGGGGCACCATCATCACCACGTCCACCATTTGCAGAAATAGAACCGTTCATGTAGATTACGCGGGCATATAATTCAATGACACCACCACCATATCCGCCATTCGCGTCATTGGTTACTTGGCCATTTATGTTGATATAAGTGACATTGCCACCTGATGAACCTGGTTCTGAACCATTACCATAGGTAGAACCACCTGTACCACCATTTGTGCCTCCACCTGAGCCACCACTAGTGCCGTGACTTGCACCACCCGCACCAGGGCTTTTTCCATTAGACGCTCGGGCAGTAGACGAACCTACGCCCCAATTACCAATCACTAATTCGTCAGCAACTATTGAAGTCCCTAACTCAATTTTGATTACATTGGCGTATATGCGCAATGGGCCACCAGATACTGAAATCTCACCACAACTTGCAATCCCACACAACAAATGTAGAGTATCATAGGAATGATTTCCACTCATTGAAACCGAACTAGATATTACAGTATTATTTGTGCCTGAATTTGGCACACTGCCTGCGCCTGTGGTGTTTAATCGAAGTTGCCTGTTAGTGTCAACAGTTGTTCCAATCATGGTAGAATTAGGAGCAAGAGCGCTCATTTGATTGGTTGTGTTTGACCACTCCTGCAAACCGGCAGCCGTGAGATTAAGATTGGCACCATCAATCCGCTGACCTGGCCGGTGTGTCAATCCTGCTGTCTCATTGAGAGCAGGGTGTAAAATTACACTAGAATTACCATTTGAAAAAGTAGAGGAAGAAGCACGGTGCCACGGATATACTAAGTTTTGAGTATTGTTAAACACAGTTGCTGACGCGGCTTCTTGCAACTCAAGAATACGGGATGAACTAAGTCCTGACGGACCATTCAAGCCAACTGGGTTGGAACCTGAAATAGTTGCATAAACCACACAAGATGTTAGGTAACTACCCGATAACGAGGGATGGCTCCCGTCCGATGAATAGAGGTCGTCAAACAAAGTTCCTGAGTTCTCAGGCGTGCCACCTGATGCCACAATTTCATCATAAATATGCTTGAAAGCCAATCCTGCTGGAGCTAGCCAAACTGGACGACTGGTTGTGCTGACATTTTCAGCATATAGGCGATAGCCAGAATCCAAATTAGCCTGCATTGTCAAAAAGTCTGGATTGCGCCATTGATTGTCTTGGTCGCCATTTCTCCGACCCCAAGTCATTAGGAGAATTGTTTCGGCACCATTATCCTCAATCATGTCATTTAGAACTTCTGCGCCTGACAAACTATCCTGCCAATATTGGGAAGTTGAGGGGAAACTAGGTATTTGGCTTTGGTCTTGTAACACAACCCAATCGTAGTTTCCATTGTTGAGTGTAGTATTCCACTGGTGGCCAGATGTTTGTACTCTATTCGAATGGTCGGCAAGGTTCAAACCACCCGCGGCTAATCTGTCAACGTTTGAATTCGCAAAATAATTAGTTAACAACGATTCAGTTAACGATTCTAAATTATTGCCTTGGGTGTAGGAATTTCCCATCATCAATACTTCCATTGAGTTTGGACTAGAACTCAACGTCGATTCGCCATCAGGCAAGTTTGGATTTGTAGCGATAGCAAAATGAATGCCTACTGTACTCACTAATAGAAGGATAACGAGGAGAAAAGAATGCCTTACCTGCCTCTGGGTCATAGACCCAACATTCAACACTCACCTATACCGATTGCGATTACCCGTCTAAGCCATATTCTTGAAAGAAATGAGGGGTTCCTATCAAACTCGTAAACTTTGTCAAACGCGTAAAACTTTTTGCTACAATCATCTGATGAATTTAGTCTTGAGTTACTGCTAGATTCCGAAGCACTGTTTGAAGAATTCCGCCATTGTTGTAATACTCAACTTCAACCGGTGTATCAAGCCTCACTATAGCATCAAAATCAATACTGGTCCCATCTCCTTTGTGAGCAGTTACGGTGATAGTACTCATCGGTACCAATTCTCCATGAGCTGGAATGTCAAATGTCTCGCTACCGTCCAATCCCAAACTCTCAGAGTCCTGTCCCTCTACGAAGGTCAAGGGTAGAACGCCCATACCAACCAAGTTGGAGCGGTGGATTCTCTCAAATGATGTGGCAATAACTGCCTTCACACCGAGTAACAGAGTGCCTTTTGCAGCCCAGTCCCTGCTGCTCCCAGTGCCGTACTGCGTGCCTGCAAGGACAACGAGAGGTGTCCCCACCTCTTGGTAACGCATACTTGCTTCAAACACTGAAGTAACATCGCCAGTTGGGAAGAAAGTGGTGAATCCACCTTCAGTTCCTGGTGCAATTTTATTTCTGATTCTGACGTTGGCAAATGTGCCGCGCATCATCACTTCATGATTACCGCGCCGGCTTCCAAACGAGTTGAAATGGCGCGGCTTTACCCCGTGGTCAACCAAGTATTGACCGGCTGGTCCAGTATGTGGGAATGCTCCAGCAGGGGATATATGATCTGTCGTCGTTGTGTCACCTAACATCAGTAAAACATGAGCACCGATTATCGGTTTTATTTCATCTAATTCAAGTGAAATACCCTCAAAGAATGATGGTAATCGAATGTATGTTGAATCATCATCCCAAGGATACAAGTCGCTTGGTGAAGATTGGATAGCATCCCAGCGAGGCTCATTGGTTACATCAGCATAACGTGAACGGAACATCTCAGGATCAATTGAGCCAGCAACCGTGGCTTGAATATCCTCGTCTGAAGGCCAGATATCTGATAGGAAAACGTCATTCCCATCAGAATCTTGGCCGATGGCATCATTCTGAATGTCAATATTTAGAGTACCTGCTAGTGCATATGCTACAACTAAAGGTGGGCTTCCTAGATAACTTGCTTTCACCTTTTGATGAACTCTTCCTTCGAAATTTCTGTTACCAGAGAGTACACTACCGACTACCAAATTCCCTGTATCAATTGCTGATTCAACATTATCCCCTAACGGGCCTGAATTGCCGATGCAAGTGGTACACCCATATCCTACATTATTGAAACCAAGAGCAGACAAATCTTCACTAAGCCCTGCCGCGTCATAATACTCTGTTACAACTCTGCTTCCGGGTGCTAAACTCGGTTTCACCCACGGCTTAATCGTCATACCAAGAGCACGTGCGTTGCGCGCAACCAATCCCGCTGCCATCATTACAGATGGATTAGAAGTGTTGGTACAAGATGTGATTGCGGCGATAACCACATCACCATGTGTCAAAGAGTAATCCTCACCTTCAACCTGAATTTTTGTTGCAACTGCATCAGCATCAAGACCGTGACCGTCGTGACTAAGCGGCGCAGTCAAACTAGCAATCCAATGAGATTTCATTTCTGAGAGATTGACTCGGTCTTGAGGTCTTTTTGGACCTGCTAGAGATGGCTCAACAGTAGACAAATCAAGAGACAGGGTTGAAGTAAATTTTGGATTTGGTGAGTCGGCGTCGAAAAACATACCTTGAGCACTCAAAAATCGCTTCACATTTTCAACATGAGTTTCATCCCGACCTGTAAGTCGCATGTAATCAAGGGTGATTTCATCAACTGGGAAAAATCCGCATGTCGCCCCATATTCTGGTGCCATATTAGCAATTGTAGCTCGGTCTGGGAGAGTAATATTGGCAAGACCACTACCAAAAAATTCCACAAATTTGCTAACAACTCCATGCTCACGAAGTATCTCAACGATTCGTAAGGTCATGTCAGTTGCAGTAACTCCTGACCGCAAACTGCCTGTCAACTCAAAGCCGACAACTTCGGGCAATAACATGTAAATCGGCTGCCCAAGCATCACAGCCTCAGCCTCAATTCCGCCAACTCCCCAACCTAAAACACCCAAGCCATTGATCATCGTCGTATGCGAATCAGTGCCTACCAGTGAGTCGTTTAGCCAAACACCATTCTCTTCGCGGGCGACACTCGCGATCCATTCTAGGTTTACCTGATGAACAATTCCTCTTCCCGGTGGAACTGCTCGGAAATTATCCAAACTTTGTTGCCCCCATTTGAGGAATTGATACCGTTCCATGTTGCGGTCATATTCAATCTCTAAGTTACGCTCTCGGGCATCGGGAATAAGCCCTGAATAATCGACTTGCACTGAATGGTCAATGACTAAGTCTACTGGAACTTGTGGGTTGACTTTTTTGGGATCCCCTCCTAATCCCACCATTCCATCGCGCAGCGCTGCGATATCAACTACTGCTGGAACACCTGTGAAATCTTGTAGAATTACTCGGCTTGGCATGAATGGGATTTCGGCTGGCGTCATTGTTGGATGCCAATTTGCAATCCTCTCTACATCATCATCTGTCACAAGAAAGCCGTCAGCGTTCCGTAATGCTGCTTCAAGTAATACTCTGATAGAATATGGGAGGTCAGAAAGTGAAACACCCCAATCAGCTTCTTTTGCTGGTAATGAGTAGAACTGGCCTAGAGTCCCATCACTCATTTCGAACTCGCTGACGTCGCCCATTCTTTTCCCCAATTAAACGGGGCGGGGGTGGCCCCCTTCAATATAGCCTATGGGCCACTTCAGATTTCGTTCCAAGAACCAACTAATTATGGGAAGATTAGATGCATGTAAGCCATGTTACCATCTATCTCAATGCTGTGAATGTAGGGTGGGCTCAATGGTCTGTCGCCTTCATCTACTGGCAAAAGACTCATCTTGTCAACTAACTCAATTCCACCGATGCCACTCCCCAAGTAGGTGCTGTCATCTGTAGCCATGCCGAAAACAGTGTGCTTTTCATTAAGGTGAGACGGAGTACTGTCTTTGTCAACTAGGTAGAATTGGCTCCCACCGGTATTGGCTCCAGAATTTGCCATTGCAATCATTCCAGGGGCATGACATGTTCCCACCCATGGAGAATTAGCATCATTAGAATTGGTTTGGGTACAATCAAATTCATCAGGCATTGTCCAAGTTGTCATGTCGTTTTGGTCACCTTGACCATACCAGAATGCAGAATATCCTCCGGTGCCAGGATTACAACTAGTGCTAGACTGAGTTAGAGGATATGCAGAACACGAAATGTCACCACCTTGAACCATAAAATTGTCAATTACACGATGAAATGCAATACCATCGTACCTTCCATTACGTGAGTGGTCCTGGAATGATTCAACCGCTTTTGGTGCAGATTCAGGATATAACTCAATTGCGAGGGTCGCATCCCAATCAGACGAACCCTCTGAAGTTAGATGAAGTGCTGCCTTAATTTCAGGCATGTATTTGATGCTAGTTAGTACGAGCATTCCAACTAACATAATTGAAAACAAGCCAACGATTGTTGGGGTGCCATCATCAATCAATTTTGGTAGGCTGGATGTTCTAATGCCTAATCCATCCATTTTTACTTGCAAGGCGTTAGAAGCACGCCGTGCGTTACGGTGCTTCGGGTCCTTCTTTAGCGCACTCTGGTAAGCATTGTTTGCATCGCGTAACATTTTACGATTTATTGGTGTGCTGCCCTCGGCTAATGCTTGCTTTGCATCGCCGACTAGAGTCCAAGTGTTTGCGTGGTCAGCTTTGTCACCATGTTCAGACCAAGATGCTCTCAATGTTTTCAAGGCATCATCGTATTCACCAGCGTCTATCTGCTTCTCAGCAGACTCCCACGCGTCCTTCAATCCACTCGGAATCATGAATCGCCGACAAGCGCCTCATTGATGAATTACTCGCTCCCACGAAAGTTGCAAAATATAATGAATTTAGTTGCGAAAAAACAATTGATGAACTGAATTACTATGGGCATGCCTCTAAACTAATTGGCCAATAAAATGAATAGTTTCATTGGCGAATAGCACAAAAAACACAAGCAAAATATGAAGAGGCTTATGCCACGCCCAAAAGCGTAAGGGAGAGGTTGCTGTCCGTAGGACAAACCCAAAAAGGGGACTCAGAGCAAGATGGAAACCATCGTCAACGACTTCACATTCAATATCGCTACAGCGAATGGGACTGGTTCCCAATCGTCTAATCTAATTCTATTGCAATCCATGTTTGAGATGGGAGTGCCGGTTAGTGGGAAGAACCTATTTCCTTCAAACATCTCAGGACTTCCAACATGGTACATCATCCGTGTTTCTGATGATGGCTATCAAGCACCAGGTGACCGTACTCATATCCAAGTTTTGATGAACAAAGCAACATGGGAGAATGATATTGCATCTCTTGAACCTGGAACCATGCTAATCTACAACTCAGATGTCAAGTTGCCTGTTGAAAGGGATGACTTAATTCTCTATCCAATTCCAATGACAACAATTGCTCGCGGATTGAATCCAAAGTTGGCTCGTATGATTGCAAATATGGTCTATGTAGGGGTTATTGCTGAATTAATTGGACTTGATGCCACAATTCTGGACAGTGCTGTAAACAAACAGTTCAATGGTAAAGCAAAGGCGATTGAGTTGAATGCTAATGCCATAACCCTTGGCCGTGAATACATTGTTGAAAATTTTGAACAGATGTGCCCATACAAACTTGAAGCGAGGGAGCGAAACCCTGAGTCTTTCATTATTGAAGGAAATGAAGCGGTTGCTCTTGGCTCGTTATTTGGCGGCGTTACAATGCTATCATGGTATCCAATCACGCCGTCCACATCTATCGCTGAAGGAATAATTCACCACCTACCAAAACTGCGTCTTGATGACGATGGCCATCCAACATGTGCAGTCATCCAAAGTGAAGATGAATTGGCTGCCGCTGGAATGGTGGTTGGTGCTGGATGGGCTGGTGGCCGTGCTATGACTTGTACATCAGGGCCTGGAATTTCATTGATGTCAGAATTCGTTGGGCTGGCTTATTTCTCTGAAGTACCAGGAGTAATTTGGGATGTTAATCGGGTAGGACCTTCTACAGGATTACCTACTAGAACTCAACAAGGTGACCTTTCTATGCTCTACGAATTGGGTCATGGAGATACAAAACATCTCGTGTTAATACCAGGAACCATAGAGGAGTGTTTCGAGTTTGCATGGCGTGCATTTGACTTGGCAGAACGATATCAAACCATTGTCTTTGGATTCTCAGACCTTGATCTTGGAATGAACCCTTGGATATGCAATGGTTTTGACTACCCTGATAAAATGGACCGCGGTAAAGTCTTGCATACACAAGATGAAATTGATGCAATAGAAAATTATGGCAGATACCGTGATGTTGATGGTGATGGAATCTGTTACAGAACCTTACCGGGAAGTGGGCTTGAACCTATACTCTATCGTGGGACCGGTCATGATGAAGACGCAGTATACTCTGAAAATCCAGAGGTTTATGTTGCCAACATGGCGAGATTAAAGAGAAAAATTGACGGCGCTAGGACAGTTCTCCCACAACCAATTCTTAGAGAAGAACCCGAGATGCAAGTAGGAATAATTTACTACGGTTCAATGGAAAACACCATACAAGAAATTGATGACATTTTAGAAGCAACCGGCCTGAAGGTTAGTCAGTGTAGGTTACGCTCGCTACCTATCTCACCAATGGTTGAAGAGTTCGTGACCAATCATGAACAAATAATTGTGTTAGAAGTTAACCGTGATGGACAATTGTACGGGATTCTTCGAAAGGAATTACCAATTGATTTAGTACCACGCGTGCATAGCGTTGCCTTCTCTGATGGCCTTCCACCAAGAGCCCGGGAATATTCTGATATGATTCGCGAAAAACTACTAGAGGTGATGTCTTGAAGCTGAATATTATTGATTTACCCAAGGACGAATACAAGGGTGGACCATCTTCACTGTGCCCTGGTTGTGGGCACGACCAAATATCCAATGTTATCATCAATGCGGCGTGGGAAAATGGCATACAGCCCGATAGAATTGCAAAGATGAGTGGTATCGGCTGTTCATCAAAGACACCAGCATACTTCCTCGGTAAATCACATGGATTCAATACACTTCACGGCAGAATGCCATCAGTAACAACTGGAGCAAATGTAACCAACAAAGATTTGCATTACATAGCAGTTTCAGGTGATGGTGATACTGCAAGCATTGGAATCGGACAATTTGTCCATGCTATTCGCAGAAATATCAACATGGTTTACATCATTGAAAACAATGGGGTTTACGGACTGACTAAAGGCCAGTATTCTGCAACTGTTGAAATGGGCTCTAAAAAGAGAAAAGCCGAAGCAAATGAGAGCCCGCCCATCGATTTATGTGCTATGGCAATCAATCTTGGATGCACATTCGTCGCCCGTTCATTTTCCGGTTCAAAAAAACAGTTGACTTCTCTGATGAAGGCGGCTATCAGTCACCGTGGGACTGCGGTAATTGATGTGATTTCGCCATGTGTAACCTTCAGTAATAATGACGAATCTTTCCGATCATATGGATATGTGAAAGATAACCAATCTGAACTCCATGCATACGACTACATCCCCACATTCCAACCGATGGCTGAAGTTGAAGTTCCTGAGGGAGAATTCAAGGATATCACGCTGTTTGGTGGCTCAAT